>Ga0193739_1000338_pt1 | contig 13211 bp, 15 predicted proteins | sample L2a2metaG_FD_144926 | JGI IMG/M metagenome (GOLD analysis project Ga0193739, IMG submission 144926) | Soil microbial communities from a riparian zone of the East river system, Colorado, United States - L2a2 | ecosystem: Environmental > Terrestrial > Soil > Riparian zone | place: USA: East River...
GATTAGCAGCCCCATCAGCAATCACGATGCCATGCCCGAACTTTGTGATTTGCATATCCCTGCATGATACGTAATCTGCTAGATCGTTTTCACCCATGCCCAAGCGAATACCGATGGAAGTGTCGCTGGCACCATTGTTGCCCAGTAGCTCCAAACCGTATACGCCACCCGCCGCACCCCCACTGATGAATCCGTTACCAAAGGCAAGAAGGGTGGCGGTGGCGCTGGTTAGCTTGAGGGTTGCACCGTAGCCAAAGATGCTCGTAGTCTTCTTCAGCACGTGGCCGCCAGTAGAGCTGATGTAGTCGGTCGGTGAGGGCGGGAAGAGGACCGCGCCACCCACCAGCTCTGCTGCAACAATAGTAGCGTTGATGGCTGCTGCGTCGTTCGTGCTACCGTCCCCCTTCGCGCCGAAATCCGTCACCCGGAAGATAACATCCGAGCCACCTCGATTATCCACCATCAGCTTATCAGTTAGACCAGGCCCACTGGCAATCAGATCAAACATCGGACTAGCAATAAAGAACTCAACCAGGCCCTTAGAATCTGCATCGGTCGGATTGTCGATGTCATCTGTGCCACTGGCTTCGCTATAAATCGTCGGTATCCGTGAGTAAATCACCAGCCGTTGTCCCGCTGTCACAGGAATGCTCGCACCAATGGTAGAGCGAAGCTTCACTGATGTAATGCTGGTAAGCTCCTCAACAGTCATCTGCTTGGTAGCGTCTGTGCCGAGCTGTACCGTATCGCCAAGAAGAATGTCCCCGGCATTATAGACGCTTACCGCTACCCCACCAGCAACAGTCGTTACAGTCGTGCCTGTGGATATGGTTGCGCCCCGGCGATACACTGAAATAGTCGCGCTATTTGCAGGTACCTGCACCACATCTGATGCAGACTTATCTTTGTAAAATGTCGTGCTAAACTTCACTAGTCCTAGCTGTGCCATTAGATACCCATTACACTTTCGTGTGTAGAGTTGGGGTTAAGCCAGTAGGGCTGGCTCATCTGACTAGGCGGCTGGAACGACAGGAACTGGTCCGGCAGCCTGCGATCATCCTCTTTAGCCCGCTTAATGCCCGCTTCATACAACTGCATGTACCTATCCGACTTGTTGGCCGCCACCTTAGCAAGCGATAGCAGGGCCTTAGCACCATGTAGTACATAGCCCTCCCAGCGCTTCGGGATGTCCAAAAGGGCGTTACCATCATCCTCATAAATCAGAGATCTGTAGTACAGCACCTTCAAGGTATCTGCAACGCTACTAGGCGGGTACAGCTCACCCAGTCCGGTCTCATTATTGTTGTAGAGGGTGTAGAAACGCGGAGGCTGGCGGCTGATGTCGCCAGGGAATGCTCTATGCCAGTTACCGCGCTCGATGTACCACAGTGGGGTCTTGCTGCTCACCAGGTAAGCAACATATGGCTTCTTGAAGTTGGTGGGTAGATCGAAGGTGTCAGTAGCTCCAGTAATGTCAATATCATCCGCCACAACCTGCTCAAACCGCCAGTCATGCCGAGTATCCCAATCTTGCAGTGTTTCGATGAGCGCGTCTCGGGCGGCGGCCAGTGAATCGGGCTGTCTCGCCCCCGAGACGGCTCCTGCAACCCTGGAGATTGCTTGCACCCATTTAAGGGTGGACATGGGACCTAGGTTGGAGTTAATGAGTGTTGGCATTACTTCACCTCAATAAGTTCTGCGGTATCAGCAGGCATAGTCTGCTTATGCCCCTCACGCACCTCCACCCACTTTTGGAATAGCTTGGTCGTTACGGCTTTGACCTCTCGATTGGTCCGAATCCAGTCCTTAGCATTGCTGGCTAGTTCCTTGCGGAACGTCTCGTTCTCAATGACTGCGGACATCTTCTCTTCAAACTCCTCTGGGGTCTTGAATAGCAGGCCGGTCTTGCCTTCCTGAATTTCGTCCTTGTAGGCACCTGTGTACTGGGCAACAGTCGCGGCGGGCTTCCATAGAGCGCTGTTCTCATACCACCGGATTGCGCTGCGGCTCTCGTTGAACACATAGGGGATCAGTGGGGCATAGCTGATGTCATGGCCCAAGGTGCCCAGCCGCAGCTTGTAAGCTTCGTAGTGTACCCAGTCGATGAAGTGGGTGCGCTCGGCCGGAAGATGGGCCGCTGCCCACTTGTACTTGGCACCGAAGAAGTACCAGGTCGTTTGAGGGTACTTCTTGGCCAGCCGGCCGATGGACTCACTGATGGGCCATAGGCCCTCATGATGGGTCGCGCTGCCCTCCCACAGGATTCGGACCTCGCCCGGATGAGGCTGCAGGTCAACCTTGTAGTAGGCGTCAAAATCAATGGCGTTGGGGCTGATGAAGGTTGGAATGTGCTCGCCAATCTCCTTCTTGATGTACCGCTCAGCACCAGCCGTGCTGCAAGTCACCAGATTGGCCAGCCCAACCGTTTCCTTCCAGACATCCAGTCGCTTACGGTTTTCCTTGTAGTTAACATTGTGGCCATCCCGCCACAGCGAGATGTAGCAGTGCCACTGATGGTCCTCGTCGTAGATGTATCGAGCGTCCTTCAGGTCTCCACGAGTCCCCACGATTGGGTATGGGTATTTGTCGTTGAGTGCAGTCTGCGCCTCGGGGGGCGCGAGATCGAAGGGATGGGCAATCCCAAGTTCCTCGCCATCCTGCAGTTGCCTGCCGGTGTGGTCGCGGGTGCCCAGGCTACCGTAGGTAACGTTCAGGGGCATGACATTGAACAGGTCGTCGTCAGAGTCACAGATGAAGGTTGGGGGCCAGCGGACCTGATCCGAGTCCTCCATTGATCGGAGGGGCTTGAAGCCCTTAGAGGCCTTCATCATGTTGACTGTCATGTCGGAGATGTTCTGGTAGATCAGAGAGATGTCTGATTCTAGGAACATGGAGGACCGCTGGTGCGGCGATACTACCGCCTTCGCATCGTCTAGGATCACCTCCACCGGGAATCCTAGCCGCTCCATCGTAGTCAGTGGCAGCACAATACGATAGTACGCACAAGCGCTGGCGTCTAGGCCGTTCATAGCGTAGCAGCGATAAGACAAGTTGCCCCCTAACCGTTCAGCCAGTTGTAGGCTGGATGGCGCTTCATGAAATCCTGGAACTTCCGGTCATCCTTGAACCAATCTGGATCGCCGCCGAACTCCTGCTCCGCCAGAATGAAGGCTGCCGCAGGCATGGAGCCCTCCAGCATGACATCCCGACCATAGTAGTGCCCCGGCTTTCCAGTATCCTTAGATGCAATGTAGTCTCGATAGACTTCATTATTCTTTATAATCTGTCCAAGATCGTCGATTGTGCCCCGCAGGTGTCGTTCCTCCGACCACTCGGCAATCTTGGTATTATGCTTGGTGACTAGGTACATTTAGCTCCTCGACGTTTGGGCGCGGAGGCTGCCCCCCGCGCCCTTAGTCTAACTGCTTACACCATCATCACTTACGTGGTGACATTGTATCCAATCCCCATACAGTTGGGGTGCAGCATCTCGATCACCGCTCCGCAGTGAACATAGCCCTTCATGGCATCACCGGTCGGAGGGAGGGAGTAGTGCCGCAGTGGACGCCAGAACGCAATACGCGCCTTGGAACGGTCGTAGAGGAAGAACGCTCCACCGATACGCGCGTTGGTGCTGGTTGCAGCAGTCGGGATGAACCGATCCACCAGGATTGCAACACGACCGAAGTCCGTCCGCATGAACTGAATGTCAGCGGTATACTCCGACGCGCTACCGTCCGTGTGAACCTGTCGAACCACGGTAGGAACTGCAGCCATCGCTGAGGTGTTAGCGGGCTGGAACGTCGCCTGAGCCTGCTCGCCCAGCACGTCATTCGTAATGTCCGCCTTCACACCCGGATCAACAGCCAGAGTGTTCGGGTTCGCTCCCAGCTTGAACATAGCCTCGTGCAGCGCCAGATAACGGCTACGAGACCACGCACCCGAAATATTGATCGAGAGCGCGTTGGTCGCAGCGTTAGTACCCTGGACACCAGCCGAGGGATCAGCCGTAGCAGTCAACTGCCAGTTACGGAATGCGCCAGTGCGAGCCGTATCCGTAGCCGCAGTTGCCGAGGCAGAGACGACAGCCGTGCCGAGCGCAACACAGCGCGCGTCAACCGACTGCTCAGTCGCCAGAAGGAAGTTCTCGACCTGATGCTCATACTCATTTGAGACACCAGGCGCCCTACCCTTCAGCGAGTACTCCACCGCATCCAGCGAGATCGCAAAATCGCGCCGGAATGTCTGCACAGCGTTGTTGATACGGGTTCGTGCCGTAATCGCGCCTGAAGCCCAGTCATCGCCTTCCAGAGCACCAGCAGTGCTCGTGGACGGAAGCTGGTCAATCAGCCACTCGTGGACGAAGCCATTCGCAGTTGTCTTCGGTGCAGCAAGGAAGACCGCTGCGGACTTCTCCTTATCGAGGTTGATTACGGCATCGAGTAGGTCCTCACGGAGGATGATAGTCCCTGCCTGTGGGGCAGGATAACTAGCAGCCGCAGTAAACCCACCAGGAAATGCCATTGTTTAGTCCACCACCTTTATTGGTTGTCGGGATCGTAACCGATTTGTCTCATCGCGTTACGTACTGCCTGCTCCACAGATGTACCCTTGAAACGCTCACTACGATACGGCCCAGAGTCCCCTGAGTTTCTAAGGTACTCTGCAGCCTCTTTCTCACGGACCTGGTGGTCGGCACCAAGCACCGTCTCGCGGCCCCCACGATCACCAGTCGCCCTGCCGCCGGGTAGTCCGCCGGGGAGGTTTCTGGGAAGGGTAGCCTGCTTCGCAATGAGGTTCTCTCGGATAGCATACTTCCATGCAGCAACAGGATTCGTTGAGACAAGAGCCTTGAAGACCTCTTCAACCTCGGGAGTCTTCTTCATGAATGCCCGAGCCTGTGACTTGTGTTGATCGAAGTCTTCGATTTCACTAGCTAGCGTCTCCTCAGCCTCAATCTGGGCCATAATGGGGCTAAACATAGTCCCCAACTTACCGTCCACGATTGCGTTGGCCTTGGCCTCAAGGGCTCGCTCCAACTGTTCCGAGGAAATACCCAACGACTCTAGCTCGGCAAATGGATTGGCCGGGTTGCCCGGGCTACCACCACCGACTGCTACGGATAGCATGCTCTGAAGACGCTCACGCTCGGTCCTCTCGACCTTTAGTTGTTCATGGGTCTTTCCAAGCTCACTAACCGCATTAAAGTAGCTGTCACTAGCTTTGTTCCAATCCCCTCCAGCCTTCTTGTGCAGTGCATTATTGCTGAAATCAGGCGCCGGGGGTTGGTTTACAACTGGCTCATTCGGGTTGTCCGACATGAATGCCTTTCCTGCGGGTTGGCCGCACTTGGGTTATCTACTTCACTATTATAGCAGATCAGTACGGTGAGCCGCCCTCACCATGATCCACAGTTTTCTGCTCGGCCTGCAGCTCCTCTTCTACCATTCTGGCCAGATTATCCAGTCGTTGCGGCCATGACTGCATCCACACCAGAGACCAGATCCGGCCCTTAATAGCCTCGTCCGTCAGACCTTCCTGACCCTTAGTTCTGAAGCCATTGATCCACTGATTCTCCAGCCCGCTAATGCTGATCTTTAGGGCTGGCTCAACAACCTCCCTCCAACCATCAGATGCCAGCATGTACTTTAGTGCCTGAACCTTCTCCTCCGGTGACACTCTACCTCCTTATTGCCCTGTGTTGATCTGCAGTCCTGCGCCCATCCCACCCATCTGCGGGATCTCAGCACCTCCCTGCTGACCCAGAAGCCCTGGAGCTAGCTGCTCTAGTGCATCGCCCTCGGGTCCCATCTGCTGCTGCTGGTTCATCTGCCCCCACGCAGCCTGCATATTCGGCATCCCCACATTCATCATCTCCCTGGGGTTAAACTCAAACGCTCTCCAGAACTTATTGAAGAACGCCAGCCAGTTGGTCGTCGCAATCGCCATAGGATTCTGGCTCATAGCCTGCATCGCAGTAATCATGTCCTGCCGCTGCATAGACTTGGATAGCATGTTGCTAGCACCCACCGCACGGATCTTATGATCCATGTTCAGGTCATCCAGGTCGACTGCTTCCGTCTCGGGCGGCAGGGGCTGCCCAGTGTCTGGGTCCCAGATGGCGGCAGAGCCGATTAGGTTGACCTGCTTGGGGACGGGCAGGTACTGTCGGTTTAGGGACATGAAGTCCTCAGCCAGACGCTCGATTACCGTGCGCTCGAACAGCTTGGCTTCCAGCCCGAGACGAGTTCTAGCTTGCTCCATTCGGCCAAGGAACTCTCGGGCGGTTTGGCGATCACCCGAGAGCATGCCCTGGATGGTGTCTCTCTGGACACCAGTTCCCATGTCGATGTATCGGCTGATGGCCTCAGTCTCAGCAGCGACCAGCGGGTATGCTTGAAGGTCCCACTGCATAGGTCGAATATTCGCATCGGAGGTGTCTCCGTGAATCTTGATGACTCGGCCCGGCCACAGCACCAGATTCTGGGTGTCCAGCTCGGTCGCGTCGTTGACGAATACAGCAGGCTGCAGCACTAGGTCCAGTACGTCCAGTCGATTGGACACCAGTTTGTTGGCGGAAGCCGCCATTGTCGCGCCGATCTCAACCTTGCCGGTACCGTGGAAGTGATGCATGTCCGGCATGGGGCAATAGGTTCGGAAGTGCTTACGGAGTTGGCCGTAAGGACATGGGATGTTAAGGACCGCGACTCGGCGGTTGGCGACAGTCATTTTACGGAAGCGTACACCGTCTGGTGCGAACTCCTTGGGGAATAGACCCACCCGAGTGATTAGTTCTACGGGCTTGGAAAACTTGGTGGAGCGCTCGGCCTTGTATTGGGTGTAGCTGCGCCATACGTTCTGGCGCTCGTACATATCAGTGATGGCCTGAGTGGAGGGCGGCTGGTTCCGAAGTTCTGCTAGGGCCTCCTCATCGAACTCTGGTTCTTCGCCGCGCTCTCGGGCCAGGAAGGCCTGCTCCTCCATGTCGTCTAGGTCCATGTAGGACTTCCGGTGGACATAGAGCATCTTGTCGATGTCCTTCTTACCGGCTTGGGGCAGGAAGTCTAGGATGTCCAGGTTCTCAAGGTCTGGACCATCGAAGGTGGTTACATCTACCCGAAGGGGATACTCAACACCCAGGGTTTTCTGCCGGTAGATGGTCGGCATGACAGTATGTCGCCAGCTGTACTCCAGCACACCTGTGCCATACACATCAGCGGACATCAGAAAGTCCAGCATCTTCTCGAAGAGCTGGCAGTCAATGAACTGCTGGTTAAGCAGTGCCTCTGCGCGCTTGGCGGATGGCCCGGCGTCTGGATCAACGGGGTCCAGCTCGATGATCTGGGGACCTGATAGGGAAATGGCTGCCTTGTTGGCTACATCTGACCAACAGGCGCTAAAGAGTAGCGGCAGCATGACAACGTTCTTGAAGGGGGGCTTGTCGCCGGTGTAGATGCAGCGATAGAGGTTGTACCACTCACGGACCTTCCGGAGGAATCTCTCATGATATTGGTAGCTCTCAATGTAAGATCCGATGACCTGATTGACGATCATCTCATTGGTCAGGCCGCCTGTGGCTAGGAATCCCATTAGACCTCTACTCCTGGGGGCGACACGTCAATCGGCTCACCCTCGGGTGTGAGAATATAGCCTTCTGTGTTGATCCAGTTGGCCAGTTTTCGGGTGAGATGCACGTCCTGAATGCAATAGTCAATGAGCTTGCCCATCCGGTTGGAACGATAAAGATTTGGGGCGCTCTCTCCTGTCTGTGCCTTTCGGCCGATCTTGAGCCGCTCGCAGATATTTGCCAGCTTATAGCCCTTTTGTCGGGAGGGAAGCGCCCGCCACACCTCAGTTAGGATGTCGTATTGTTCGGGGTTAAGGGTATAGCCCGTCACCGATTCCATGATGGGTGTGTCGAATCCTGTGGTATTGAAGCCAACCAGCAGCTCGGCTTCATTCAGATGGGCCATGCCTTCCTCTAGGTCATTTTCATCATAGACGTGGGTTCTACCAGTTTCTGTGTCGTACAGACACATGCAGCTAATCCCTGCGTCTCCGCGCCGGACAGCTTCCCAGCCGCCTATTACCTCTTCGACTGGGGTTGCAATCTCTAAGTCCCATGTAAGTACTCTCATAACGTGCGGGGGCAGCGAATGCAGCGTTAAAGCTGCCTACAGTGGGAGGCACACTGAGCGCGCCCCCGCCTAATCCCTCATTAGTATAACAGACTATGGTTGAACAACATCCCAGTTGTGGGCGTAGACTGCCAGTTTGTCCTCGTACTTCTTCGCAATCTCCTCAGCCGCCAGATCTCCCAGACCACCTGGCTTGAGCACCTCATCGAAGGGATTACGGTCTTTCTCCTTGATTCCTGCCTCGGTGAGGAATACCGACCGATAGACCTCTTTGTGAAAGCAATCTGCCACCGCATCTGCGTAATCGTTGTACTCCGTCAGGCCGATCTTGCACATCTGGTCAATCAGGTCCTCCAGGCCTTCAGCCCCCTCCATCAGGATCATCCGCTTATCCAGCCATAGAGCAGCGACCTCCCGCAAGCGCTCGTCTTTCTGCTGCTTGCTGCGGTTCAGGATGTGGATGGTGGGCATCTGGACCCTGTTGGTCTGGAATAGGTTCTGAAGCCAGGCTGGCCATAGACCTGGTTTGCCCCCGATTTCCTCCTCATCTGTCATGCACATGATCCTGGAGCACTCGCTGCGGTACTTCCGGATCATCTTGATCAGCTCGGTTCCCACCTCGTTGGTGTCCCAATCGGGACTCGCGGCGGCCCCCAGATAGACACATCGGCCGGAGCCGTCTGCCATGTGACCCACAGCCGCGATTACTGTCATGTCGCCTCGGGTTTTTCTGTCTAGCTGTCGGAAAGCTGTGTCTAGATGAATGCTGACCCGAAGCTTCTTTAGGTCGATCTCAGATCGAGGCTTGATGAATGAACTGCAGATCTCCCGGTCCAAGATGTTGTGGGGCGAACGGGTAGGATTGTTCCGTACCTGGGCGTAGTAGCGGACAGGGTTCCGCTTCTTGAAGGACTTGACACGGGAGGGGGACCAAATCCGAGGCATAACAAAGTGCTTGGGATTGTCCTCAGGGAGGCTATCATCCTCAGCGTCCATGAAGAACACATGCCACAGACCATCCTTGGTGGGCTTGATCCCCGGCATGGGCATGCCCGAGACGGTCGCCGCGCCCTCAGCCTTCAAGCTCTTGCCGATGTGGTCGCCATCGCCGTAGCGGGTGCCAGTCAGGACCCAGATAGCATCGGACTGGAAGACCGGGATGAGGGAGTCAAGGTGACTGTTGACAGTGATCAACCAATCGCCCTTACGCTTCATCTGCTCGTAGGTGTTGGGATCATCAAAGAAACAGCCGTCAGGATGCAGACCGACCATTCCAGACTCCACCGCCCAAGTTCCATAGCTTGCGTCTCGGCGGGTGAGGTTAGTTCGAGCGGCAGTGACTATGGAATCAGCCTTCCAGGTACGGTTGGGGTGCCGCTGGCCACCGTAAAGCCAGGCTAGGCGACTGTAACGGTCGTCCCCACTGATAGCCGCTTTAATGCCGTCGATGACCTCGCGGGCACGGGTGGTGGTCTCGCAGCCAGTATAGGTCGCGAGTTCGGGGTCATGGAGGTGGAGCCAGGCTTGGCCAGCCTGAGTGGTCTTGCCCCAGTCTCGGGGGACGATGATGATGAGCTTGAGCTGGTCACCACGACCTTCCCGTCGGTCGCGTATCCACTTGAGGCAGTGGTCCTGGTACCAATCGCAGGCAGGTTTATGGGTGGATTCATCCAGCCACTTGCGGCTGCCAGCGTCACCCTTGGGATTGAAGTCATAGCCCCAGGCGTAGCGGAAGAACCACCAGAAGTTATCCAGGCACTTATGCCGCCAGTAGTCGCGCTCGGCCTCGGAGTTCCAGCGCATTAAGGCGCATTCCACTCATCCCAAAGGTCCTGGGGGCTCCATTCAGGCCCCATGTGGGTCCATCCCTTGGTGGTCTTGACATACTGTCCCCGCCGAGTCCCGACTGGTTCGTTGGGAAAGTTGCGATTGAGGTGGTTTACGACTTCCATGCGGATGCTGTGGCCAGGCTTGGGATTGGGGAACTCCAGGCCTTTCAGCATGTCCCCGCCACGCTCCTCACGGGTCCATACGTTACCGGGAGTTCCGGGGGTTCCCTCTTCCAGGATGTGAAGTTCATCGGAAATGTCGGGCTTGATGCCACGGCGGGCGAACTCCTGAAGGAAGCCCTTTTGATAGGGATTACCCAGCTCACCAGCGGATTTCCATAGATGCAGGGCATTCTTGTAGATTTGCTGGAGAGTGGCGTCAGGGACGGATTGGAGTTGGGCAATCTCATCGCCGAAGGATTCGATGGGGCCGGTTAGCTGACTGCCACCCACAGTGGCACCTAGATCAAGCTCGGTGGTCGGCATGGGCGTCTGAAGGGCATCACGGTATGCATCCCATTCTGGAGAACCGCTTGGGGTTCTAGCAGCGGATTCTCGCAGCTGCTCAACCCTGGCCCAATAGGCTTTCTGGGCATTGGTTTGTATATCGGGGGAGCCGGGCTTTCCCACGGGCTCGCCCAGCTGGCCGCGCTGCCACGCTTCCATTCGAGCACGCTCGGCCCGGATTCTGTCGTCGATTCGGCGCTCAGCACGATGCATGATGTACTGGCCGTACTCCAGCGCGTAAGGGTCTCGGGCGGCTAGTTTCTCTGCAGCTGGGTACTTGCCGAAGGGCTTCTTGCCGAAAGGCACTAGCATCCCCATCGCCATTCCCGCTGATTCGGCCGGGTTGCTCCGAATCTGGTTCATAAGGGACTCGCCTACCTCAAATGGGTGGGTAGCGGCATAGCCAAGGCCCTGGCCGATGCCCTGGACAGTGCGCTTGGCGTAGGATGCAACGGCAGAACGGGCTCCCGGGTCGCCGGAGAGGGCCAGACCACCCAGTTGTAGGCCTGTGGGCAGTGGGAATGCCAACCCCCTTACGAAAGCCCTCTGCGGCGCTGAAGAGGTTGGTGTACCACTCTCTAAGGGCGGACATTAGCTCTGGGACCGTCGAGCGGACTCATTTTCGTAGTGGTAGCCGTATAGAAGGGTCGTGGCAGTGCCGCCGGTGGCAGTGGCAGTGACACTGGCCGCCGTCATTGGGGTGATCTCGGTGTTCTGGCCGGTCCAAAGAGGCCACCCAGAGTTGAAGTCGATGGAGATGTAGTTGCTATCAGCAGCAGCTACCTGCCGCTTCGCAACAACGTAGCCCTCCACGTCAATGATCAGAAGGGCCGGGCCAGTACAGGATGCTACGATCCAGTCCATGACAACAACTTTTCTAGCGTCGGTACCGGAACGGATGTCAGCAGTGGCTGCGGCAACTCCAGTGACGTAACCGTATAGGGTGGAAATCTGGGGCATTGATTACCTCTTAGGGTCGGGACTGGGTCCCATGTCGATGGCCTGGATTACATCCGCCTTCATTATACCATGAATACTGTGAGTGTAGACCTCATCCGCCGAGACCTGTCGAGAGTACTGGAGGTTGTACTGGAGGGGAGTGATGGCCACCAGCTGGCCGATAGAGCGGATCACCACCGGATGGTACATATCCTCGCGGTTGGAGCCCACACGAGAGGCCTCGAAGTGGTCGTTATAGTCGATTACGTACAAGTTCCCGAGCTTCAGCTCGGCGGGCTGCGATTTGCGCTTCATCGGTAACCTCCTGGTTGAACTGATCCAGCAACGCATTCATTCTATCATATCGGCCGGGCAGTTCCAGGCTGGCAAAGCCGTTGAAGTCACCGGCCATGCCGTGGTATTGTAGCAGTTGGTTGGCAGCCCAGGGAGTCCCTGGCCGGACCAGATAGATGCAGCGGTTGATGAGGATGGGAGGGTCGGAGTAGTGGGACAGGACATCGGAGATAAAGTGCCAGTCGCAGAATGCTCCACGGGTGGCGTCCAGTTCTCGACGGTCCCACCGAGCCAGCTTGAGGGGATTGTTGGGCGGGACGAACATTGCGCCGCCGATGGTGTCACTTTGAGGGGGAACAGTCGCCCGAACGAAGGGAATCCGGAAAATGTGGGGCCGGGAGGTGTTGCGCGATAGGGCTGGCCGGACAATGTTGGGGATTGCGCCCGGCAGATAGTCGTCGTCATCGTCTGCGAACATCAGAAAGTCACCCTTTGCCATCGAAATGGCTGCGTCTCGCTGCGGGCAGCCGCAGAAGCCTCCAGGGACCTCAAAATATCGGATTCTGGGGTCAGGATCGTCGGCTAGATGGCTGGCACCTAGCTGTTTGCCGTCGCCGATTACGATGATCTCATCGTTAGGCCCCGCGTCTCGGCGAAGGGAGGACATCAGGCGGCCCAGGGTCGGCCGGGAGATCGTTGGGATGATGAAGGAGATCGTCGGGCCGGGTGAGGTGGGTGATTTTCCTGACCCAGCCGGTGGGGATGGTGATGGACGAGCGATAGGTGTCGTCCTCCGGGGTGACTGACGTGGCAAGTTTAACCTCCGAACGAGTTTTTGAGATGAGGTAGCCGACATCTAGACAGTGCATGAGGCCGCCGAATGCGCGCTCGGAGGCAGGATCGGAGAGAGATCCCTCGTCTCCGGCGTTGGCGGAGGCATCAATCCAGCTGATCTCCACCAATGGGAGATCCTTCCAAGTCCGCTTCAGGTGTTTCTTGCTCATCGGGTGGCCATGCCTCCTGGATTGCTTCGTTGGTTGCGTCTCGGCCGGCTGACCGTAGCATCCGGGCTAGGGCTAGGACCATGCCCTTGCGGTCGTCAGGGGGCGGGGGACCAGCAAATGAGCCGCCGGAGGTCCGAAGTTCCCGGAGTTCCTTGATGGCCTGGACTCGGTCGCGATTGTTCTCATTGATGATGGATTCGAGCTGCTTTTCTAGATCGGCGAGAGGGCCAGCTCGCATCTTGGAGGTGGATTCGTAGTGCCGGTCGCGACGCCAGGGACACTGCTCGGGCTTGATGGCACCGGAGCGCAGGAGGGAACGCACCTGATTGTAGGTGTAGGCTAGGGTGGCCTTGCAGCGGGTGGCCAGGCCACGAATGGTCTTGGGGGGATCAGGGGAGCTTAGTTCACGGATAATCGCGGCATCGAGTTCGTTGGCCATGTAGGGATTGTAGCAGATATTCTAAATGCAAAATATTTTGCAAGTGCTCAGACGCAAATAG
>Ga0193739_1000339_pt1 | contig 13203 bp, 11 predicted proteins | sample L2a2metaG_FD_144926 | JGI IMG/M metagenome (GOLD analysis project Ga0193739, IMG submission 144926) | Soil microbial communities from a riparian zone of the East river system, Colorado, United States - L2a2 | ecosystem: Environmental > Terrestrial > Soil > Riparian zone | place: USA: East River...
ATGTCGGCACCCGTGAGTACCTCGATCCGGTCCGGTTTCTCGGCAACCGCTCGTCCGGTCGGCAGGGCTACGCACTCGCGCGGGCTGCCATCGCGCGGGGTGCGAAGGTCACGCTCGTGGCGGCCAACGTAGGCCTGCCAGACCCGGCGGGAGCCGACATGGTGCACGTCGGTTCCGCCGCCGAACTGCGCGACGCGGTGGTCGACGCCGCCGCGACTGCCGATGCGGTGGTGATGGCGGCCGCCGTCGCGGACTTCCGGCCGAGCACGTACGCCGACGCAAAGATCAAGAAGGAACCGGACGGAGGAGTCCCCCACCTCGAGCTCGAGCGCACCGCCGACATCCTGGCCGAGATCTCCGGATCGCACGCTCGTCCGGGCCAGGTGGTCGTCGGCTTCGCGGCCGAGACCGGCGACGCATCGGGCAGCGTGCTCGATCACGGCCGGGCAAAGCTGGCCGCGAAGGGATGCGACCTCCTGGTGGTCAACGAGGTCGGCTCCGGCCGCGGCTTCGAGTCCGAGGAGAACGAGGCTGTCGTGCTCGGCGCAGACGGTACCGTCACGCCGGTCCCGCACGGCCCGAAGGCAGCGCTCGCCCACGTCGTCTGGGACCTTGTCGGCGACCGTCTGGCGGACGCGTGACCGCTCCGGCGGGCCGACCCCTTACAGTGTCGCCCAGCAACCAGTCCGTTCGTTTGGGGGGAATTCCGTGTCTCGTCGCCTGTTCACGTCCGAGTCGGTCACCGAGGGCCACCCGGACAAGATCTGCGACCAGATCAGCGACGCGGTTCTCGACAGCCTCTTGAAGAACGATCCCGCCAGCCGGGTCGCGGTGGAGACGATGGTCACCACCGGCCAGGTGCACGTCGTCGGCGAGGTCACGACGGCCGGGTACGTCGACATCCCCGGGATCGTGCGCGAGACCATCCTCGACATCGGCTACGACTCCTCGACCAAAGGCTTCGACGGGCAGTCGTGCGGGGTCTCGGTGTCGATCGGGTCGCAGTCGCCCGACATCGCCCAGGGTGTGGATGAGGCCTGGGAGCGGCGCACCGATCCACAGCATTCCGACGACCCGATGGACCGCCAGGGTGCGGGTGACCAGGGCCTCATGTTCGGCTATGCGTGCGACGACACCCCCGAACTGATGCCGCTGCCGATCATGCTGGCTCACCGGCTGGCCCAGGGGCTCGCGGCCGTCCGGAAGGCGGGCGCGATGCCCTACCTGCGTCCGGACGGCAAGACCCAGGTGACGATCGAGTACGACGGCGACCGCCCGGTCCGGCTGGACACCGTGGTCGTGTCGACCCAGCACGCCAGCAACATCGACCTGGACGGCCTGCTGACCCCCGACGTCCAGGCTCATGTGGTCGACCCGGTCCTGGCCCGTTTCGACATCCCGACCGAGGGCTTCCGACTGCTGGTCAACCCCACCGGGCGGTTCGAGATCGGCGGCCCGATGGGTGACGCCGGGCTGACCGGTCGCAAGATCATCATCGACACCTACGGTGGCATGGCTCGGCATGGCGGCGGTGCGTTCAGCGGCAAGGATCCGTCGAAGGTCGACCGGTCCGGGGCCTACGCCATGCGCTGGGTGGCGAAGAACGTGGTGGCTGCCGGTCTCGCGCGCCGCTGCGAGGTCCAGGTGGCGTACGCGATCGGTAAGGCACAACCGGTCGGGCTGTTCGTCGAGTGCTTCGGCACCGAGACGGCGCCCGTCGAGCGGATCCAGGACGCGGTCACCAGCGTGTTCGACCTCCGGCCCGCGGCGATCATCCGCGACCTCGACCTGCTGCGCCCGATCTACACCCAGACGGCGGCCTACGGCCACTTCGGCCGCGAGTTGCCCGACTTCACCTGGGAGCGCACCGACCGCGCCGAAGCGCTCAAGGCCATGCTGTAGAAACGCGTGCGTGAGCGGTCCCGACGGGCCTGACCAGCTCGCCCTGGTCCGGCCTCCCGTGCCCCGGCGGCGCTCCCGCAAGCCTGAGCCGACCGCCGAGGACCTGCCGGTCGCACAGATCCTGGTCGACGTGCCGTTCCCACACCTGGACCGTCCCTTCGACTACCTCGTGCCGGCGTCGATGGCTGCCGATGCTGTACCCGGCGCGCGCGTGTCCGTGCGCTTCTCGGGTCAGGACGCCGACGGCTTCGTCCTCGACCGGGTCGCCGAGAGCACGCATGAGGGTCGCCTGTCGCGGCTGCGCCGGGTCGTCTCGGCCGAGCCTGCGCTGGCGCCCGAGGTCGCCAAGCTGGCGCGGGTGGTCGCCGACCGCTATGCGGGGACCGTCGCCGACGTCCTGCGGCTGGCCGTCCCACCACGGCACGCCACGGTCGAGCGGCAGCCGCCCGGGTCGTCGCCGTCGGGCCGGCCAGGCGTGCCGTCACCGGGCGGTTGGGCCGGCCATGTCGACGGCGAGGCACTGATCGCGGCGCTGGCGTCGCAAGGGTCGCCGCGTGCGGTGTGGAACCCCGGCCCGGCCGCCGACTGGCCCGACCTGCTGGCCAGGCTCGTCGCAGCCACTGTGGCCGGTGGCCGCGGCGCCTTGGCCGTCCTCCCCGACGCTCGCGACGTGACCCGGGCCGACCGGGCGTTGACCGCTCTCGTCGGGCCCGGCCACCACGTCGTGCTCGAGGCAGGGCTGGGTCCGGCTGAGCGCTACCGCCGGTGGCTGGCCGTACGCCGCGGCACAGTGCCGGCCGTGCTTGGCACGCGTGCGTCGATGTTCGCACCGGTCCAGGATCTCGGCCTGGTGGTCGTGTGGGACGACGGTGACGACCTCCACGCCGAGCCACGGGCTCCTTACCCACATGTGCGCGAGGTGCTACTGCTGCGGGCACACCTCGAGAACACTGCCGCGGTCGTCGGCGGGTTCGCGCGGACGGCCGAGGCCGAGCAGCTCATCGGGTCGGGGTGGGCGCGGCCGGTCGAGCCTCCGCGCGCCGACGTCCGCCGGCGTGCGCCGCGGATGCGCGTCACCGGCGACGACAACGAGAGGGCCCGCGACGAAGCCGCCCGGACGGCGCGGCTGCCCTCCGCGGCATGGCGGGTGATCCGCGCGGGCCTGGAGGAAGGGCCCGTGCTGGTCCAGGTCCCGCGTACCGGCTATGTTCCGGCGCTCGCCTGCACGCGGTGCCGACGCCAGGCCCGCTGTCCGGCCTGCCACGGCCCGCTAGGCGTCGGCGGGGGAGGGGAGGCGCCCGCCTGCCGGTGGTGCGGTGCGGTCGCGAGCCCGTGGTCATGCCCGGTATGCGGCCACGGCTCGATGCGCGCCGTCGTCGTGGGCGCCCGGAGGACGGCAGAAGAGTTGGGACGCGCCTTTCCCGGGGTACCGGTGCGTGCCTCCGGCGGAGGCGGCGTGCTGGCCGACGTGCCGGCGGTCCCGGCACTGGTGGTCTCGACACCTGGAGCCGAGCCTGTGGCGACCGGCGGTTATGCAGCCGCAGCCCTGCTGGACGGGCAGAGCCTGCTGGCCCGGCCGGGGCTGCGCGCGGCGGAGGAGGCTCTCCGGCGTTGGATGGCCGCCGCCGCGCTCGTCCGCCCTGGCTCTGACGGCGGCGTGGTGGTCGTCGTCGCCGACGCGGGCACGCCGGCGGTCCAGGCGCTGGTGCGGTGGGATCCGGCGGGCTCGGCGGCCCGCGAGTTGGCCGACCGTGCGGCGCTGGGCTTCCCGCCGGTTGTGCGCGCGGTCGAGGTGACGGGTCTCGGGGCGGACGTCGCCGACCTCCTTCGGCTGGTCGAGCTGCCTGCCGGAGGCGAGACCCTCGGCCCGGTGCCGAGCAGCGAAGATGGTCATGAGCAGGCGCTCATCCGGGCGCCGCGCGTGTCGTCGGCGGCACTGAGTGCAGCGGTGAAGGCGGCTCAGGCGGTGCGGGCGGCACGCCGGTCGGGTGGCAGCGTGCGAGTCCGGGTCGACCCTGTCGACCTCGGCTAACGGCCGCGGACCGGCGGCGGATCGTCGAGACCGCGGGCGACCAGCGCTTCACCGAGGGCGTCGGCGTGGCGAAGGGTCCGGACAACGAGCGGCACGGCGTACGCGCGCACGCTGCCGCGCGGGCCGCGCGCGCGCTGTGCGTCGCGGACCTCGACCGCCAACCCGGCGACGACGGGCACGGCCCGGATGGCGAGGGCGAGGACCAGCGCGACTCGTTCGGAGTCGACACCCACCCGTCGCAGGGGCCGCAGCACCCGTTCGAACACGTCCAGCAGGTCGACAACCCTGGTGGTCAGGGTGATCAGCCCGGCGAGGACGACGGCGACGACGAGCCGCCCGGTCACCGTCACGGCCGCCGTCCAGCCCGCTGTCAGCGCCTGGAGCGCCACCAGACCGACCACCAACCACCGCAGCGGCCTTACCTGGGCCGGAAGCGCATATGCCAGACCGGCGGACACGTAGAGCAGGACCGTGACCCCGCCCGCGGCCGCGATCCCGGCGGGCGAGTCGACGAGCAGCACGGCCACCATCGCCGCCGTCAGGCCGGCGAGCTTCGCGGACGCCGGGAGTAGGTGCAGCCACGACCGGCCGGGGACAAATGTGTTCATCCGATCAGTGCCCGGTAATGACCGACGGCTGCCGCCGGCGGGCCGTCGGCAACCAGCGCGCCCTCGTCGAACACCAGGACCCGGTCGTAGTCAGCGACCGAGTCCAGATCGTGTGTGACGAGAACGACCTGCTGGGGAAGCCCCCGGAGGATCTCCAGCACGCGACGGGTGTTGCGCAGGTCGAGTAGCGTCGTGGGCTCGTCGCACACCAGCACCCGGGGCTCGGTCACGAGTACCGAGCACAGCGCGAGCAACTGCTTCTGACCGCCGGAGAGCAGGTGGGCAGGGTGGTCGGCGAAGATCTCGAGGCCGACGGCGGACAGCGCGGCGAAGACCCGCCGTCGGGTGTCCTCCGCGCCGAGCCGACGGCGGCGCAGCCCGAAGGCAACGTCCTCGGCAACCGTGGGCATGACGATCTGGGCGTCGGGGTCGGTGAACACGAAGCCGACGGTCCGTCGTACCGCAGCCGCGTCGGTGCGCGTCGACAGCCCGTCGACAAGGACCTCGCCGTCCCGAGGGATGACCAGGCCGTTGAACAGCCTGGCGAACGTGGACTTGCCAGAGCCGTTGGCGCCGATGATGCCGACCCGCGGCTCGGTCAGTGTCACGCTCACGGAGCGGATGACGTCGCGCTCCGCAAACCCGTGGGTGACGTCGCGGACCTCGATCACGTGCGGGTCGCGGCGGCCTCGTGCCTGTGGTCGTCACGGCCGAGCGCAGGGTAAGCGCGGTGTACGCCGGCGGCCACGACGGTGGCGAGCACGGCCTTGAGCAGATCGCCCGGGAGGAATATCAGTGCGCCGGTGCGAAGGGCCGTCGGCAGGTCGAGCCCGGCCCGCCAGGCGAGCACCGGCACGCCGATGGCGTAGACGACGACGATCCCGCCCACGACTGCGGCAAGGAATCCGCGTGCCGGGTGGAACCCCCGGTCCGGCCGGGCGATGAGCCCGACGACGAAGGCGCCGATCGGGAACGCCACGAGGTAGCCCGCCGTCGGCCCGGCGAACGGCGCGAGGCCGGCTGCGCCGCCTGCGAATACGGGCACGCCGGCAGCGCCGATGGCCAGATAGACAAGGACGGCGAGCGCCCCGAGTCGGGCGCCCAACAGCAGGCCGCAGAGCATGACGCCGAGCGTCTGCAGCGTGACGGGGACGCTGCTCCCGAACACGTAGAACTGCCCCGGGAGGCTCAACGCGGCGACGAGGCCGGCGAAGGCGGCGACGCGAGCAAGATCGGCGGCGGACAGGCGGTTGGATCCGGTCACGGGGCAACGCTAGGGGTGATACAGCAACCCTCTGCATGGGCGCGCCGGACAAGGACCGGTCGGCGGACCTGTAGGGACCGCCACATGCCGGCTGCGCTCAGAGCTCGCCGGCCGAGAAGGTGTCGCAGGACTCCAGACGTCCGCTGTCCAGGCCGGTCGCGAACCACCGCTGGCGCTGTTCACTCGATCCGTGGGTCCAGGACTCGGGACTGACCGTGCCCTGGAAGCGCTCCTGGATGTAGTCGTCGCCGACCACCTCGGCCGCGTTGATCCCCTCCATGATGTCCTCCTGGGAGACCTCGGTGATCAGCGGCTGGCCGTCGTCGGTGTCGGTGCTCGTGGCGTGCCGGGCCCACACGCCCGCGTAGCAGTCGGCCTGCAGTTCGAGGCGAACTGCTCCCGAGGTCGGCCCGGAGCCCGGCTGGACCTGCTGCATCTGACCGGTGAGGTTCTGGATGTGGTGGCCGTACTCGTGGGCGAGCACGTACGCCTCGCCGAAGTCGCCACCACCGGACCCGAACCTGGTCCGCAACTCCTCGAAGAAACCGAGGTCGAGGTACACGCCGCGGTCGGCGGGGCAGTAGAACGGGCCGACCTGGGACGACGCCGTGCCGCAGCCGGTTCCGACCGAGCCGGTGAAGAAGGTGGTGATCGCCACGGGATAGGTGGCACCGCGGCGGGCGAACTCGTCCTCCCAGTAGTCCTGGATGGAGTTGACGTAGAGCACGAAGCGGCAGTCGGGGTTCTCTTCGATGTCGGCGCCGGTCTGGCACTCCTGCTCGAGGCTGCCGATGCCTCCGGGCTGGGCCTCGACCTGGTCCGAGCCGTCGACGATGCTGGCCGGGTTGGCGCCGGTGCACAACGCCAGGAGCAGGAGTACGAGCGCGCCGAGGCCGCCGCCGGCGGCGACGGTACCGCCGCGACCCATGCCCCGGCGGTCGGAAACCTGCGAGGTGTCCAGGCGTGCCCTGCGGTTGAACTTCACGGGTCCAGCCCTCCTCTTCGTGGGTGGCCGTTCCGGACGGGCCTCCGGCGGGTCGCCTCACCACGTAGAATGCACCATGATGCCCGCGGCGACCTGATTGCACGCGACGAACGATCAGTGTCCGATATCCCGTGGCCGCGGAGAGCCCGTCACCATGATCGCTGCAACCGAACTCGAGGTGCGCGCGGGCGCACAGGTGCTGCTCGAGCGCGCCAGCTTCCGGATCGCGGCCGGCGACAAGGTCGGACTGGTCGGCCGCAACGGTGCCGGCAAGACGACGCTGACCCGCATCCTCGCCGGCGAGGCCCAGCCCGCCGCGGGCACGGTCACCCGCACCGGTCCGGTCGGGCACCTGCCCCAGGACCCGCGCGCCGGCGACCCCGACGTGCTCGCACGCGATCGCATCCTCGCCGCCCGCGGGCTCGACACCGTCGTCGCGGGCCTACGGCGTGCCGAGCAGCAGATCTCATCCTCCGACGTGGGTGAGCACGAGCGCGGAATGCGCCGGTACGGGCGGCTCGAGAGCGAGTTCATCGCCCGGGGCGGCTACGCGGCCGAGAGCGAGGCCGCGACGATCGCGGCCAGCCTGGGCCTGCCTGAGCGCGTCCTCGGTCAGCAGCTGCGAACGCTCTCGGGTGGACAGCGGCGGCGGGTCGAGTTGTCGCGGATCCTGTTCTCCGACGCCGAAACACTGCTGCTCGACGAGCCCACAAACCACCTCGACGCCGACTCGATCGGGTGGCTGCGAAACTTCCTGCGGGCCTACAAGGGCGGCATCGTGGTCATCAGCCACGATGCCGCGTTGCTCGACCAGACCGTGACCAAGGTGTTCCACCTCGACGCCACGCGGGCCGCCCTCGACGTCTACAACGTGGGCTGGAGGGCCTACCTGCAGCAGCGCGAGACCGACGAGCGGCGGCGGCACCGCGAGCGTGCCAACGCCGAGAAGAAGGCAGCGGCGCTCAAGGCGCAGGCCGACCGGATGCGGTACAAAGCCACGAAGGCGACCGCCGCCCAGAACATGGACCGCCGTGCGCATCGTCTGCTCGCCGGGCTGGAGGATCGCCGCCGCGCCGACAAGGTCGCCAAGCTCAGGTTCCCTGACCCTGCTCCGTGCGGACGAACACCGCTGACCGCCACCGGATTGTCGAAGTCCTACGGCTCCCTGGAGGTATTCACCGACATCGACCTGGCCATCGACCGGGGCAGCAGGGTGGTCGTGCTGGGCCTCAACGGTGCCGGCAAGACCACGCTGCTGCGGCTGCTGAGTGCCCTCGAGGACCCCGACACGGGTGTCGTCGAGCCCGGGCACGGGCTGAAGCTCGGCTACTACGCCCAGGAGCACGAGACACTCGACACCTCGCGCACCGTGATCGAGAACCTCCGTTCGGCCGCGCCCGACCTGCCCGAGGTCGAGGCCCGGCGGGTGCTCGGGTCCTTCCTGTTCTCCGGCGACGACGTCATGAAGCCGGCCGGCGTCCTGTCCGGCGGGGAGAAGACCCGGCTCGCGCTCGCGACGCTCGTCGTGTCCAGTGCAAATGTCCTCCTGCTCGACGAGCCGACGAACAACCTCGATCCCGCATCACGGGAGGAGGTACTCGCCGCCCTGCGCTCCTTCGCCGGCGCGATCGTGCTGGTGACCCACGACGAGGGCGCGGTGGAGGCGCTGGGGCCCGAACGCGTCGTGCTCCTGCCTGACGGCGTGGAAGATCTCTGGAACCCCGACTACACCGACCTCGTTGCCCTGGCATGACGGCCAGATCCCAGAAATCGGATCTTGCGTTCGGCTGGCGTGAAACGGCATTGCGGCGGATCATGGTCGTCAGCCATGACAGACGATCTTCCGGGGAGGACGCGTGGCTGAGAAGTTGGCGAAAGGCGCGCGCATCAGCGGTGGGGTGCGCGACAAGCTCGCCACCGACCTGAAGAAGAAGTACGAGGGGGGCAAGAGCATCCGCGACCTCGCTGGCGAGACCGGCCGCTCATACGGCTTCGTGCACCGGTTGCTGTCCGAGTCCGGTGTCGAGTTGCGCGGTCGCGGCGGCGCCACGCGGGGCCGGAAGAAGAAGTCCTGAACCACGGCGTTCCGGCCGAGGTGCTGGACAGGGGCGGGCTCCGCCTCTCGGTCGAAGCGCCGACCGCCCGTGTCACCCTTGCCCGCCCCGAGGCACGCAACGCCCAGACCCCCGCGACCTGGCGCGCCCTGACCGCGGTGGGTGCGTCACTCGGCTCGGACGTGCGGATCGTCGTGCTCGACGCCGAGGGACCGTCGTTCTCGGCCGGACTGGATCGCCGGATGCTCGAAGGCGCGGGCATCGAGGGAGAGCCAGGCCTGGCCGATCTGGCCGCGCTGGACCCGCAGACACTCGATGAGACGCTCGCCGGGTTCCAGGCTGCGTTCACCTGGTGGCGGCGTTCGCCCGCCGTCACGGTGGCCGCGGTGGCCGGCCACGCGGTCGGCGCGGGATTCCAGCTCGCGCTGGCGTGCGACCTGGTCCTGTGCGCCGAGGACGCGCGCTTCGCGATGCGCGAGGTCTCGCTCGGACTGGTGCCGGATCTCGGCGGGACGGCGCGGCTTGTGGCCGCCGTCGGCTACGCACGCGCCCTGGAGATCTGCGGCACCGGGCGATGGGTCGGAGCGCGCGAGGCGGTCGATCTCGGGCTGGCCGTCGCCGCTGTGCCTTCGAGTGAGCTCGCCGCGGCCGTCGACGACCTGGTGGCCGCGCTGCTCGCCGCGCCGCCGGGCGCGTTGCGCGAGACCACGCAGTTGCTACGTGGTGCCGTGGGCCGCGCCGAGGGCGCGCAGTTGGCTGCCGAGCGTGCCGCCCAGGCGCGCCGGCTGGCGGACGTCCCCGGTTCAGCCAGGGGCTGAGCGCGGAAGAAAGCCGCCCCCGCGGGTGTTGCGCCGATCGTTCCCGGCGCCGGACGCGCTATGCATGTGAAGGGAGGGGCTGGCCCGTGTCGATGGGGCATCTGGGCGGCTACATGGCCTCGCGGTCGTACTCGCGCGACCGCAGCGTCGCCGACCAGCGGCTGGCCAAGGGCACGGCCCGGCGGATCCTGCGCTACGCCCGTCCCTACCGGCGTCACATCTCGATCTTCCTGGTCACGACGGTGATCGCTGCGGCCAGCGCCGCGGCGGTGCCACTGCTGCTGAAGTACGTCATCGACTCCGGCGTGAGCCCGGGGAACCGCGATGTCGTGATCATGGGGGCGCTGGGCGTCGCGGCCCTGGCCGTGCTCGACGCAGCGCTGGGACTGCTCGGCCGGTGGGCATCGGCCCGGGTCGGAGAGGGTCTGATCTACGACCTGCGGACGGAAGTGTTCGACCACGTGCAGCGTCAACCGGTGGCCTTCTTCACCCGGACCCAGACCGGTTCGCTGGTCTCGCGGCTCAACACCGACGTCATCGGCGCCCAGCAGGCCTTCACGACCACCCTGTCGCAGGTGGTGAGCAACGCCGTGACCCTCGTGCTGGCAGCCACCGCGATGATCATCCTGTCGTGGCAGATCACGCTGCTCGTGCTGGTGCTCGTACCGCTGTTCCTGCTGCCCGCGCGGTTCATCGGGCGCAAGCTGGCCGACATCTCGCGCGAGTCGATGGTGCTCAACGCCGACATGAGCCAAACCATGACCGAGCGGTTCAACGTCGCCGGCGCCCTGCTGGTGAAAATCTTCGGCAGGTACGACCGCGAGACGGCGGGTTTCGGGCAGGCGGCCGGCCGCGTCCGCGACATCGGCGTGGTCCAGGCCCTCTATGCGCGGTACTTCTTCACCGGGCTCGTGCTGCTCTCGTCGCTCGCCACGGCGCTGGTCTACGGCGTCGGCGGCTGGCTGGCCATCGATGGGACGCTGCAGGTGGGCACGCTGGTGGCATTGGCGGCGCTGCTGACCCGGCTCTACGGACCGCTGACGGCGCTGTCGAACGTCCAGGTCGACGTCATGACGGCGCTGGTGAGCTTCGAGCGGGTCTTCGAGGTGCTCGACCTCGAACCGATGGTTCGGGACCGGCGCGAGGCAAAGCCGCTGCCGGCCGACACCGGCCCACTGAGCATCGAGTTCGACGATGTCCGGTTCGCCTATCCGTCCGCGGAGGAGGTGTCGCTGGCGTCGCTCGAGGGGGTGGCGCGACCCGACACCGGCCAGGGCGACGAGGTGCTCCGCGGCGTGTCGTTCGAGGTCGAGCCGGGTCGGCTGATAGCCCTCGTCGGACCGTCCGGCGCCGGCAAGTCGACGATCACCCACCTCGTCTCGAGGCTCTACGACCCCACCTCCGGCGTCGTGCGGGTCGGCGGGCGCGACGTCCAGGACGTGACCCTGGAGTCGCTCCACGACGCCGTGGGCGTCGTCACCCAGGACGCGCACATGTTCCACGACACGATCGGCGTCAACCTCGCATACGCGCGACCGGAGGCCACCGAGGACGATCTCTGGGCGGCGCTCCGGGCTGCCCAGATCGCCGAGCTGGTTACGACGCTTCCCGACGGCCTCGACACGGTCGTCGGCGACCGCGGCTACCGCCTGTCCGGCGGTGAGAAGCAGCGGCTGGCCATCGCCCGGCTGCTTCTCAAGGCCCCACGCATCGTCGTTCTCGACGAGGCAACTGCGCACCTGGACTCCGAGTCGGAGGCGGCCGTCCAACGTGCGCTGGAGACGGCGCTCGTCGGCCGCACCTCACTCGTGATCGCCCACCGGCTGTCAACCATCCGCGGCGCCGACCGGATCCTGGTCGTCGACGACGGCCGGATCGTCGAGGCGGGCGACCACGACACGCTGCTGGCTGCGGGCGGGCTCTACGCCGAGCTCTACCGAACCCAGTTCGCACCGCAGGCCGAGGCCCGTGATCAGAACGTACGGAGCGCGCCACCCTCGACCGGGATCATGGCGCCGGTGACGTATGACGCCGCCGGTGAGAGCACGAACACCGCCACGGCGGCGAACTCCTCCGGACGACCGTAGCGGCGCAGCGGGATTCCGGCGGCGCGCTGCGCCTTGACCTGGTCGGGATCGCCCTCGAGCGCATCGAGCTCGCGCACGCGGTCGGTCTCGATCCTCCCCGGCATGAGTCCGTTGACCCGCACGCCACGGGGGCCGAGCTCGTCGGAAAGCTGCTTGGCAACCATGGCCAGGCCGGGGCGCAGGCCGTTGGACACCGCCAGGCCCGGGATCGGCGACAGCACCGACGTTGACAGCACGAACGCAATGGAGCCGCCATCGTCGAGGGCTGCCCCGATGGTGCGGCCGAGCCGGATGCCACCGAGGAGCACGCTGTCGAACGCGGCGCGCCAGGCGTCGTCGGACGCATCCTGGACGCTACCGGCGGGTGGCCCGCCGACGCTGACCAGCGCGCCGTCGAGCCGGCCGAAATGCTCGTGGGCCGCGACCACGAGCCGCTCCGGGGTATGCGGGTCGGCGTTGTCGGCGGCCACGCCCGCAGCGTCGCGGCCCAGCTCGGCCACCGTCCGTGCAACCGTGTCGGCGTCGCGCGAGGAAAGCAGCACCCGCGCGCCGTCGGCTACGAGGGCCTCGGCCGTGGCCCGGCCGAGTCCCCGGCTCCCGCCGGTGACGATGTAGACACGCTCTTTCAGCCCAAGATCCATCCCGCCATCCTGCCTCACTCGGCCGCCGGATCGCCCGTACGATCGACAGGGTGGACAGGGTGCGCGAGGTCTCGCGCTGGGTCGCCGAGGCCGAGTGGGTCACAGTGCTGACCGGAGCCGGCATCTCGACCGACTCGGGCATCCCCGACTTCCGCGGGCCGAAGGGGGTGTGGACCACGAATCCGCGGGCTCAGCGGATGTCCAGCCTCGACGACTACGTGGCCGATCGATCCGTGCGGGTTCGGGCGTGGCGCAACCGGCGCGACCATGCCGCCTGGACGGCCCGACCCAACGCCGGCCACCGGGCGCTGGTCGGCCTGGAGGATGCGGGCACACTGCGGGCGCTGGTGACACAGAACATCGACGGGTTGCACCAGCGCGCCGGGTCCGACCCGTCGGTCGTGATCGAGATCCACGGCACCGTGTGGCGGGCGGAGTGCCTGGGCTGCGGCGGACGGCAGGCCATGAGCGAGGTTCTGGCCCGGGTCGATGCCGGCGAGGAGGACCCGCCCTGTCTGGACTGCGGCGGTCTGCTCAAGTCGGCCACGATCTCGTTCGGTCAGGCTCTCCGGCCCGCGGTCTGGCGCGCGGCGGTCGATGCGGCGAACGAGTGCGAGCTGTTCCTCGCCATCGGCTCGTCGCTGCAGGTGCACCCTGCGGCCAGCTTGTGCGACGTGGCTCTGGGCGCAGGGGCGCGCCTGGTGGTGGTCAACGCGGAACCGACGCCTTACGACGCCGCAGCGGACGCGGTCGTACGCCTACCGATTTCGAACGTCCTGCCGGCCATGGTGGCGTCCGGAGTTTCCGGCACG
>Ga0193739_1000340_pt1 | contig 13203 bp, 23 predicted proteins | sample L2a2metaG_FD_144926 | JGI IMG/M metagenome (GOLD analysis project Ga0193739, IMG submission 144926) | Soil microbial communities from a riparian zone of the East river system, Colorado, United States - L2a2 | ecosystem: Environmental > Terrestrial > Soil > Riparian zone | place: USA: East River...
GCCGGCTGGCCGTGCTGGAAGCTGAGGTCCTACGCCTGGGAGCGCTCATGCGCAACGCGCACATGAGTGTTGCCAAACGACGCAAGGCCGAGGCTGAGGCCGCCGCCGTCGCCGCCGAAAAGATCGCAAGGACGCCGCCCGCCCCGGAACTCACCCCTGTGCCCGATTCGTTGGACAAGGCGCAGGCGCAGCAAAACGGTGCGGCGAAGTGAGGCTCTCGGCGTACTTCGACAGTTCCGAGTTCGACTGCCACGACGGCACCGAGGTTCCCGATGAGTTGATGGGCAACCTCGTTCGCCTGGGAGAGGCCCTCACGTACATTCGGCTGAACGCTGGTGTTCCCCTGGCTGTAATCAGCGGCTATCGGACGAAAGCCTGGAACGACCGCGTGGGTGGGGTGGACGACTCGGCCCACATGACCGCGGAGGCCGCTGACGTGCGCCCGGGACGGGGGATGACGCCCGCGGAGTTGCACACGCTCATCCTGGCTCACCATAAGGCGGGCCGCCTGCCTCTGATCGGCGGGTTGGGACTATACAAGACCTGGGTCCACGTGGACGTGCGCAAGGCCGCTGACGGTCACCTGCGCCGATGGACCGGGAAGGGTATCGGTAGCGAGCAGTGAACGGCTGGGCCAACGCTTGGAACGAGGCTGCCAAGCTCGCCGCCTGGGCCGCAGCAGCCGGGTACTCGGCCAGCAAGGTTCGCGACGTCCCGCCTGAGCGGGTGGACTTGATGCGCAGGATGCTCGACGCCGTTAAAAGAGCTGACCCGCTCGCGTTCAACGAGGTGATCTGCACCGAGCACGCCCAACATGCAGCCAATGGGGTTGCCGAGGTGGTGGGGCTGCGGGCCGAAGTAGAGACTGCGCGGGCCCACCGGCAGCCGCTGACCGACGACGATCCAACGGACCCGGTGCGGATTATTCCGCCGCCCGAGGCGAAAGGACCGACCAAATGAAATACCAAGTTTGGACGAAGCGAGCGCTACTGATTTGGGTGCCGTGCTGCCTGCTGTTGGGGCTGCTGCCCCCGGTGGCGTCTGCGGTCGCGCTGATCAACGGCCGCGACCTCCCCTGGCACTTCGTCCTGGCCTGCGCGCTGATGCCGCTGGTGACCGGGTTTATCGTGTGGAGGTTTCACCAGCGTGGCGCACGCATTCGCGACAGCATCGACGCGTACATCGGCAACGGGACCAGGCTGGTCATCGACGTCCCATACATGAGCCAGGAAGAGATCGCCGCCGTAGAAGCTGGGCTGGTCCAGGCACAGCTCCAGTGCGCAAAGGCCCTGGGCTCCAACAAGGTGTTTACCGCCCACGACAAGGCCTGGGTGATCGTGCGCTCCGAGGTGCTGCTACACACCGCCGGGAAGAAGGTCAAGGTCGGCGGCCTGACCTACCTGACCTCCATGGTCCTGGAATACACGACCGACTTGAAGCTGTTGCAGGACCGCGCCCGGCACGAGGGGTGTCACGCGATTCTGAACCGGATGGGGCGGGTCGACTGGACGGGCGACGACCACCACCAGACGTACCCGGAGCTGTTCCGCTGACCGCCCTCCGCTGGGCCCTGCTCGCCTACCTGCTGACTGGGCTGGTGTGCGGCTGTGCATGGAGCAAGCGCGTTCACCGTGACACCACTAGCGAGGTCAACAAGGCGTGGGTAGAGAAGAAGGAAGAGACGACAGTAAAAGAAAAGGTGGTCGAAGAGAAAAAGAAAACGAACGCGAAACGTCGCGTAACGACCTATCATCCCGACGGTCGGATAACCGTGGACGAGAACCTGTCCGTAACCGTATCGGACTTGCGCGCTTACGAAACCGAGACCGCGAGGCGCACGGCTGCCGTCAACGCTGAGGTGAAGCAGAAGGAAAAGGTAGTGGTGGACGTTGACAAGAGGACCAAACCGGCCGGTTTCAGCTTCCCGTGGTGGGTCTGGTTGATCATCGCCGTTGTTATTCTCGTATTGGTCGGCCGCGTTGTGCTTCGGCGTTTTCCTTCGCTGTCCGTGCCAAGTATCGTTCGTGCGCTAGTTTCTCGATTCGCTCGTATGCGGCGATAGATTCCTTTAGGTTGTAGATTCGAAGCTCTGCAGCAGCAATTTTTCGCTCCAGCGCACGTAACCCTTCTGCGCAGACATGACCGCTTATCTTCCCGCCACAAGAATCGCACCGTCCTTTGGGCATTAGCGATCTACTTTGATAAAGGTCGCTTCTGGTACAGCCTGAGCCCACATCGCCTGAACGTCGCTCGAACGATATCCCCAGTAGTAGAAGGCGCATGTAACTGTTACGGCTGTGTCGCGCAACTTGCCTTTTCTGTCCTTGGCCTGTGCCCGGCCCCAAGAACCGTTTTCCTTCCGTTCCAGGAAGTACGGCCGGTAGGGCAGGACGCAGACCTTGTCGGCCGACCGCTGCAGTTGTCGGCACCACTTTGTGTCCAGCCGGTGAGGGGCCAAGACAACCATTTCGTTCAGGCCGTACTTCGGATTTGCGACGTGCGTTCCTTCTCGACACAGAAGCGTCGCCACCTTCGCCAGCGAATAGCCCCAGGTTGGGTTCACGAAGATAAGGCCCTGCGCTTGTGCGAATACCCCTTCGGGCAGCATGAACACGTCATCTACACCGACGTTTCCACAGCCCCTCGGGTCGATAAACCACCTCGCGCCGGTGGGGTTATCCGAATCAGTCATCGGGTCGAATAGGATCGGCCCCAGCAGGCGCACCAAATCAAGCTCGCGCTTGTCTGTGCGCCAGTTCTGATTTTTTGACGAGTTAAGGGTTTGGGACGCTTTTGACACGGAACCGTCTCCAGCAGGCGTACAAGTCCAGCGTGGTGTAGCAGCACGAGGTGGCGATGTAGGCAGCGTGCCCGGCGGTGAACGCTGTGGTCATCCAAAGTGGCGCCGCAACCAGCCGGATGATCCACCCGTGCCGGCTTCCGTGCGCGGCCATTGCGTGCCCAACTAGGGAAATGGCCAGCGCCAGGAATCCGAACCAATTGCTCATCGGTCGTCGCCCGATCCTTGCAGTGTTCCAGCTGTCTTCCGTGCGGCCAGCTTCGCAATGTTGGCTTCGGCGATGTCTATTAAATCCATCCCCAGCTCATCGGCGATGACTGCGACATACCAAAGAACATCTCCGAGTTCTTTGCGCATGGTTGCCTGAAACGCTTCGAACGACGAAACCCCGTCTCGATGGTACTTCTTGATCTTCTCGGCGACTTCGCCAGCTTCCCCGGCTAGCCCCAACGTCGGATATACAGCTTTTCCAAGATCTGGATACACAGCAGTAGATAGGGCAGCCCGCTGGTATTCGTTGAAGCTGATCTCTTGCTTTTTGCTCATGCCTTCCTTATCCTCCGTTCCATGAAGCGAATCAACAACAAATCAACAAAAGCCGGCCTTCAACTCTACATGCCTATGAAGCTGCGTCAAGCCCTGCGGCGCGCTGTGTACGCAGACGACTCCGTGCGTTCGTCCACGGAACTGGTCAACAAGATCCTCGAAAAGGAGATGAAGGCCCGAGGCGTGCTGAAGTGATCTTGTCGCTGTTTTCTGTCAGGAATCGGACATTAGAAGTCTCAATTGATGTCGCTGTTCGGATTAAGGATATGAAGCTGTCGGCGACCAAGTCTCTTGAAGCTATCGCACAGGCATACGTATCAGCGGACGAACTGCGAAAGGCTATTCATGATGCCGACCAAGGATGAAGAACCAACCCCATTTGCAGTCGAAGCCTTCAAAGTCGGTGAGTACATCATCGGCTTTCTGTACGACAATCGTGTTGACCCATCCGTTGGCATCTATGCCTGCGCGCTTGTGGTAGCGTCGCTGGCGCAAAAGATGGGTATCGACCTGTCGGCAGTCATGACTCAAGCCCGCGACACCGAAGCACGTTTCCGGGCTATGAACGCTACGGTCTCCAAAAATAACTAGCGGTCAATGTCTCCCCCATCGAGAGAAGATAGCGATCCGTCGCCACTTCCACGAACGGAGGAGATGGAAGCGCCAAACCCTTCAGCTTGGCTACCAGGTCCCGGGCAACCTCAGACTTCGCCCGAGCGAGTGTGCGTGATAGATAGCTGGTGGGACTTCCAAGAACTTTCAGGCGCCCGACTGGGTAAGTTGAAAATACCGACCACACCTGCTCATCTGTACATCCGGCCCGAACCAGAGCAACTGTAACGGCCCAGTCGACTTCGCTGTTTGACGGAAAGTGCTCTGGCTTCTTCCCGGTGAAGATCATCTCCTGAATCGGCCCCGAGACACGCAGAACAGCCGACACAAGATCCGGCGGCACATCCCGTGGCAGCTGCTCTAACGCCGGCTCCGGTTCGTAGGGCGGAAGGCCCACGGCTGTGAGATTGGCGTCGATCGTCGGTAAGCTGTGAACATCGGACGTGACCTTATCGGCCCAGCACCACCGTGCCGGATCCTTCCAGTTGATAGTCCCTGGAAGTCGCATGATACGGTTCCGGTTCTGTACCCAATCCGATGCTGTGAGCACACACAGGCGCTCAGCAATTTCTTCTACGGCTTCGTTTTCCTCAGCATCCAGCAGCCAATAGGCGTGATTCCCGTTGCCCGATTGGACCGTGATCGACGGCTCCGGGAACTTCAACCGCTTCAGTTCGGCCAGCACAAGGTTCCAGTCCCCTCGCTGTTTCTTGGCGTCGAAATCCACGGCCAGCGCGGTCACGGCAGCGACATTCGACACCTCGCCGCCGGCCATGGTTCGCCGAGGATTCACGCCGACGAAGGCGTTCCAGCCGTCGGCGTTCATCGCCATGACTTCGGCTAGGACGTCGGTCTGGTCTTCTCCCCACATCCACAGCATTTCGATTGCACGCCCGCGCATCAGAACGAACTGCACGAGCCGATCAGGACCTATCCGCGGGTGAAGGGTTCGAACAAACCAACGAATGTGTTCGAGCTGATCTGAATCCACGTCGTTCACGCCTTGTACTTGGCGGCGTATTCGTCGCGGCGACTTCCTTTCGTTTGACGCGAGGTCAGAGCAGATTGCAAAGTTATCTGATCTGCAATCTGAACCCCCCCTGCGTCACGGGTTAGCTTCACCTGCTCGGCATGAATCTGCGCTTTCAGGCGCATCCGTGATTGGGCCCAGTACTCGTATCGCGTCTCGGTCGTGTCGTGTGTCGGACGGCCGAGTGAATCAACCGTGTCTCGAAGGTGGACGATCTCAGTCGGAACGGCGTACACGGCAGCTGTGCGCACCGACTGCAGCGAGGCGTGTACCGGGCCCATGTGCAAAACTCGAACGGCGTCGACTACTTCGACACGCGCTGTGGGTTCTTGCTTCGCCGGATAGATATCGAGTGCGCCCATCACTTCGAGCTGATGTCGACCGCCGAAAATGCCGAACCACGAAGTGCGCTGTACTTTCCGCGCACGGCCGTTTGCACCGTAAATTCCCAGACTACCGGCCCGTGCGAATGTCGCCGTCACGTCGGGCGGGACAACGACATCCAGGGGCAGATCCGCGAGCATTTGGTTCCAGGCGTGCATCGCGGGAGCGTGTGTTCGCCGGAAGCTGGCCCAGATGTCCAGCCATTCGAGGGGGGCACTGCAGTCCAGGCCGGCGGCGGGTGCTCCGTAGCAACGAGTTACGAATTCAACCCAGTCGGCCTGTAGCTTGGCCACTTCGGGCGGCTGCAGAGCAAGAAAACTCCGGCGCTGGGCTCGGGCGCCGACGGTGATTTTGGCCCCGGGCGAGACGGCGACGGCCACTCCCGGCACGTGCAGCGTGACCACCAGCTCCAGCGGCGCGCCCGGAGATGCCTGGCGAACGCTGGTGTGCCTGACGCCGCCGCTGTCCGGCCGAATGGCCATCCAGGCATCCATCGCCCAACGGGCCATGTCCTGCTCAACCTGAGCGGCCCCTGCGTGCGCCTGCTGGGCGGCGGTGCAGGCCTGGCACCCGCTGGTGGAGACGCACAGCCGGCTGATGGTCTCGGACCAGTCGCATCCTTTGACCTTGATGCAAGCTGACCATTCTGGGATCACCGCCCGAAATTCGAGGCAATAGAGCGGTGCCGGCGCGTACTGGCCTAGGTTGCTCGCGGTCAGGCTAACCGTGGCCAACTTGTTGCATGCGGTCCAGGCGCGCTCGTGTGCGTACTTCACCGCACAACACGGGCATGCTGTGCGATCCCCACAGGCGATGGGGTTGACCGATTCAACGGAACCCTTATCCGTATGTTTGCGAATGTGCAGGCCATTTCGGCGGCACTTTCGAATTCGAGCGCGCCGGCCCTGCGGGAGTTGTGCCAAAGCATGCTGCCAAGTTGGCCAATCTTTTTCATCTACCGGTGGTATCCCAGGCTGCAAAAGAGCCTCAGGGAGCGCTGCCGGTTGGGGGTTCCAGTTGACGTCAGGTCCAAAAGAAATGTTGACCTTCGGACCAGGGGATGGTACCTGGGACATGTTGTCTTTCTTAGGGAGCGGGGTTGATAGCGTTGCTCCCTATACCCCCCATCGATACCTTGGCGACCTGGGACCCGTCAAGGTACTCGGTGGGGGGTTTTCGTTATTCTGCGTTGCAGCCGTTGCCGACGCAGAAGGCCGGGCTTAGCGACCAGCAGAATTTTTGTTGACTGGTTGTTGATTCGGCGTTAGCTAATGGTTCGATGCTCTCCCCCGGTCCACACCCGCGTGGAAAGCGTTCCTACATCTTCGCGGGCGAGTGGTTCGGCGACCCCATCCCCGGCGCGTTCAGCAAGAACGGCCGTACGATGTGCGCTGTGGATGCTGCCTGGATCTTCGCGCAGCAGGGGATGCAGGTGATCAAGGCGCCGGGATTGGGAAGGAAGTTTCAGGCCGCGTCGGAAGTACTTGAAGGCTTATTTCCGTATCAAGTTGATGGAATGGAGTTCTTGGCCCACAAGGATTATGCCTTTCTGGCTGATGAGATGGGGCTAGGAAAAACAGTCCAGGCACTATTTGCGGCCGAGATGCGGCTGTTGTGTGGTGCTGGTCCGGTCAGCGGCCCTGCCGTCCTTGTTCTGTGCCCCGCCATCGCCAAGCGGCACTGGTCCCGGGAGATCAAGCGCTGGACAGGCCACGACGCGCAGATTCTGGAAGGTGTGCGTACACTGAACGTCGTTCCGAGCGCTCGCTACGTGGTCGCGAACTACGACATCCTTTACGGCACGAGACGAAGAAGTGCCGCCGGCAAGTTGGAAGAACGTGAGGGTTTGACCGGCTGGAAGTCCACGCTCGCGGCACTCAAGTTTCCGATTGTCATCGCTGATGAAGTTCATACCCTTCGTGGTGAGAAGTCTTTGCGCCGGAACGCTGTGGCCGAAGTCGCCAAGGACAGCACATGCTTTTGGGGACTGTCCGGCACGTTGATGCCCAACCGTGTCCGGGACATCTGGGGTGTCCTGGACTTGGCCAGCAAGGGCCTGTTTGGATGGTTTTGGGTGTTCGCTAAGGCTTACTGTGGGTACGAAAAGACGATCTACGGTAGCCAGGCGAACGGTCGATCACGAGAAGAGGAGCTGGGCGCGCGGTTGAGCTTTTTCGTGCTGGGCCGGACGAAGGCCAGCGTCGGCCTGCAGCTGCCGGAGAAGCGCCGGGAAGTGGTGGAGGTGGACGTGAAGGTGGAGCATGACCGCCACGCATACACGAAAGATTCAAAACCTCTTGTAGTGGAATTCGCCCTGCGCGCCACCGCCAAGGCCAAGCAACCGGCCGTCATCGAAATGGTTAAGGAGGCTATCCTTGCGAAGCAAAAAGTTGTCGTCTTCACGTACCTCCGTGCGCAAGCGGAGGACATCGGCCGAGCTGTCGTCTGGGAAAACGGGAGTGTGTTCGTCGTTAACGGTGATCAGACTCCTGAACAGCGAGATATTAGTGCTCAAGCGTTTCGTGAATCAGCTGCACCGGCAGTATTTGTCGCTACGATTGACTCCGTTGGAGTCGCGATTTCTCTCGTCGGAGCTGACCTCATTATCTTCGCAGATCTCTCGTATGACCCGTCAAAGCTTCTTCAAGCTGAGGCGCGGGCGCATCGTATCGGATCCGAACGACCTGTTCTGATCCGTTACGTCATCGCCGCCGGCACGCTGGAGGAAGACATTGCCGAGATGATCGTGAACAAGCTGGAAAATATCCAAGCAGCGATGGGCGCTTTCGTGGAAGGTGTCGAATTGTCGTCGCAGCTTGGCCGAGGTAAGAAGGAAACAACTGAGGCGATCGTCGATAGACTTTTCGCCAGACTGATGGAGGGATGAGATGGCCGCAGCGATTCGGTTTACATGTGTCCATAAGTTCGTGGATGGGGCTTCGTGTTTTAATGATACGGGGCCGGGTTCGGCCTACTGCGAAGTGCATCAGCCAGAGAATAACAAAAAGGTTGTTTTTGACCCTGTGAACAACCCTTCCCACTACGGCGGCTCTGACAACCCTTACGAAGCCATCAAGGTTATCGAGGTGTGGAAACTTGGCTTTAATCTCGGCAACACATTGAAGTACATCGCCCGAGAAGCGTTGAAGGGAACGGCGTTAGAGGACCTGAAGAAAGCCAGATGGTACCTGGACCGCGAGATCGCCAACCGGGAGAAGGCAAAATGACGGCACTGAAGGTGACAATCGAACGTAAGCAGGGCGAATGGCCGGGACATTTCTACTTGGACATGCGCACAGAGATTGATGGATGTGAGTGTGGACTGCGCACATCCGAGTACGACATGACCACTGCATCTGGTCGCGCTGGAGAACGTCGACTAGTAGAGATGCTGTGGTGTTCGGCGGTCGTAACCCATCAGGTCGGCCCAGCAGTAAATGGATCAACATGATCATGCGCTGCCCGAAGCAGTCAGCCGGGCTGCACACCATGCTTGATGACGAGTGCGCTTGTGGTTACACACTGCGGGCCACAGAAGAACACCGGCGCACCATCAAGGGGATGATTCCGCCGATGATGTTGGACTACGCACAGCTCATCATCGATAAGGTTCCGGGCGTCATCTTGTATCGGTCGTTGCTGCCGATCGGGTTGTTGCTGGAGCAGGGGCGGAAGGTTCTTCGGTGAGCAGCCCCCACCTCGACCGGCCCGACGAAGTTATCACCCCAGGCGGGTTGTCCATCCAAGGCCCGCATCGGGTGGAGGCGTTCGAGCGCTGTCCCCAGTTGGAATCCTTTGCACATGAGCTTCACCTGCGGCCTGTGATGGCCCGTCGGGGGCCCGGGATCGGCATCTTGGTCCACGATGGATTGGCCTACCACTACGCATACATGCTGCCTGTTGAGCAGCGGCCTGCCTGGCTCGTGTACGAAAACGGCTTCGAGATGATGAGGAAGCGGGGCAAGGCCCTGTTCTACCCGCAGGAGTACATCGACGTCGCTTGTTTGACCTATGAGAGCTACCAGAAGCATTATCGGACGGACAACCTTTACCCCATCATCATCGAACACCAATTTCTCGTACACTTTCCAAACGGCGAACCATATTCGTGCCGGACGGACTTGCTTGCACATTGTGACTACAGCACTCCCGGATATTGCCTTGCTGTCGTGGATCACAAGACGGGCGCCCAGATGGGTAATGAGGGTGCGAAGTACTCCATCGATCGGCAGATGGCTTCGAACATTGCCCTTGCTCGCGCCTGTGGATACGACGTTCGGAAGGTTATCATCAACTTCCTGACCACTAAGACGCCGTTCAAATGCGAACGCTTTGAAGTGCCTATCAATCCATACGCTTACGCGCGACTCGGTGACGATACTCAATATTGGCTTGACAGGATGAAGGCTATACGGCTAACTCATCCCGACCCGATGAATCGCCCACGAGCACGCACCGCCTGTGTCCATGGCAAGTTCGGCCCTTGCGATTACATGGACCTGTGTTGGCGCGGCGGGAACATCAACCAGTTCACTGTCCCGGCCGAGAAGGTGACGAAGCGATGAGCCGAAAGCCTTTACTCGAAGATATTCGTGGAGCACTTCGCAGTGAATGCTGTGTGGGCATCGACCCGAAAGTGGTGGCCCGGCTCTTGACCCATGTTGAACAGGCTATTTTCGAAATGAACCAATTACGCCGGCTGATGGACAACCTTGATCCGTCGATGCCGAAGTGGGAGGACCGCACCGATTCGAACCGGGCGAGCATCTTGACCAACTACTTCAGTAACATCACTAAGACCTGGGAACAGTTGAATGGTCTTTGAGATCATCTCTGGTGATCAGGTTGCCGCCGCTGTCGCCGCTGAAGCTGCGAACATCATGATCTATGGTGCGCCCGGCGTCGGCAAAACCACAGAGGCCGTAAAAGCCTTCTGTGTGAATGGGCGATGTACAGCGTTCTATGCCCAGTGCGAGGATGGGGCACTGAAATCCATCCTGACTCAGGGATTGCCGCTGCCAGATACCGTACGGAATTCACAGACCGGCCTGCCGTTGACCATCATCGGGTGGGAACCGTTGTGGGACATCCTGTGCTATGTCGCCACGCACCGGCAGTTGTACAATGCGTTGATCATCGATACCCTTACCACCTGGACGGCCAGCACGTACGCCGCGCTTCAGGCTGCTGGATTTGGAAAGGGTAATGGTTGGGCAATTCCGATGTACATTCGTGACCGCCTGATCGACTTGCGAAACTACGCTCGTCAGTTGGGTGTCCACGTCATCTACACTGCGCATTTCCGGGACCCTTATAACGAAGATGGAATCTTCTACAAAGGTGGACCGTCACTGTCCCCCAAGAAAGCTAGCGAGCTGTTCTACGGAACCGTGGACACCATGCTTCGGGCCGACTACATGAGCATCGGCGGAAACGTCCAGCGCGTGTACTACACTGGCGGGCTGGATTGGGACAAGGCCACTCTTGGCATGCAACCGCCGTCGGTGATGCAGTGGTTTCAGAAGAATCGTGAAAATGTCTCGCAAGCGGTCATTCCAGCCGACTTGCGAAACTACCTGCTGGCCCGGCGCCCGCCGTACCAGGGTCTGTGAAAGAGAACAACAAAGGAGAAACGCTATGACCACCCCGTTCGCAAACAACTTTCAGGCGCCCGCGCAGGCACAGGGCGCTGGCCAGCCGATGGGCGCATTCGTCATTCCGGCGGATCCCACGTGGGAGCCGATGGAGTTCGGCGACTACTTGCCGAAGGAAGGCTATTTCTGCTTCAAGATTGTGGGAGAGAAGCCGCACGAAAAGGGTGTGTTCCTGACCCTGGAGGTGCAGGATCCGGACTTCGCCGGCAAGCGGGTTCAGACGCTGCTGGACAACCTGGAGAAAGATCAGAAGAAGATCTGGAAGTGGCGCGGGCTGATCATGTCGATCACCGGCAACAAGGACGCCGGAAAGGCCCAGTTTCAGTACAACCCGGGCGTCTTCACCGGGCAGCTGTGCTACGCCAAGACCAGCAGCTACGCCGCCCAGAACGGCGACAACCGCACCGGGACCGATAATTGGGTGACCAGGCCGGAATGGGAGGCGCAGGTAGCCGGCGGGAAGCATCGCTGGGATGCCGAGGTAAAGGCGTCGAACCGGCCTGCGGGGTACGCACCGGCTGGTCTGCCCGGGGGCTTCCCGGTTCCTGGTGCCCCCGTGGGTGTTCCGATGCCAAACGGAATGCCGATGCAACAAGCTCCGGCTCCGGTGGTCCCACAGCCGCCGCCCCAGCCTGCTGCGCCGATGATGTTTCCGGGCCAGGCTGCGACTCCTCAGGCCGTACAGCCGCCGCAGCCCGCCTTTGCTGCTCCCCCTGCCGGCACGGTCCCGCAGCCCGGGGCTGTGCCGTTCAAGTTTCCGGGTCAGCCATGAAAAAGCACGTCCACAAGAACGGTAAGTGCAGCAACCCAGATGCACACCGTGACGGTCGGACGAAGGGTGCCCGCAAGCTGATCGGCATCTACTGGGGAACGGTTGGGAAGCTTTCTCAGCGGGCCAAGAAGAAGGTGAAGGCCGTCAAGAAGGCGAAGGGTATCGCGCAGGCGATCAGCTTCGCGAGAAAGTTGAAGGCGGCGTGACGTGATCTGGTTCTGGATTTGGTCTGTGTTGGGCTGGGCGCTGACTGCTACTCCGACAAGTGGAACGCGCACCGATGAATTCCCGGAGCACAGACGTGAACGCCTTAGACCTGTGAAATCTGGTGGGGCTCTTCGAATGACCAATCTGACGCGGGAAGGTGGCTCCCGGCCGGTCGGAACAACAAATTAGTTGAGGTTACAAACTGCTTGCCGGTACCGCTGGACCGGCAGGGGTGAGCATCGAACAGCGGTGCGATGTCTGGGCGCATGAACTCTTCAGCTTCGGCTGAACCCGGACAGCACAGCAGCGCACGTGCAGGCGATCGCCCCTCGGGGTCAATGTAGTCTCCACGAAACGCGGGCTGTGTCTGGGAGGGTAGGTAAGCGGAAAGCCGCCCCCGACGATTGCGCTGGAGTTACAGGGCGCTTAGGGGGAGACGGAGGTTCGAATCCTCCCCCTTCCACGGGTTTCAACAGGAGAACAAATCATGAACGCTATCGTTGTCGATCTGGAAACTGTTAAGGACTTTGCCGTGTGGCGCCCGACCAAGGAGAAGCCGGCTCCTATTCCCACAGACAAGTGCGTGAAGTGTGGAAAGGATTTGCCAACTGACGGCAGTGAACCGGAGAAGTGCGAGAAGGCCAAGCGCGGAACATGCCGAGGGCCCACCGAATCGGAGCTGGAGAAGAATCAGTCCAAGATCGAAAAGGATGAATTCCCTCCGCCCTACGCCTGCAAGATCATTGCCTTCGGTGTCATGCTCATCACCGACGACATGCCAAAAGGGTTTGGCGTTTGGACCGCCAATCCCAACGAGCCGATGCAGGAACGGTCCGTTCTGGAAGCCTTTGCTGCACAGATGAAGAACATTGGTCAGGCCGATGTGGTGACCTGGAATGGCCGGCACTTCGACCTGCCCGTGATCGAGGCTCGGAGCATCCGGCACGGCGTGCAACAGCCTTGGTACAACGCCGAGTACAGACGGGTGGGCGAGATGCCCAACACCGATCTGCAGGTCGTATACTGCGGCGGCCGGTATGGGCACTACATGCATATGCACGAAGCCGCTCAGCTGATCGGCCTGCCAGGCAAGAATGGTGTGGACGGCTCGATGGTGGAAAAACTTGCCGAAGTTGGCCACTTCAACACCATCACACAATACTGCGAACGGGACGTCGTTCAGACCGGCTACTTGTTC
>Ga0193739_1000341_pt1 | contig 13186 bp, 9 predicted proteins | sample L2a2metaG_FD_144926 | JGI IMG/M metagenome (GOLD analysis project Ga0193739, IMG submission 144926) | Soil microbial communities from a riparian zone of the East river system, Colorado, United States - L2a2 | ecosystem: Environmental > Terrestrial > Soil > Riparian zone | place: USA: East River...
CCGCCAGGACGACGGCGTTCACCTCGCAGTCGGGGCGCAGTGTGGCCTGCTGCGGACGCGTACTGTCGACGGCCGAGACTAGTTCGACGAGATGGCTCAGCCACACCGTGTCGCCCCGGGCAGCGGACGAGATCAACGAGTCTCCTGGTGCGTCGCACGACGTGGCGCAGTCATACGCCAAGAGTTGATATCCGAAGCCGAAGCCCGTCGGTTCCTGGCTCTGGACGCAAGACGTCGACGCTAGTACCGCGCCTAGCACGATCAAGGGCCGCGTCATTCTCCCTTGTCCTTGGTTACTTGGTCCGCACGAGCATCGCGCCGCCCGCGTGCCCTGTTCCGAATCGAGTGGTCGCGTCGCTGGCGTGAAGGTGTCGAATCTCGAGCACCGACCCGACCGCGACGCTGCGCAGCGTCTCGGGACCCCCGAACCGCGCGCCATCGAGGTACACCACCAACACTTCGGCCGTGGCGTTCTGAATGCTCGACCGCCCGCGTCGGCGTAGCCACTCCGGGCGCAGCTGCCGCACCGCGTCGTACGCGGTCACGGCCGAGGTGCGTTGAATCTCGTCGGCCAGGAGAACGTCCCGCTGCGTCCGCGCCGGCCCGCCGGACCCACTGGCGCAGGCGACGGCGCCGAGGACCAGCAGAAGACTGCAGGATCGAGTCATGTCATGCTCCCTCCCCGCCGACCCTAGGGTACTGAGAGAACCTGCCCTCGAATCTCACCGGTCGGATTGCGACGGGTCCCCACCTGAAGGTAGACGCCGCCCGTCCGCATCAGCACCAACAACGAGTCGAAGCGTGCCCGGGGCGTGGCGCCGTACCCTACCGGAAGGCCGGTCAACTGGCTCGGTTTGAACTGGCCCTCGATCAACTGGCCGGTATATCCCGCCCGACACGACGGCGAGGTCGTGTTGATCGGCTGATTCTGACTGTTGCGACATTGCACGCCCAAGAACAGCGTGACGAGCGCGATGCCGGTATCACCCGCCGCCCCCTGATGGATGCGGGCGATCGTGGTGCTGTCTAAGCCCCCCACCCCGACGCGGAATACCAGAAAGGTGTCGAGCACGAGCGCGACGCCGAGGGCGCCCGTCGCAGTCGTCGTCACCGGTGGCACGGTGTTTGTCCCGGCCAGCGCCGCGGCAAACTCCTCGTCCGAAGGAAGCGCGGACGTAATCAACTCGGTCCCGCAGGCCGTTGCCGCCCCAATCACGGCGACGACGAACAGCCCACGGATATCTGGAAATCGCATGTTCCCCTCCACGTGAGCGAAAGTGGCGTCGTCCTACGGCGTCGTCGTCGAACAGCCCGTGAAATTCGGATTACTGCGTTCCTCAGGCGGTACCGGTACGTTCACGTCGTTACCGTAGGCGTCGCCCTTGAAGTGCGTCCCCGTCGGGAACACGGCGTCCTCGACGCGCCCGTACTGCCGCATGAGGCGCCGCAGGTCCCCCAACCGGTGACCCGTGGCGAAGAGCCAGAAGGCCCGCTCGCGAAACATCAAGTCCTGCCGCGTCGCAGCGGCGCCAGGATCTACCAGGGGCAGAAGCGTGTCCGCCGGCAGAGTGTCGGCCGCCCCAATGAAGCCGAGGGCCCGCAGATTCGCGCGCAGCATGTTCAACGTATCGAGCCAGGCCGCTGTTTGACCCTGCTCGAGAAGGCGTTCGGCGACGATGAGCTTCGCTTCAAGACCCGTGGCGATCGGCATGGGCGTCGTGCGAGCCGGGAACTTCGTCAGGTTCCACTGCGGCGTCGTCCCGTCGAAGCCCGCACCACCGCTCGTCACTCGAACACGTCGGTCGCCCCCGGACCGGAAGTTCAGCCCGTTGCCGCCTTCGTTGTCCGCGACCGACCACCGCTCAGAAAGGTGATTGAAGACGTGGACACCGTTCTGCTGGCGCCCCGTCGCGGTGCTATGGGTCGTATTGTACGCGAACGTGAGCGGCACGCTGCCGACAACCGCCGCTGCGTTCGCGAACTCGGCCTGCCCAAGACTCATCAGCGCTCGAGCCTTGCCCACCAGTGCGAGGTTTCCAATGGTTCCGCTCGGCGCATACGTGAGCGCCGTATCGAACCGCTCAATCGCGATCCGCAGGATTTCGGTCGTCGTTTTCGGCGTCCCGAGTGTCGTGTTCGTGCTGAACGGTACCCCCGAGCAGTAGGTCTCGGCGAAGAAGACATAGGTGTATCCCGCCAACGCAAACGCCTCGCCGATGCGGCTCGGGGGCGTCGGCGCATACGTCTGCAGCAGCCCCGTCGCCTGCTCGAGCGACACCCGTGCCCGATGCAGGTTGCGGTTGACGCCGGTCAGCGTGGCGTTGCTGTTCTGGTTGATCGAGCGCCGCTCGTATTCGAGCCGCGTCGGGAACGTCCCCGAGTGCATGTACTCGTCACTCATCAGGCCGCCCACGAGAATCTGCCCCTCGGTCCCTCCATTGTCGCCCACGATGGCCAACGAGAAGTCGCCGAGCCCGCCGGCGAACGCCGCCACGGCCCCCGCGGGACTCTGGAGGTCGGACGGGTTCACAATGTCCGGATCGCTCACATCCACCAGCTCATCGATCGAGACGCAGCCCGCGGGGAGGATCCACACCGCGGCGAGCAGCGCCATCGTAGTCTTGAACGTGCGGTTCATGGTCGCATTCCCCGGTCAGAAGCCAAGGTTGACGCGGAACGTGAAGTACGTGAGCTGGGGCTGCGTCAGGAAGTCGATCACAAAATCCGACTGCCCGTTCCCATTCAGCTCCGGGTCGATCCCGGGGTAACTGGTCCACTTCGCAAGGTTCCGCCCCGTCAGCGTCACGCTCATGCGTTGCGCCCGCATGAGACGCGCCCACGACGCCGGCGCGTTGTAGGTCAGGGCCAGCTCGCGCAGCGCCAGGAAGTTCCCGTCGGTGATATAGCCGTACGACGTGAACCCCGGACCGGTGCGTCCGGCGATCGCGGCCGCCTGCTGCGTGTAGGGCGTGCCGGGAACGTTGATCGCGTTGCAGTTGTTCGCCGCGGACGAAGTGCAGCGGAAGTATTCCGTGAAATCCCGCTGCTTGAAATCGCCGCGATAGTCCAGCTGCCCGCTGAGGCGAACCCGGTCGCTGAACAGCGACAACCCGCCGTTCAGCGCCAACTCCGTTTGGGGAAGCGACGGGCCCATGTAAATGGAGGTGTCCCCAACGAGAATCTCCCCCGCCGTCAGGATCCCGTCCCCGTTCAGGTCGTGGTAGCCCAGAATCGGCCGTTCCCACCAACCGAACAGGGGGTACCCCGGCACCTGGCGCTGCGTCCCCGTGCCGACCGACGTAATCCCCGGAGCGAGCGTCAACAGCTTGCCCACGTTGCGCGAGCCGGAGAGGGTCAGATCGAGATTGACGGACGGCAGCAGCCGCGTGGTGACCGTGATCAACCCTTCGATCCCACGGTTCTGCGTCGATCCGAGATTCTCGAGACGCGTGGCCGGGCCGCCGATCGACGGAGATTGAACGCGGCTGACGAGCGCGTCGCGCGTCTTCTTGAAGTAGTAGGTGAACTCGATGTGCGCCGCGCCCTGGAGCAGGTCGGCATCGAACCCCAGCTCCAGCTCGGACGACCGCTCCGGCTTCAGGGAGTCGTTGCCGATCGCGGCGATGTTGAGGCCCGGCGCATCCACGCCGGCGACCGTCGCGGTGACGCTCTGGTAGAAGCGCAGCGCGGACGTACTGCCCGGCTGGTTCCCCGACGCGCCATACGCCGCCCGCAGCCGCACGTTCGTGAGCGGGAATGACGCGGGGAAGAAGTTCTCCTCCGAGATGACCCAGGAGGCGGACGCCTTGGGATAGGTGGCGCCGCGTGCATCGGTGCCGAACGCGCTGTTGTAGTCCTGACGCAGCGCCGTGGTGAGGAACAGGCGATCCCGCCACCCCAGGATGTGCTCGAGATAGAAGCCCAACGTGATCGTTTCGGTCGTGGTCTCACCGGCGGTCCGGATTGAACCGGAGCCGACGGTCTTGCCGCCCGGCGCAAACTCCGATCCCGTAGCGGTCACGCCGTAGGTCCGGTCGCGGAGGTACTGCAGACCCGCCGACGTCTTCGACGTCAGGGTGGGGCTGAGCAAGAAGTTGCCGGTGGCGCCCGCCTCAACTGTCGTCTGCGCGACCTCGAACCGGTTATCGGTGCGCCCGCCACGACGATTCGTCGCGAAGTTAGGCCCCTCGTTCAGCGCCTGGAACCGGGTGTCAATGAGGTTCGTGTAGTCCAAGCCCACCGTGGCCCGCGCGGTCAAGAACCCCGTCGGCCGCCAGTTGGCGGTCCCGCTGCCGGTGAGGCGCGTGACTTCCTGCTGCGCCAGCACGGCGAACACCTCGCCGGGCCGGGAGAACCCCCATTCGCTCCCGAGCGGCGTCGTGTCCTGGCCCGCCGTGCAGGTCGCCGCGCCGCAAGCGCGGCGCGTGCCCGCGAAGCCGCGTCCAAAATAGCCGCTGCCGAGCAGGCCGGTGACATTGTTGTCGTTCTGCGGCAACCGCCCGTCCGTTTGCACGAGGCCGAGGCTCGCGCTGACGTCCGCCCGATTCGACAGGTTCGCCTGGATGTTGGAGCGGACGCTGACCTTCTTCACTTCGTTGGGCCGGTACTGGTCGTAGGGCAGTTCGTTCACCACCCGCTCCTGCGCGACCCGCAGATACTCCTCGGTGGGCATGCGGAGGTGACCGATCTCGTCCTCATACTCCGCCGAAAAGAAGTAGCGCGCCTGCTCGCTGCCGCCCGAGACCTGAACACCACTCTGGCCGCGCCACCCCGTCCCGTTCGGCGAGGTCCGCCCGTCCTCCAACACATTGAAGGTCGCGAGACTGTCGATCGCGCACGCCCCTGCCGCCGATTGGAACAGGAGGCACTGCCGGACGGAGTCCGTGGGCTGCAGACGCCCGTAGCTGAAGAAGTTGACCGGGTAATTGTTGTAATCCGTGAGCGTGCCGATCTCGGAGTACACGCTCCACACGGGGCGGCCGGCGACACCGCGCTTGGTCGTGATGCGGACGACCCCGTTCGCCGCCTGCGTTCCGTACAGCGTGGAGGCCGACGGCCCCTTGATGATTTCGACCGATTCGATCTCCTCCGGGTTTATATCGTTAATCCGCGAGAACGACTGCCCCCCGGTGCCGATCGTGAAGGAGCTCGACCCGCTCTCGATCCGCACACCGTCGACGTAGTACACGGGCTCGTTGGACAACGAGAAGCTCGACAGACCCCGCACGCGGATCTTTGTGCCGGTCCCCGTCGTGCCGCTGGACGACAGCACCTGCACGTTCGAGCCGCGGCCACTCAAGAGATCGCTGAGATCGCTGATGGGTGCGTTCTCGACAATCTCTGTGGCCCTGAGCACGTTGGTGGCGTTCCCCATCTCACGCGACCGCTGTTCCGCCCCCGACGCCGTGACGGTGACGGCGTCGAGCGATACCGCCGCCGTGCGGAGCTGAAAGTCAGCGCTCGCGATGGCACCCGATTCAACGGTGACGCTCTGGACCCCGCTGGCATACCCGATCACCGACACGCGGATGTCGTGCCGGCCGGCAGGCACGGAGCGGAGGGTGTACCGGCCCTCGGTGTTGGTGAGCGCGACGATGTTGGTATTCCCCACCTGCACGCGGGCGGCGGGCAACGGCTGCCCCGAAGCCTGGTCGGTCACCGCGCCGGCGACCGTTCCGGTGGACTGCGCCGCGGCGGATCGCGCGGTCAGCGCGACTCCCACGATGCCGAGCAACGCGATGACGCTCAGTCTGACTGTCCCGATGGAAACCTGCATAGTCCCCCTCCTACGTTTGGGGATGCACGCACTGTGTATGGACGTGATGGACGTACAGCCCAGCCGGCCGGTCCGAAGACCGGGTGGCCGCGCAACATTAGAAGTGCGCCAGTCTACCGACTACATCGACCGGGGATGATGATGTTTCGCTGGAGGTGAGGAATGCAGCGAACAGAAATCTGGCTCATACGCCGCCTCCTTGATGGGAGAAGGGAACGTCACCCCTATACTGAAGCCCCCCCCGGGGGTCCGCAAGGGAGGCTTGGCCCAAGGCGGGACCTCCCGCTACCTCCGCACCCGCCTGAAGAACCCCGACGCTTCGAGACTCACTGGCACCCGAACCTGCACGACGTCCCCTGCTGCGACGTCGATCGGATCCGACCGATACACGCCGCCACCAATGATCAGCGTCACTTCGACGGTAAGCGAGCGCGGCTGCCACGGGATCGCTACGGCGAGCTGACGTTGGTTACCGGCGATCGTGCCCAGCGAATGGCGCGCGCCGCCGGCGTAAATCGTGTGGACCCGAACATCATAGTAGTTGTCGTTGACGACCTCGACGAACACGCTCTCGGGCGTGACGCCACCGCTGCTCGGCTGGACCCGAACGGCTTGAGGTCGGGCGCACGCTACGCCGAGCACCGCGAGCCAGAGCAGGAGCCGCAACGCGAGCGCCGCCCGGGTGACGTTGGTCGCTTCCACCACGTCCACCTCCAGCGTAGAGTATCTACAATCCCTTGCATGCGCGCAATCCGAGTCGAGACCTTGATCGTGGCAGTGCTGGTGAGTGGGATGGTCGCCTGCACTGCGGGCGATGATGCCGTCACCGGGGAACCCGGCGCACCCCTGCGAGGATTGCGCGCTGCCGAGCTGGCCCGGTTTCGCGCCGGACAGGTGCTATTCGACAAGGTCTATCTCCCCGCGGAAGGATTGGGCCCGGCGTTCAACGAGAACCAGTGCAGCGCCTGTCACACCGTTCCGGCGAGCGGCGGCACCACGGGCTTCGAACGTGTGGTGAAGGCAACACGGTTCACCAAGCCTGCGAGCTGCGACCGGCTCGGTGAGGGAGGCGGAGAGAATATCCGCAGGCAAGCGACGCCGCTGCTTCGCGGCCGCGGGGTGGCGCGCGAATCGATTCCACATCGCGCGACGGAGGTCGGCCGGTTCCTGCCTCCGGCGCTGTTCGGATTGGGACTGGTCGAGGCCATCAGCGACGAGACGATTCTGGCTGCGGCAGATCCGGATGACGCCGATCGGGACGGCATTTCTGGTCGGGCCGCGCGTACGGTCGATGGTCGCCTGGCGCGTTTCGGCCGTAAAGGGGACTTCGCGACGATTCAGGAGTTCATCGAATCGGCGCTCCGCTTGGAAATGGGATTGACCACTCCGGGCGCGCCCGAGGAGCCGCGCATCAACGGTCGGCCCGTTCCCGCGGGAATCGATCCCGCTCCCGATCCCGAAATCGAGCAAAGTACGCTGCATCTGCTGACGGCCTTCGTGCGGTTCCTGGCCGCCGCTGCTCCCGCGGCGCCCCGATCGGCAGCGCACGCGGATACGCTCACCGCAGGGAGGCGCCTGTTCACAGAGGTGGGCTGCGCGGCGTGCCATACACCCGCGATGCGCACGCGTGCGAGCGGTGTTCTGCCGCTCGACCGCAAGTGGGTCGGCCTATACTCGGATCTTCTGCTTCATGACATGGGCGCCCGACTGGCTGATGTGTGTGGCCACGCGGCGAGCCCGGCGGAGATCCGGACCGAACCGCTCATGGGTCTGCGCCATCGCAGTCGCTTCCTGCACGACGGGCGCACCGGCGATCTTCGGGAGGCGGTCCTGGCACATGGCGGCGAAGGTGAACGATCACGCCGGACGTTCGCGCGCCTGTCTTGGCTGCGTCAACACCAGCTCTTGACGTTCCTGCACTCGCTATGACAACCTTCGCCGCAACGCTCGAGGTATAGCCATGGCCCGCCACGTCGTCGCATGGTTTATGGCGCTCGTTCTGGGCGCCTGCGCATCACGCGGATCGACTCCGACATCCCAAGCGCCCGAAACGATTTCTCCCGTCCGCGTTTCCGGACGGCGCGGCAGCATGGGTAACGCGGAGATCCACAACGATCCACGCGCCCTGCATCGGACCGTGGCCGCGCCCTTCGATTCGGTCTGGGGGGTACTACCGGCCGTCTACGCCGCGGTGGGCATCTCCGACGCCGCCGCCGATCCCGAGCAGCGGGTGTTCGGCAATGCGGAACTCAAGACCCGGCGACTCGGCGGTGAGCGGCTGTCCCAATACATCGACTGCGGCTCCGGCGTCACCGCCGTGCCGAAAGCGGACGAATACGAGGTAACGCTGTCGGTCCTCACCTGGCTGTCGGGCGCACAGCAAAGCGGGGGCGGCGCCGGACACGGCACGGTGATCAGCACCCTCGTCACCGCCACCGCGCGCCCGCGCGCCCTGAGTGGAAACCCCATCTATTGTCAGTCGACAGGGACCCTCGAGCAGCGCGTGGCGGAGATGGTGCTCGCGGAGCTTGGACGCTAGCGCTCGCTTCGCGTCCGTCCCGCGCGGGTCCAGACGATGATCACACCGCACAGCGTTTCGACGCTCGTCCCGCCGAACTGCACCGGCACCTGACTGGCGCTGCGATACACCTCGATCGCCGCGATCGTCGAGGGGTGGCCGATGTCATCGAGGTTCAATCCCTGATCGAGACGCTGCACCTCATCCTCCGGCCGTCGCTCCGTGGCCTGCTCGTCGGCGGGACGTCTCAGACGGGAATCGCCTCGCGCATAGAGGGCGCCGTCGACGAAGATCCGTGGCCGGCACGTCCCTCCCTCCGCCAGGTTACTGCCCCGCAGGTGCACCGACATACCCCCCGCGCTGCCAGTCGACGCGTATACCAAGTTCACACCGGGGAGTCCGCTCAATAGATCCGTGATACGCGTGGCCTGACGGCGTTCGATGTCCGCGGGAGTGACATAGTGCCCGAAGTCGGCCCGCTGGCGATCGTAGAATCCCATCAAGGAGAGATGGCGTTCCAGCGCATGCGCCGTGATCTCCACGGGATCGAGCGTCACCGGCAGGCGGCGGAGATGGTAGACCGTGGTCAGATCGTCGTCAGCCGCCACCTGGATCGGTCCATGCACCCAGGGCCTGTACCCGAGACGCTTCGCCGCAAGGTAGTAGGAACCCGGGCCCGGCAGGTCGATACGCCATTGGCCGGCGGTGTCTGTGACCGCGGTGACGAGGCGGCGGCCATCGGCCGTCAGCAGCGTTACGAGACCGGCGGCGAGCGGCTCGTTGGATTCCAGATCGAGAAGACGACCCTGGACACGCTGCGCCATCGCGCCATCGATCCCGCCGGCCAGCAACGCCAGTACCACGACGAGAGTGACACCACGCACCATCGACAGCTCCTGCTTCCTTCCGCGCTCCGAATCCCCTAGATCCCCGGCGGTACGTTCGGGTCTAGCGGCGGCGGGAGATTGGGATTCCCCGTGTATTCCGACAGCGGGATGGGGAAGCAGGTCCATGCCCCATAATCCCCCCAGCTCGCGTTGGGATGCGGACCGGTCGGGAAGTAGCTCCCGCCCGCGAACGGCCCATTGCCGGGGTCGAAGCGCGTCCAGCGCCGCAGGTCCGGGAGGCGGAAGCCGCCCATGAACAGATCCCGAGCCCGCTGGCTGCGGAGCTCCGTGATGAGCGCCTGCCCGGACAACGTGACGGGCGCCTGATTCCCCACGGCGCGACGCGCATTCACGAACGCGAGCACCGTCGCCTCGTTCCCCCCTTGCATGGCGAGCGCTTCGTGATAGTGGTGCTGCGCCTCCACATAGTCTGCCAGGAGAATATCGGTATCGAACCTGGAGAGGAGCGGAATCGTCACCGTGTCCGCGGGCGGGTTGCCCAGCGAATCCCGCGCTGTGCAGCCCGGACATTGGGCCGACGAGTCGGCGAACGTGACGCCGGTGTATTGGCTGTACCGCAGCCCCTGCCGCAGCTTGTACAAGCGGGTGAGCGCGTTGTGACCCGTCTGGTCCGTCGGCTCGTGCTGGATTCGCGGATCGGTCTGAATCGAATCAGGAATGTTGTCTGTGAAAAGCAGGCCCGTGCCCTGGAAGCTGGGATGCACCCCCGTGAACGCAGGATGGATCCCATGCGTGAAGTTCCCACCGTGACTGGTGCCGGCCATCGGGTTTTGTCCGCCTACGTTCTCCACGAACTCCAGCCACCATTTGAACCCAGGCGTGACCTGTGATGCGTAGGATGCCGCTTGCGCCCAGTCGCCCAAGCCAAGGTACGCCCGGGCGAGGCCCGTCCTGGCCAGGTTCGCCAAGTCGGCCCGGTTCGCCGCCTGCGCGACACTCAATGCTTCGGTGAGATACGGCAGCGCGGCCTGGAACGTCTCCAATTGCGACAGGATCGTCCCACTCGGATTGTCCGGGTCGGGCGAGATCACACACTGGCACATGTTTTCGGCCAAGACGAGCGCGCTGTATCCCGCGAACACCAGGGCCGTGGCCAGGGGCGGCCGAAAGTCCCTGGCGCTCGTGTCGGCGATGTCCCAACGCCGGATGCGCTCGGACAGATCGTGTCCCATGCGCAGCGCGCGGCTCAGATCCTCGAAGACCTCGGTGGTAGGTCCCTCCAAGTAACTGACAATCCGCTGATTCACGCGGGCGTGACCCTCCCAGTTCAGACCGGTCAGCACCTCGTCCGTCATGAAGTTGGACCACTCAATGACCGGCTCGGTGTAACCGTTCTGAAACTGGTCGATCACGCCGTTCAACTGTACCTGCATGAGCTTGGGGTCGTCCAGGCTGCCGACGGGAATCTCGTCCGGATTCTCCACCCGGAGCAGCTGATCGAAGCTGCAGGCGGCCACGAGCGCGAGGATGGCGCCGGCGCCACACAGCACTCCCCAGCGCGTGTGTTTCCGTTGCATGTGCGCCTCCCCTAGAAGGTGACCCGCATCGACATCGACAGACGGCGCGTCTGCGGCGTCGAGGCGTAGTCGAGCATGGTAAAAGTGTTGTTCGGGTCGAACTGTACCTCCGGGTCGCCCCGGCCCTTGTACTTGGTCCAGATCGCCAGGTTGCGCCCCGCGAGCGTCAGCGACCACCGGCTGCCGGGGCGCACGAACTGCGTCCAGCGCTGGGGTAAGGTGTACGTCACTGCGAGCTCACGGAGCTTGACGAAGTCCGCGCGGCTGATGTGGCTCTTGGTCTGGAGCGACCGCAGGGCCTCGACGTCGGCCGCCGAGACGTCTGGATTCAGCGCCGTCCCGCCCGTGGAGACGTCCCACGTATTCAAATCGATACGGCTGTTGATCGAGCAGATCGCGCACCACTGGTAGAAGTCGCCCCGGTAGTCGAGCTGCGTGTAGATGCGCAGGGTGCCGAACAGCGTGAACGTGTTGGTGAGAGACGCCTCGGTCGTGGGCACGGACGATCCCATGTAGATGTCCCGACACTCGGCCGCCTGATTCCATGTCGGGTCACTCGGCGCCCAGCGGCAACTCCCGAGGACCGTCGGGTTGCCCAGCGCGGGATCGGCGGTGATGGCCCCCGTCGGGGTGCGCAGCACGACCTCACCGTTCGCATCGCGCTCCACATCATTCGCCCAGAAGGCCCCAAGTGGGTACCCTTCGCGGTGCCGCTGCACCGTCGCAAACGAGCCGAAGATGACCTCGTCGCGCGAGCCGTTGAATGACACCAGGCGATTTCGATTGCCCGACAGCGACACGCTGGCGTCCCAGACGAAGTTGCGGCGCACCAGCGGCGATCCCCGCAGCAGGATTTCTACGCCCAGGTCGGAAATCTCGCCGATGTTCACGAGATGCGTACCCGTAAAGCCGGTCGAGCCCGGATCGGGGATGCTGACGAGGGCGCCCACCGTCCTCTGGTTGTAGTAGGTGAACTCCAGGCCGGCGCGGCCGCCGAACAGCGACGCGTCGATCCCTGTTTCGAACTCCACCCCGGTCTCGGCCTTGAGCCTTGGGTTGCCGTAAGATGAGACGGTGAGGGTGTTGACCAGCGCGTCCCCGGCCACGGCCTGTCCGGTCGTATACGTCCGGTCGGCGGAGAAAGGCGCCGGTGCGTTACCGGCCTTACCCCAGGCGAAGCGCAGCTTCACTTGATCAGCGAAGCCAAGGTTCCAGTTGCGGAAGAAGCTCTCCTCCGACAGCAGCCACGAGACCGACAGCTTCGGATAGGTCACGAGCGAGAACTCGGAGCCGAAGGCGGAGTTATCGTCGACGCGCACGGCGCCGGTCACCCAGAGCCGCTCCCGCCAGCCGAGCTGCTCCTGCACGTACACGCCCAAGGAGGTTTGCTCGGAGAGCTCTTCGTCGGCGAAGCGCTGCGCGGCCGCCCCCACGAGGTTCAAGTTGTTGGCGACCAATCCCGAACCGTCCGCGAAGTAGCCGCGGTACGTGCGGGCGTTGAGCTGCAACCCCGCCGAGGTGACCGAATTCAGCTGCGGCGTGATGTCCCGGTCCACCGATCCCGCGTAATCCACCGTCCAGCGGTGGATCACGGGTAGCTCGTGCGAGATCGTACCCGTGGCGGCCGTCGTACCCCAGGGCGCGCGCCCCGTCGTATCCTGGCGCTGGAAGTTCGTCTCTCGATAGCTCTGGCGGTCAAGACCGAGCGTGAGGCGGTGACGGAACCACTCGAGCGGAACCCAGTTGGCGGTGGTGGCGAAGGTCATCCGCTCCACCCGGTTCTGGTTGTCGTACTCGTTCGACACGAACGGGCCGAAGCCGAGGAAGCCCGGCTCCCACGGATCTCGCGACGCCCGTGCCCGTCCACGCATCCCATTCCGGTTGATGCTGTTCGAGGCGTTGTTGTTGAGCGGCTGCCGCAGATGGGTGCGGGTGTAGCTAGCCTGCACCGCAAGGTCCACGGTCGGCGACATCTGGACGTCGAAGTTCCCGCGGCCGCCGATGCGGCGGGAGAAATTGTTGAGAAAGACCCCGTTCTCCGAGTTTTGGTTGAAGGAGACGAAGTAGCCCATCCGTCCCGCGCCGCCGCGCGCCGAGAGGTTAAAGTCCTGGGTCGCCCCGACCCGCAAGGCGGCGGGGTGGCGGAAGAGTGGATCGTCCTTGAGAACCAACGTACCGTCGCCGACGTCGATGACGTCGCCGGCCGGAATACCCATGAATTGTCGCGCGTTCCCGTTCGCATCCTTGCCCCACCACAACAACGAATCAGGCGCGAGGTTGCCGGCGGCGACACGACATCCGGGGAAGTTCGCATTGCTCTGCTGCGCCACCGTGCAGCGCCAGTAGGTCGTGTTCGAGCCGATATTGCGCGTCCACTCGCTCTCTCCCACTTCCATGCTGGCGGACCATTGGACACCCTCGGCGCCCCGGTTCCCCTTCTTGGTGATGATCTGAATAACGCCGTTCG
>Ga0193739_1000344_pt1 | contig 13162 bp, 16 predicted proteins | sample L2a2metaG_FD_144926 | JGI IMG/M metagenome (GOLD analysis project Ga0193739, IMG submission 144926) | Soil microbial communities from a riparian zone of the East river system, Colorado, United States - L2a2 | ecosystem: Environmental > Terrestrial > Soil > Riparian zone | place: USA: East River...
ACTAAATCGTTACTAGAAAGACTCGTAATAGATCCTGTTTTCCTCTATCTGGTCATGATTTTGCTCGTGCCATTGTCGTTTGGATTCACCTATATGATGATTAAATTAGCAAGGAATGCAGAAGCAAATGCAAAGATTCAACCAAAAAAATCAACAACCAAAAGCTCGATAAATTTAACGGAAAAGTGGATATATGCGATATTTATCGCTCTACTGGCATTTCAAGTTTATCTTAATATCGCCGCATATTACGCAGTTTTGAGTGGAATGAAAAACTACTCTCTCTTTATCATAGGTATCATGATGCTTGTTTTTGCAGGCATGTTTCATATATTCAGACATGGAAAATCCGTGCAAAAAGTACCTCCCCCAAGGCCAACTATTCCCCCAATGCCTGCGAAAGCAAAACCCCCTTCATTGACAAAATCAGGAGTTCCAGAGGCTCCTCAAATTGCTGCCAGTACAAAGGTACTTGGGGATTCTGCGGCTAGAGAAAAATCATTGGCTCCCTCTGCAAAGGGCAGTGCACCATCGTCACAGTCAGTTCAGTCGGTAGATAAAACTGAATCCGCTAGTGCGCATAGTGAACAAAAATTAGTTACTGATGAAAAAAAATAGCCGTCGTTGAATTTACAATTACAAATTAGATGTGATATTAATAAGTCAAGTACCATGCCATTTAATCTCCAAATGATGACTAATCTTATTATTATATATACTCGTCAAATTAAAGCAGATGACAAATGAATAGTCACGCTGGAGGAATCAGTATCATTGCATTTATTGTTGCTGTGGCCGTAAGTATGAGTTACTATCAATTTGTTTATACTCCAGAATCAAATGCTAAGCCACAATTACCCGAGGAGGTTTTGAATCCCTCAGAACCAGTGAAAGTATCTATTATAGAAGGCTCAGCTCTGCCCTCGCAGCAGAAAAACTTTGATCCCAAGGAAATAAGGGGCACATTAGGTATTAGCAATAAAATAATTTGGACTAACGTCGACACTACGGCTCATACTGTTACTAGTGATAATCAGTATACTGATCAGATAAGCGGCCCCTTTGATTCAATAGATAGTACAGGTTTAATACTCCCGCAACAAACATATGAATTCACTTTTACTATAGATGGAGAGTATCAATATCATTGTGAACCCCATCCATGGATGACAGGCAAGGTAACTATTGTAAAGAGTTTCGCCTAACTTTTTATGATTCATTTCAATTACCCTTTACCATCTAGAGATTAGGATTCTACAAATTTTATAATCTAATTTTGCTAAATGTTTGTATTGATCATTGGCATTTTAATTCATGGTACTATTCTAAGGAATGCAACGTCATTGGCAACTTCCTTATGTTCTTGAATTATAGACGCTCTGAATTTAACGTTTGAAATTACTTTGGGGACGTGTTCCGTGATTAGTGTAAACTTAATTTCATTCGGATCATTGATGTCATGTCTTAATATGGGCATTCTTGAATACGCATAATTGATTTTTTTATCATTGAGTTTTATGAAACTAAAAATTTCACTAGTATTTTCTATCTGTGAATTTATCATAACGCTGTCGAACCGCCCGGGATAGTTAATTTTTATTACTCCTTCGAGTTCTTCTTTTGCTTTGATTTCTTTCTTGTCAAAACTAATGATTATGTCGTTTTGTCCCATTATTGTAGATTAAACACTGTTCAATTTTAATTATTGTTAACTCATGCGCAGACCTGGTTTAATAAATAAAATTAGTTCTAAAAATATAGTTTCAAGCGTAAAGAGTATGCAAGTACTAGATGAACAAAGGAACCTATATTTTAATTTCATAAACTCGTTGAAATCTGAACCTACGAGGAGGTCGGACAAGTTCTGCATACAAAAATTCCTAGGTCATTATGAGATGGATTTAGACTATCTTTAAAAGGTTATAATATAAAATAAAAGAATCTTCTTAAAGTAGTCATGTTCATGTAATATTATTAATCTTGTCGGATGATTCAGAAAGTAAGCAGCAATTTGATGGACGCATACATCTTTTGAAAACACTAGCGTCGTTTGTCAACCCAAGTGAAAATAGTGAAATTGGAGTAACATTAAGCATACATGGAAATATTGTCTCTGGTACGATGATTGGGATGAAGCCCTACTATGAGGAATTTGCCAAATCAGTGATAGACAATGTAAAAGATCCAACTACGGATGATGCTACAGTTAGTAAAAAAGCCTTAAAGGTTCTATTCGAGAATATGCAAGAACAAGCGGCTGCAGAACAGCAATCTGTAAAAGATATCGACATTGATCATATATTCCTACGAAATGCCAAGATTTACAATGGAGCCCGGGTGATACCGGGTGTTGGAACTATGTACTGGGTTGGAAAATTAGAATCAGTCGATGGATTCTTTCTCGGCATGATGCACCCTCTAGAACCCTGACATTCTATGGCTTCATTTTGCTTATGCTGCCAGGAACTGTTTCATGCTTTTGAGATCAAGTCTAAAAGGTTATAATATAAAATAAAAGAATCTTCTTAAAGTAGTGTCAATAAATCTAATCAGTTATGTCTTCAGATTATAGCGTGGAAGGTAAATTCAACGGGAGAATAGGATTATTAAGGATATTTGCATCATTCGTGAATCCGAGCGACAGAAATGAAATCTCAATATCTGTCAGTATGAATGGAACAATCGTCTCAGGAATGATGACGGGTATGAAACGTTACTATGAAACAATACAAAAGGTATTGAATGACACAGTACAAGGAGATTCAACGAAAGATACCGAACTTGCTAGGGAGGGCCTGAAGATGATGTTCGATCAGATTAAGCAGCCCCCGAGTACGGAGAAACAGGAAGAAGGAGTTGAGTATGACCATATATTCATGAGAAATGTAAAAATATACAACGGTGCATTGGTTTTCCCTACTATCGGAACTACCTATTGGGTTGGAAGAATAGACTCGGTTGATGGTTTCTGTCTTGGTATGATGCATCCTTTAGAACCTGAACCCACATAAAATAAATCTTCTCCTATGATCAAGTTATTCGTTAATCATTAGTCAATTGTTCCCTGGCAGATCGAAATTAATTATCATGCCATTTTTTATGGAATGATCATCAGTAAAGCCAGATCGAAGTTCTATAACATATAATGAATCTACTTGAGGATTATAAACAGGGCATGCCAGAAATATCTTACATGGTTCCAATTTTTTTTCGATGTGGACGACTTTACTGTTTGAATCCAGCCAAATAATGTCTATGGGAAAATTCATTTTGTTCATCCAAAACCCTTGCTTTGATGGTTCATCAAATAAAAATATCATTCCTTCATTTTCATTCATCTTTTCCAATCCTGAGAGGCCTCTGATCCCTTGTTCGTCAGTAGATGCTATCGCCATTGAGACATTAAATCCATCAATTGATATTGTTGTTTTTTGATAAGTAGGAAAGAAATCAGTAACACCAGCTGATGTGATGTTATTGCTCTGAAGTTCAGTTGCATGCGATTGAGAAGACGATATCAAAAAAATAACAATAGTGAGAGCAATGAGCATTATTATATTTTTGGTATCCAAATTAAGAAACATTGACGTCCAATTGAATTTTAATTTTACTTTTGTACAAAAAGAGTCAGATGCGGGAACATGAGGAACATGAATACCTATATCCCAAGAAAATCTTTTACAAAACATCATATTGAACAGCAATGAGATGTGATAAAAAATCTAAATAATAGTAAATTTACGTTTATTTACGAAAAGAGATTTATCAACTAGACAGCTTGAAAAATTACAAGGTATATTTATTACAGGTACTGATACTGAAATTGGAAAAACTACAATAGCATGTGGCCTGACATGGTTGCTCCGGAGAAACGGAATAAGGGTCGGCATTATGAAGCCATTTGCAACATCATCCAATATATTCTCAAATCGCTACAAGTCTCATGATACTGCTGCTCTAGCGAAAGCTGCAGATATTGAAGAATCTGATCAAATATTGAATCCAATATTCTTTCCGATACCCGCATCTCCCCATATGGCAGCTGAAATTTTGCACAAAACTGTGGATCTAGGAATAGTAACTAAAAAATTTAATATTCTTAAAAAAAAATACGATTTTACTGTGGTAGAAGGAATTGGTGGTGTTATGGTTCCAATAACAGCAAAAATTTCATTACTCGATGTTATCCGAAGGATGAATCTAGCCACAATTATTGTGTCAAGCCCTAAACTAGGTTCTATTAACCATACCATTTTGACCATAAACGCATGCAAAATAAAGAAAATACCAATTATAGGGGTAATATTTAATCAAATGCCAAAACATCCCAATATTGTGGAATCTATGACTCCAAATTATATTGAAAAATTAACAGGCACTAAAACAATATCAATTATTCCGTTCATTGATAGTTGTAATTTTAAGAAAATTGGTTCATATCTCGGAAGAGCTTCAGTTATTAAGAATGTTTTATCAAGGTTAACTCAGAATTAACTTTCCATTATTTTCATGTCATACCCTAATACTTGTAATGGCTGCCTTCTTCAGCCTATTCATAATTGCAAAACCTGTCTTGTTATACTGAATTCCTTGAACAATTATGACATCCATATTATTTTTGTCAGCTTGCCGGAGATTTGCAAATAGATTTCTTGCGATTGTTTCTAACGACCTTCCCATATATTGAATTTTTTCTGAATTTACTTTCAGCGATTTACTAGCGGTCATAATAGAAACTTTCTTCCCTTCAGCCTGTAATTTTTCAGTCAATTGAATTATCTTACTCTTTGCGTCATTTTCCGAACCCTCGACCAGTATAACGTGGGCCTTTGGAGAATAATGTCGGTATTTCATACCCGGGGACCTGTAAATCTTGATCTTTTTCCTGTCAATACCAATAAGAGAATTATGAAAGAGAACTTTACCTATTTCATTTTCAATTGACTCCTTTGAAATTCCACCGGGTCTTAATATCACTGGAGTGGTTTGTGTCATATCAATTACTGTCGATTCAATTCCAATTTTCGTATTACCGCCATCTAAAATTAATTTTATTTTTCCATCAAGATCATCTTTCACATGAATGGCAGTTGTAGGACTGGGTCTTCCCGAAATGTTTGCAGATGGGGCAGCAATAGGGAGACCAGACTTTCTTATTAGTGCTAGGGCAACATTATTCCTTGGCATACGTACTGCCACTGTGTTTAAACCACCTGTAGTAATCTTGGGTACGATCTTTGATTTCTTGAGAACGAGAGTCACTGGACCGGGCCAGAATTTTTTAATAATTTGATTTGCTCTAGGCGGTATTTGACTCACTAGAGTCCTCAATGTTTTCATATCTGCTATGTGGATGATTAATGGATTATCGGAAGGTCTGCCTTTAATTTCAAATATTTTTAATACGGCTGATGGATCCAACGCATTTGCTCCTAGTCCGTATACTGTTTCTGTTGGAAATGCAATAATTTCTCCACTGCAAATCAATTTTGATGCTTTTGAAATGATAACATGATTAGGCCTTTTTTCGTTTATCTTTATCATGTCAGTTCTGAACTGTTTTTTCATGAATGGAAATGGTAATAATTCGTACTATTATTATATAGATTCGTACACATCGTGGGGACGAAATTCCGATTATAGTTATCTATGGAGACGAATCATATTCAAATAGGACAAACAGTTTAATCGCTCTGAGTTGGAACGATCGTTCCAATATGGAATTTCATGGTTCCCCTTAATTACTTAGACATCTTTCATAACAACGAAATGAGCAAAACGGTCTGTAAAATGAAAATAATAAGAGGAAAAATCCAGATTATGGCAGACATAGTAGACCTATGTAAAGCAGGTATTAGAAAAACCCACATCATGTACAAAGGAAACTTGAGTTATGAGCAAATTAATAGGTACTTGTACGAACTTTTAGAAAAGGAACTAATAACTCAAAATCTAGATGATGGTGTATTGACTTATCGCGCAACAGAAAAAGGTAGGTCCTTTTTGCAATATTACAATATGATGTTAAGTATACTAGATGAAAGCGTTACTAGCGTTGAATCTCCCATTGCCAAATTAGCCTGATACACGAACTTGATTTTACAGATTTTTTATGGATTTTCATAACCCGGCTTTCTGTCCCGCCCATGTGATCTAAAAATAAACCCGCTAAGTACAAGTATGATTGTTAGGCCAGAAGCGACAAGTGCTTGTATTATTGAAATTCCCAGAATGAGGCTAATGATGATGGGGATTACGGCGGAGATGGCGACTATTGGAAGCCATTTCTTTAGGGAAGAGATGTTCAAGCTCGATTGTTGTTAATGCTGTTATGTTTATTATCTTTTAAGTCATCATTAATTAGGATAATCTTCTTTGTTTAAATTTTTCAGATAGAATTACTCTATACTGTAATAATAATCCACTTATGCTCAGCTGCATTTTACATTAGACGTAAAGGTACCCTTGTTTCCATTGTCAGATACTAATCTTACAGTTCCTGATCCACAATGTCCTGAAAGATTAATGTCAGATGGGGTTTCATTATCACAAATATTGTCGAAGGCTTCAACCCCTTTCAAAACAAAGCTATTTGATGACGCCTCTATGTTAGTAATGATGCCTCCAGATGATCCAAATTTTTCATGATCGATATTCCATTCGGCAAAGGACGTTCCCTGATCATAGGACACGAAAAAATTTATCCTGACACCCTTTATCTCTTCTCCGCCTTGACAGGAAATATCTCCCTTTCCTACACTTTTTAGCTCAATTTCTTCCGCAAATGTTATCTGAATAAGAGAGGATGAATAGAAGACTAGGCCAATAGCTGCCATGATAAAAACTATCATTGTTACATTTGACTTTTCCATTGAATTTAATGATAGGATTATATCTTTTAAGGGCTAGGTAAGATATTTCTGAATCATGTTCTGTTATGTTTTACTAATATTTGGTTCTTATTTTTCTGAATTCTATTAGAAATTTTTATGAGTTCTTTTCTTTCTAAACAGTGTGATTAAAGCGATCTGCCCACATTGTTTTTTACCAACTTTGAACTCTATCTAATGTTTACAAACATGGTAGTTAGTTTGATGCCTAGAATCGCTCCTGAAAAATAGATATTCGAATTTAATTATTTGGAAACTATTAAGGAAATAGGATTTTCTTTTATTGTTAGTTTAATTGTTGAAAATCCTTACATTAGAGAATAAAATACTAAATTCATTAGTTGCCTGTTTATATGAGTCGTCGAAATTTGAAAATGTTTAACATTTTTATAGCAAAGAATATCTTTGATAAATTGTGTTTAGGCAAAATGCATATTTTTTTGCAGTGGTTTTGTCAATTATTTTGATTTTTTCATCTTTAAACTTTCCTTTCTTGAGTAAGTCTGTATATGGTCAGACTCCTGGATCTCCCATTTCTCAAGAGCAATATGATAAAATTAAGAACTGTACTACGGATCTTAGTAAAAAACCCACCCCCGTAGAATACCTTACTCACTTCAATTGTGGCCATGTTTCGAAAGATGAAAGCGGAAGGACTGTCAGACAATTTACACTTATTGTTGAGGAAAATCAAAAGATACCTGTATCATACGAAGGGCATATCCTAGACGCATGGACCTTTAATGGTACGATACCCGGGCCTACTATAAGAGTTACAGAAGGCGATCTCATCCGTATTAGAGTTATTAATAGCAACGAGAATTCAAACCCTCATTCGCTTCATACTCACTCTATCCATTACGCCAAGAATGATGGCGTTTCAATGGGCGGATATCCGGGCGGTGCAATTTCGCCAGGTAGAAGTTTCACTTATGAATTTGTTGCTCAGCCATATGGGGTATATCCATATCATTGTCATGTAGATCCAATTGCTGATCATATCAATAGAGGGTTATATGGAATGATGATTGTTGATCCAAAAGAGCTACGGCCGCAAATGACAGAAATGGCTATGCTCCTAAATGGATATGACTTGGATCTTGATTTGGAGGGACCAACCAAAATACCTCCAGCTGCCTTATTTCAGACAATTGAACAAGAGGATACTGAAGGATCTAACATGACTGAAGGTGCCAGTAGTAACGAAACTAGCACGGACGCCAACATGACTGAAGGTGCCAGTAGTAACGAAACTAGCACGGACGCCAACATGACGCATGTTTCATCCAACATGCAACATGCTGATGAGGAAGATGACGGTGGGGAAGATGAAGTTACGGAAGAGGATGATGGTGGAGTAGATAGGATTAATGAAATTTACACAGTTAATGGAAAGGCATTTGACTATATGATGAATCCAATTGTATTACAAACTGGAAAGCCATATCGTATTTACGTTGTAAACATGCTTGAATTTGATTTGGTCAATTCATTCCATTTACATGGAGCAATGTTTGATTACTATACTGCCGGTACCGATGAAACGGCGGATTATAGTACAGACATAGTAACATTATCGCAGGGAGATAGAGGTATTATGGAATTTACATACGCATATCCCGGGACCTATATGTTCCACGCACATCAGACAGAATTTACGGATCTAGGATGGATGGGACTATTTGATGTAAGAGGAGAGCCTGTTGATCCTCCTCTACATGACGCCACATAATATATTAAAAAATTATTTTGTCTTGCAGACACCAGCTTAGTAGAGTGAAGTTGATTATACCCTTGTTCAAGTCAAGGGATGTGAATTTTAAACTGGTTTAACGTTGAGAACCGAGCTAATACTGTTTTATCTTTGAGATTTTAAAAGGCTTAGATAAAGCGCACTTCCTTCAGGATATTCAGATATTCGAGTTATTGTAAAACGGCTGCGAAATGAATGGAAAGTTATTGCTCCAATTTATTTGTGGGAATATTAAATCTGGGCAAAGCGACCGGATTGAAAAGGATACTCAATAGGTCTATTTCCTGCATTATCTATTCAATTTACTGGACTACAAATGTCAAAGACTTTGTGGTTTCGATGCCTGCCTGAGAGGCGCTTGCTAGAACTGAAAACGTTCCTGTTATGTCCTCATTGAGCCTGAATGAAGGTGAGAGTTTTCCATCATTATCAGTATAATCCTTTATGATATTGCCTGATGGGTCTTTGATGGTCAATCGTAGAAATACCCTGTCAAGTGCATTTCCGGTGAGCGGATCCGAAGCAGTGAGTGTAATTGTTTGCCTTTCCCCAGCTGAGATTGGATCATGTTCCACACTAAGATCGAGCGATATTTTATCCGAGTTTGAGGTATTTGTCGTATTAATTGGTGTCTCTGTTTGTGGCGATGAAGTTTGAACATCTGAAGTCGAAGCCTTGTTATTCGCAGTTGGTAATGGTAATTCTACAGTACTTGATTGATTAGGAGATGTAGTTCCCGTAACGTTTATGCTATACCACTTAGTAACAGTTGGTCCGGTAGGTGGAACTAAACAAGTAATTTTTGATGTTAAATCATTGACTCCTGTTTGAATAAGATGATATTTGGAAGTATAGGTGAAGGTCCATGTTGAAAAGTCAGCAGATCCGTTTGATCCGGTTGGTGTGGCGAGTTGATAGGGCTTTAGATTATTCCAATCTACATAAACCTGACATTGTGAAGTTGAATTGTCAGTAGATGTTCCAGATATCGTAAGTTCACCAACAGGAACTTGTTGATTACCAAGAGGAGAGTCTATCTTTATTGAAATTCCATACACATTAACAGATCCAATATTTGTGAACATCAGTAGAACTAAAACCATTCCAGAAAAGCCAAGAATAAGCATCCTTTCAAAGCCCATATGCATTGTAATCTATCATATTCCCCTTATTTTTGTTTTTTATATTTTTTTAACATAATTTAAATGACTTCAAATTGTTCGCTTGAATAAATAATAATTGATTTTCAAGGAAAAGGGATACTTGGTAATTCAAATGGAATATCATCCCTTATGGGCATTGATTCATCAGCACAATCTGATTTGCACTCATCATCATCATCATTTGAATTCACATCATTTGAATTCACATCATTTGTGATGATGCCCTGCGTCGAGGACAAGTTGAGGGTGTTACCTTCATTATTACTAGTTCGTGATTTAAACGGGTCCGAACTCTCTAATTGAGATTTCAGCTCAATCATGATTTCCTTATTAGATGTTTGATTATTGATAAGACTAGCTATTGTGTAATATCGTTGAACTTGGTTGCTACTAAGTCCATTTTCTCCGGTCATTAAACTTCCGTACGCGTGGCCATGAACAGTAGACACTAACGATATTATGCTACTTATTGCAATAAGGGCAACAATTCTACCTACCATGACCTAACAGTAATGCAATTTAGCTGTTAGCAAGTATATTTGGATTAGGTAACGAATTGCTGTATGAAAATCAAGGTAAAATCAATAGTACATAAATTAAGGTATAATTTTAGTACGAAGATTACTATAACCAAATATAACTGACATATCTTCTAGAAAATTTCAATTTAGATTAGTGTACAATTCTTATTATCGCGATCTACTATCCTTGCGATATATTCTCTCATGACTTCTATTTCGTTTCTCATAATTATATACAATATCCAATAACATCTCTCATAATAGAGCCAGCTTGATTCCGATTATTCATATTTCACAAGGACAAGTTTTATGAAAAAATAATTTTTGTGAGATAAATGCAGATCATGTAATCTCAACTTGTTGCACTCGTTGCAACGTAGAAATTGTTATGATACATCTCAGAAATCTGGTTCATTTCTTGCAGATCTAGATATTTTCCGTCTGATATCCTAGAAAATCTATCTATTTCTTCAACACTTATCATTGTTGGTAAGACAACTGATATTTGTTCATGAGAGAGAATAAATTTTATTGCAAGATCAGTAATGTCCCACCCTTTCTTGTCGGAGATTGTCTTCATATTTTCAACCTTTTTTAAGGCCTCTGAGATCCATTCCTTTTTTCTCACGCTCCTATGGTCATTCTTGCTAAATGTGGTATTCTCATTGACCTTGCCAGTTAATATTCCCGAAGCATCAGGCACTCTTGCCATTATTCCAACATTTTTTTCTTTACCCGCCTTTAGTAGGTCATTACCTGGATCTTGTTCAAGTATATTAAAGACTGTTTGAAGGCAAGTAATATCATGTTCACTTATTGCGTGTAAACCTTCCTCCTTCCATCCAATTGCTGGACCCAGGGCGATACCGTGACTTTTAATCTTTCCATTGGTAACGAGTGTATCTAATGCATTAAACAATTTCTTATCTGTAACTGCCTGCATTTTTGGATTATGAAGGCTATATACATCGATATAATCTGTTTGAAGTCTCTCTAGACTCTGACTTAATGCATATTGTAAGTACTCGACGTTATGTTTCTGAGGTAACTCATTGTGTCCTATTTGTTCAGCGTTGTACATGTCATATCCCCATTTTGTCGAATAAACGATTTCGTTTCTCATGTCTTTGAATGCAACACCTATTAACTTCTCACTTTTTCCTTTCCCATAAATATCTCCAGTATCAAAAAAATTAATGCCCAAATCATAAGCTCGTTTTAGCATCCTGATTGCTTCATCATCTTCTATTTTCTTACCCCACCAATTTAGACCAATAGTCCATGCTCCAAACCCAATTTCGCTTACCTTAATATCACTTATACCTAATCGTCTGTATTTCAATTCCAAATCTCCGTAAAGTTATCATGTATTTTGTGAAAATCATTATCTTTTATAACTGGCACACTTTGATTCAACAATTCACTAATGTTCTCATGTTGATTCCCATATTTACTAGTGAACTCAATGTCAATCCAAGATTTGCATCCTGCCCATTCAGGATTTACATCTATTGAAACGGGTTGAGGCAGCTTGTAAACCCTGAGCAATAGGGCATTCATAGGTTTTTTTGGATTATAATTCATTCTCATGTTAACATATTTTTCATTCCATATATGATACTTTTCTAATTTAGATAATAGCTCTTTATCATGAAATTCTTGCATTGCATCAATTTTTGCCATAATTCTTATGGTGTTTACTTTATCCTGGACAATTTCCGGGCTATTTCCTTTTACTAGTAATTCATATTCTTGTAAATAATCTGATTGCAAATATTCTGCAGTTTGATGCTCCAATGTAGGATATAACAGGAATAATTTTTGACTAATCTCAAATCCTTTCTTATATTCTAAAATTCCACCCTTTCGTAGCAATATTGTTTGTTTACCCTCCTCCATTGCCTTACAAATAATGGACCATTCTTTCAGTGCTAGCATACTCATCCTAAACTCTTGATTATGTCAAAAATTTTCTTATAAACACAAACTATCATGGGCGTATCCTTTAAAACATACCTGTTTACCTGGGTTTCACGGAGTTTGATAATCAAATCCTGAAAATCCATCAAATTGTCCGTCTCAAAAGCCAGCATAAAATCCTGATCACCAATTCCATATGAATAGGACGTATTCAATTTTATCTGTGGAAATTTTCTACCAACATTAATGTGCTCCTTCATCATCTCACTTCTTTTTTCAAAAGGAAGAAGATACCATTCTCTTGATTTAATAAATGGATAAACTATATTGTATTTTAAAGGTTCACCGTCTTCCATGAAGCTCGGAGTAACTTGGTTTGAATAAACTGATGGACGGGATGCCGACAAATATACTTCCGATGCATCAATATATTTTCCAAGTACGGTAGTGTAAACCTTTGAAGTTAATACTTGGATATTTTCTATCGAGTCAGAAATGCTCCATAGCATAAAGTCAGATTCTTTTCTCAAACCCAGTGTGGAATATGCTCTAACCTTCATCTTTGTATTGGCAATGTCTAGTAATGACGAAAACTCCTTTGCGGCCTCATCCTTTCCTATGTCATTAAGCCATCTCCATTTTGAATCTACTTTGTAAAAGGAAAAATTAAGATACATAGTAGGTGAGTTGGTATCATTTTTTTTATCCTTGATCTCTTTTTGATTATTTCTTGCTTTGTCAAAACTCATGATAATACACAAATATTATGAATATTTAAATTAAATTTAGAACCTCAATAATACTTAAGACTTTAAGAGGATTATGTTCAAAAATAATTTGAGGAAAAATACGACTAAATTTGTCAGAAAATTAATAGAAATGTTAGTGGTTTATTTTTGACGTCCTTACTAATCC
>Ga0193739_1000345_pt1 | contig 13140 bp, 18 predicted proteins | sample L2a2metaG_FD_144926 | JGI IMG/M metagenome (GOLD analysis project Ga0193739, IMG submission 144926) | Soil microbial communities from a riparian zone of the East river system, Colorado, United States - L2a2 | ecosystem: Environmental > Terrestrial > Soil > Riparian zone | place: USA: East River...
ATGGCTGCCACCATGAACGGAGCGGTAAGGCTTGCGAAGCCAGATGGGGTTCCGCGGTTGCGGAGGGTCATATGCGTACGCCCGCCTGGCAGATCCGCCCAGGTATAGGTCGTCTCCATGGGGAATGGGCCTTCGGCCGTCGCCATCGCCAGTCGCTCTGCCGGGACAAAATCGGTCACTTGGTAGGTATAGGAGAGAGTGCGGCCTAAGAACCGCGCGACAAAGGCGAGTCGAGTGCCGATCCCCAGAGGCTTCTCGGTTTCCCACGTCACACGATCAATGTTGGCGTACCAGTCCCGCACATGATCAGGGTCGGCGGCATAGGCGGCCACCACCTGGCGCGGCCGAGCGATCTCAATTGCGGTGGTGACGTCGACCGTGCTCATGAGTTCACAAAAACCGGTGCAGCAACACCGGACTCGACGTAGCGCTTGAGCTGAACCATCACCTGCCCCCAAACGTAGGCAACCCTGCCCTCCTCGGTCTCGTCGGTGAAGGTGCCGTGCCGGAAGGTGACCGTCGAAGTCCCGTCACCGCCGGAGATCTCCCAACGGATGTCGGTCCCCACCCACTGCGGAGGAAACGTCGCCGTACGCCAGGTGATCATCTTGTCGTCGGACTGGCTGAGGACCAAGTCGAACGGGACGGGTGCCTCGGGGAAACCCACGGATAGCGTCTCGCCGACCTCTGCGGGGACCTCCGCCTTATCGGTCCAGAAGCTGGCGATCCCCTCGGAGGTGGTGAGCGCCTGACGAACCACATCCGGCGTGGCGTCGACGTCGAAGGTGAAAAGTACGTCTCCCATTACTACTCCCTCATTTCAGTGATCACTAAAGCGTATTCTCATTTCAGTCTGGAGTAAAGTGAGCGTGTGGATGCGCTTCAGCTGGTGGCAGAACCCCATCGGCAGGGCATTCTGCGCCTGATCTGGCGCGACGAGCTCCCCGTCGGCGAACTCGCTACTCGTCTCGACCTGAGCTATTCAGGTGTCTCGCAGCATTTGGCGCGACTGCGCGAAGCCGGGTTTGTGACAGTCCGCCGCGATGGCAAGCAACGGCTGTACCGTGCCGATCGGGACGGACTGGGACCGCTCGAGGCCTTCCTCGAATCGTTTTGGGCAGGGCAACTCGACCGCCTAGCCACTCTTGCCGAGGAGGCTGAAAGGCAGTGACCGATGTCGTCGTCACGCGGTGGATCGCCGCGGCACCCCCAACCGTGTTCGCATTCTTTACCGACGCGGAGCGGTGGACGGCCTGGCAGGGTGTCGGCGGGAAGGTCGATGCCCAGGCAGGTGGCGTGCTTCGCGTAATCATGCCGGACGCCGCAGCCGCATCGGGACATTTTCTTGAGGTGGTGCCGCCACGGCGGATCGTCTTCACTTGGGGTTGGGAGGGAAACGGGATTCCGGTTCCGCCAGGATCCTCGATTGTCACTATTGAGCTCGAGCCAGCCGACGGCGGAACGATGGTCCGTCTGACGCACACCGGACTGCAGCCAGCCGACCTACAGGAGCTGCATCGCGCCGGCTGGGAGCGCTATCTCGACCGGCTGACTTCGCGCGCGACGGGAGGGGATCCCGGTCCAGACCGCTTCGACGACTCGTAGTCTCACCACGTCGGCTTGTCAAGTAAGGCTAGCTCCGTGGACATATCCGAATGCCGGCTCGACCGGGGGCGCCACGTGCCAGCTCACAAACCCTTGAACCTACCGCGACGTCAAGTTCTACCGTTGCAGAATGGACGATCATTCCGGACCGCGGTGGCGGATCGGCCAAGTCTCGACCCGAACTGGACTCACCACCCGGACGCTGCGTTATTACGAGGAACTGGGTCTGCTCAATCCGTCGGAGCGGCTGGCTAGCGGGCATCGGGTCTATGCGAGTGAAGATCTCCGCCGCCTCTACCGCGTCTCTCTTCTCCGGCAGCTGGGCCTGCCGCTGTCTGACATCGGCCGTGAGCTAGACGACTCCTCGCGCGATCTGTCCGACACCATTGATCGGCACGTCGGTCAGCTTGATCAACGGATGGCAGCACTCGGTCGCCATCGCGAGCGCATGATCACCGTCCGGGACTCTTTGGCCGCCGGCAGTCCTACCGATGAGGAACTGCTCGAGCTACTGCACGACATGGCGGAAATCGATCATGGTCTCGCCCAACGGCTGACTCTGCTCGTGTATGACGATATCGAGGCCGTGCATGATCATCTGGTTGCGGTGTTCGGTTTCGGCCCGGGCACGATCACGCGCGACGAGGCCGGTCGCGTCGTGCATGCTGAGTTGCACGTCGGCGACGGCGTCATCTGGATGCACCCGCCCACCGCCGAATACAACCTGGTGTCCCCCACGAGCCTAGGCGCCAGCACCCACTGCATGGCAGTCATGGTCGATGATGTTGACCGGCACCACGAAAGAGCAGTCGCCGCCGGCGCGGCCGTTGTCTATCCACCCAAGAACATGCCCTACGGCTTTCGTGAGTACGCCGCACGTGATCTCGAACGTGGGTTGTGGTCGTTCATGACTCCGATCGATCCGGAGGGAGACCTGATATGAGCAAACTCACCCCATACATCTGCGTCAGCGACTCACGAGCGGCGATGCACTGGTACACCGAGGTGTTCCAGGCGACGGTGAACGGCAAGCCGTATTTGATGGATGACGGGCGGATTGGCCACGTCGAGTTGGCGATCGGTGATGCGCTGCTGATGATGGCCGACCCGTTCCCGGAGGTCGACGTCGAGCCGCCCGATCCATCGAGTGGCAGCGCAGTGTCGTTACATCTCGAGGTGGCGGACTGTGACGGCGTAGCCGCAGCGGCCGTACGGAAGGGTGCCCGCCTGGACCGTGGACCCGAATCCACCAGCCACGGCCGGTCCGCCACGTTCCGCGACCCGTTCGGCCATCGTTGGATCGTGAATTCCTGACCAGAGATCAACTCCGCCCGAAGCTTCGAGGGGGGCCCGCTCGTAGTGTCAGACCGCGTTAGTAATGTGCGACGAGCAGCCCATCAAAGATTCGGAAGGAGCAAAAAGTGCCCTCAGTTCTCAACCCCTACGTCAGCTTCCGCGACAACGCCCGGGAAGCACTGGAGTTTTACAAGGACGTCTTCGGTGGCGATTTGTCGCTGAACACCTTCGGTCAGTATGGCGATCCAAACGCGCCAGGAGCTGACAACATCATGCACGGACAGCTCGAAACCGAGAACGGCTTCACACTCATGGCGGCCGACACTCCACCAGGTATGGATTTCAATCCCAGCGGCGGCAACATCACCGTCAGCCTGAGTGGGGATGACGAGCAGGAGTTGCGCGGCTACTGGGACAAGCTTTCCGACGGCGGCAACGTAACCATGCCGTTTGAGAAACAGATGTGGGGAGACCTGTTCGGCCAGTGCATAGACAAGTACGGTGTGCCCTGGATGGTAGACGTCGTTCAGCCGCAGAGCTGATCCCCTCCCTCCAAGCCTGAATACGCGTCAGCAGTGAGCCCGATGTGGTCGCACTCGTCCACTCGCGCGCTCACTGGTGACGCAAATCCAGGGCCAAGTCAGCAGCGCTCTTGGTCTAAACCCGACCGGGCCTGCCAGCGTCCACGAGCAAGCGGTCGACGCTATCGGCGAACCAGGATGTGTAGCGGTCCGGGCTCCAACCCCGATGGCGGGTGAGCCGGTTGAAATCGCCGGATCCATCAGGGTCTCTTCGACGAAGCGACGTTCAGATCCGATAAGGATCTCTGAGAAAGGAAGACACCCATGGCTGATGAGGCCGCGACGCCCGTCCTCGATCTACTCGCCACCATGACCGAGGCTGCAGTCGAGACAAGCAGTCTCGACCCAGCTGCGCAGATTCTGTTGCGGTTCGCCGCTCTCGTCGCCCTCGACGCGGCCCCCGCTTCTTATCTCTTCCACTTCGGCGCCGGTGCCGAACAGGGCCTGACGCTCGAGGACGCCCAGCAGGTTCTGATCACGCTGGCCCCTGTGGTTGGCACTGCGCGCATCGTCTCGGCGAGCTCCAAGATCAGCAGGGCACTCGGTTTCGCCCTGGCGGTGAGTGAGCTAGCTGCTGAAGAAGACGCCGACTCGATGTGATCTTCAGCCCTTTTCGGGAGCTGATATCGGCGCCTTCGGGATAGCGCGCGCGAAGAAAAGGCCGGACAGGGCGATCAGTGCCAAGACACTGAGAGCCGATCGTAGTCCGTCGACCCGTGCCTGGTCGTTGGCCTCTATCGCCTCTGCTGCGACGTCAGGTGACACGCCGGCTTCATTGAGCGCAGCTTGGAGATCCGCGTCGGACATGAAAGGAATCCCGTCCGCGAGCTGGACATTGGCCTGGTTTTTGACCGACGACGGGATGTCCGGGTTCTCCGTGACGCTGGTGAGGAACGACGCCGTGAGGGCGGCGATCAGGATCGAGCCGGCCAGTGCAGTGCCCATGGCGGCGCCCAAGTTGGTCGCAGTGTTCTGAATACCGCCCACCTCGCCGGTGAGCCTGTCCGGGACGGCCGAGACGGTGACCGCACCCAGCTGTGAAGCGAGAGCCCCCATTCCAAGGCCCAACAGCAGCAACGGGACGGTGACAATCGCAGCCTCTGCATCCGGCTCGAGAGCGGCGATCAGCACCACTGTTCCTGCCAGCATGGCGAGCACTCCCAACCGGACCACCAGGCGAGGTGATGCCCCCGGGAAGAACCGCGGGATGCCGACGGCTCCGGCCAACAGCGCGATGGACAAGGGGAGAATGCGCACACCGGTCTCCAGCGCAGACAGCCCAAGTGCCACGGATAGGAACAGCGGGATCGTGAAGAACACGCCGGCTTGCACGAGGTACTGCACGAAGAACATGGTCAGCCCGGCATCCATCTCTCGATAGCCGAAAATCGAAGGCCGAACCAGTGGCTCACGCCCCTGCGTGATCAGGCGCGTCTCCCATTCGAAGAAGGCCCAAACTGTCAGTCCACCCAAGACAACAAGCCAGACCGTGGGTGAGACACCTCCCACCGAGGGGCCGTCGGGCCTAGGGATGACCCAGCCCCATTCCGATGACCGGAGTACGCCGTACACCGCGAGACCGAGTCCAATCGCAAGGAGTATCGCGCCGATGACATCGAGGGGGACTCGATCTGGGCGGGGTGGTTCGTCCATCCGACGAGCCAGGAACAGAATGAGCACGACTACGACGACTTCGCCGACAAACACCCAACGCCAGGAGAAATAGGTCGTCGCGAAACCGCCGATGAGCGGACCGAGCGCTACGGCGATCGCTCCGGCGCCCATCACCAGCCCGAACGCCTTGGGACGACCTTCCGCCGGAACATTGGCCGCCACGAGAGCGACCACAGCCGGCAAGATCATCGCGGCACCAATGCCTTCCAGGAATGACCAGCCGAAGAGCAGTACCGGAAGGTTGGGTGCCAGGGCTGTCGTAAGCGAACCCAGGCCGTAGACGACGCAACCGATCATGAAGATGCGCTTCCGCCCATACATCGAGCCGAGCTTGCCGCCAGTGACCATGAACATCGCCATGACCAGTGTGTAGAGCGTGATCGCCGTCTGGATTCCGGTGACCGTGGTTCCGACATCTTTGGCGACAGTTGCGATCGCCACGTTCATGACCGAACTGTCAAGGAGCATCACGAACTGAGCGGCTGCCAGCGTCGGAAGCACCAGTCCGACGCGCGTCACGGCTGTCGTTGGCGCGTTTACCACGCTGACACGCTACCGGCGGTCCAGCCCCGAGATCCGGCCGTGCGACTTTTCCGTAGCGCCACTCAGCGGTCCTTCACCCGGCTTGTGCGAAGTATGGTCACTCCGCTGGGTGAGTACGCAGCCAGTCGGCCCATTTGACCGTACCCCGCCTGCTGTGGGGGTCGCTGACCGACATGGCCGCGGCGGCATTGCTGACGACCGGCGGCAACGGGATTCGCATAGTCCGAGCAGTAGGCTGCCGGATTTGCCGCCACTGATCGAAAGCCTCGGAGAAGGTGAGGACCTCTGGGCCGCCAAAGTCGGCCAGCCGCCCGGCCGGCCCATTTCCGACAGATTCCACGAGATAGTCCGCGAAGTCAGTCGTGTCCACAGTCTCCATCTGCAAGTCCGGCAACGGCACCATCGGGAGCCGCGCCATCTTGCCAAGCATGCGGTCAAGCAACCAATGAAACGAGGTTGCTCGGGCGATCGACCACGGGACTGGGCCTTGACGGATGAGGTATTCGGCCTCCAGTTTGCGCCGCAGGTACGGGACCCGCGGCTTGTCGATCCCGACAATGGACACATGGAGAATATGACCGACGCCGGCTTCAGCGGCTTTCTCCAACAGCTGGGCTGTGCCGTCCCGATCAACCTCGGGCGGGCTGGACCACAAGTCCTTGGGCGCGATATAGCCCCGACGCGCGGCCGGTGACAGTGTCGCGGCGTGGACCACCGTCTGGCTGCCGGCGAGCGCGTCGACAATGCCGTCGCCAGTCGCAAGATCCCCGCGAATCCACTCCACGTCCGGATCTGATCCTGGCGACCGAGCCAGCACGCGTACGCGCCAAGAGGTCTTGAGTCGTGAGACGAGATCCCTGCCAAGGTGCCCAGTCCCACCGGTCACGAGAACGGTATCCATCGACCTCAGTTTCCCACGATCGCCGACACGGTGTGTCACGGCCGCTGCGGCGCTGCCTCGCAGAGTTCTAGGCTGGCAAGGGATGCCCGAGACAGCGTCGACGTCAGCGCGGGATGCACTGACACTGATTCTCAGCGGAGACGTGATGCTCGGGCGCGGAGTCGACCAGATCCTCACGCACCCTGGAAATCCCACACTGTACGAGCTCAATGTGCGCGACGCTCGGACCTACGTTGATCTTGCCATCAGGGCGAACGGCAGCATTCCGCGACCAGTCGATTGGATATGGCCCTGGGGAGACGCCCTAGAGCTGCTCAGGTCCGCTGGCTGCGACGCCCGGATCATCAACTTGGAGACCAGCGTCACAACCAGTGATGACTACGTCCCTGGCAAGGCCGTCCATTACCGAATGAATCCGGCAAACATCGAGGCGCTGGCCGTCGTCCAGCCGGACGTATCCGTGCTGGCCAACAACCACGTGCTGGACTTCGGCCCACGCGGTCTGCTTGAAACGCTCGATGCGCTCTCCACAGCTGAGCTTCCGAGCGCTGGGGCTGGACGATCGCTGCGCGAGGCTCAGTCGCCGGCCAGCATCCCGATCCCGAGAACAGGAGGGCGGGTCTTGGTCTTTGCCTTCGGTACGCCGTCCAGCGGCGTTCCGTACGAGTGGCGGGCAACAAATAACAGTCCCGGCGTCCATGTGGTCGCCGCGCTTAGCGATGCGGCCGCCGATGAGCTGTGCCGCCAGGTGCAAGAGGCGCGGCAGCCTGGTGACATCGCAGTCGTCTCAGCACACTGGGGAGGCAACTGGGGGTACCGTGTGGCAGCCGACCAGGTCCACTTTGCGCACCGCCTCATCGACGGCGGCGTCGACGTAGTGCATGGACACTCCTCGCATCATCCACGGCCTATCGAGGTCTATCAGGGGAAGCTGATCTTGTACGGCTGCGGGGATCTGGTCGATGACTACGAGGGCATCGGCGGTCACGATCAGTATCGGCATGATCTTCGTCTGCTCTATCTGGCGCGGCTGGATCCGACATCTGGGGAACTCGTCGAGCTGCGCATGGCACCGCTGCAGGCACGCCAGATGCGGTTGCACCGTGCCTCGCATCGGGATGCCAGGTGGCTCAGCACCGTGTTAGACAAGGTGAGCCGCCATTTCGGGTCGAGAATCGATCTTGGATCAGACGGACTGCTGAGGCTGCGTCGCTGGTCCTGATCTTACAAATCCGCGATCCGCAGCGGCTCAGGGCGCTAGCGTGGGCGACTTAGCGACCGGTGAGAGGGACGATCAAGCACGATGTGGCAGGCACTCGGCGGGTTGCTCCCGATCGCGGTTGCAGTCGCGATCAGCTCGGTGCCGATCACCGTTACCATCTTGATCTTGCTGTCGCCCAATCGGAACCGGGCCGCAGTGCCCTTTCTCATTGGGTGGGTGACCGGCGTCCTGGCCGTGATCGTCCTCAGTGCGCTTGCCGCGTCGGCCCTTCCGGCGCCGCCGCGGAGGGGGCCCGATATCGTCATCGCCGTACTCCACATCATGATCGGAACTGCCCTGGTCGCGCTCGGCGTGATCAGCCTGCGAAGGAGCGCCCGGAGTGAGCACACTGGGCTGCCGGGCTGGCTCTCTGCAGTCGATTCATTCGGAGCGCTAGCTGCCTTCGGGGTTGCGGTCCTCCTCGACTTCCGACCGAAAGGACTCCTGCTCGGTATCGCCGCCGGGCTTACCCTGCACGGCGCGTCCCTAAGAGCCAGCGAAGCTGCTGTGCTGATAGGCACCTACACCCTCATCGCGACCTCGACCGTCGTCGTGCCGATCACAGCGTCGCTGATCGCGCCACGAAGGATGGAGCCGAGGCTGACTGCGGCCCGCGACTGGCTAGCTCATAACGGCCGAACCCTCACGTCGGCGATGATGCTCATGATCGGCGTGGTGATCCTTGGCGTCGGCCTCGCCGAACTTTAGTGCCCTGGAAGGGAAGTTCCTTGGCGCTTGGCGACGCTCAGGTGCGTGCCTGTCGTCGCAAGGCGACGCGCGGCGTCGACACGCAAGGCCGACGAGGGAGGGATACCGGGTCGTATCCCGACTGAGGAGAACGCCGCGAGGTGCGTGCATGGGCGGCGCGAAGCGCCAAGAGATTTCCCTTCCAGGGGAGCACCCGTTTCTAGCTCGGCGCGACACTATTTCCGGGCGAAGAGCTCGACAAACCTTTCGAGGATGTTAGGGACCTCGGTGACACCGCTTGCTCGAGCCGCCGACAAGACGGCATCAGCCTCCTCGGGCTTGAAGTAGCCGGCGTACTTGTAAACCTCGATCCGTGTGGCCAGACCGTCCAAGTCAAGCTCAGGATGGAATTGGGTGGCGTAGACGCGGGTCCCAATGCGAAAAGCCTGCACCGGGCAGTGCTCCGAGTAAGCAAGCGTCACCGCGTGTGCTGGCAGCTTGCTGATCGCCTCCTTGTGGCCGACGTATGCGCCAAAGGAGGTTCCGGCGCGCTCGAACAGCGGATCATGCTGCCCAGCCCTGGTGACCTTGATGCGGATCCCCCCGATCGGCTCGGCATAAGTTCGGTCGACAACCGCACCTTGGTGCCGGCCAAGCGTTCCGATTCCGTAGCACGCGCCCAGGAAGGGAAAATCGCGTTCCACAACATCATCAAGCAGGGCGGTGAGTTCGGCTTCCACTCTGCGCTGTGCGGGAGATTTGATCTCCTCGTGATCGCTCGCCTGGAAGGGCCCGCCTCCCAAGATGATTCCGGACCATTGGTCAAGATCAACGCCACCGAGTGGAGCCTGCTCCATTCGGAAGCGTCGCAGCTGGCCCTCGTCGAGTCCAGCGCAGCGCAGCATGGCGCCGTATTCGTCGTCGGCAGCAACATCCTCGGCCCGGATTCCGAGCATCAGGAACGGCTTCACGTCCGCACCTTACGTGATTAGTGCCAGACTCCACCCATGTTTGAGGTACGACCGTTGACGAAACAGACGTGGGCGGATCTAGAGGAGCTCTTTGGCCAACGTGGTGGCTCGATAGTGCGCGGCTGCTGGTGCATGTACTACCGGAAGGTCGGCCCGGTCGGCGTCGGCAAAGAGCACGGTCCCGGCAACAAGAAGGAACTTCACGGGTTGGTCCGTTCCGGCGTCGTACCGGGCCTGGTCGGTTATGCGGACGGCTCGCCGGTCGGGTGGATCAGTCTTGGGCCGCGCGAGGATTACCGCAAGCTGGAGCGCTCACGCGTCATGAAGGCCGTCGATGACACACCGGTCTGGTCGATCGTGTGCACCTATGTCGCCAAAATGCACCGCGGCAACGGTTACCAGCACAAGCTGCTGGCTGGGGCCATTGACTATGCCCGCGAGCAGGGCGTACGAACCCTCGAGGCCTATCCGGTGGACAAGCCGGAACGCAGCCATGACGATTTCATGTTCTTCGGATCGCGGAGTCTGTACGAGCGGGCAGGCTTTCGCGAGATGGTACGCCGTTCACCGACACGGCTGGTGATGCGGCGAGGGTTACGCCCCCGTCGGACCAGCTGAACAAGTGATTAATCTGAACCGTGCCGATCAGGCGAGCGCTTTCTGCTTCAGCTGATCAAACTCCGCTTGAGTGATCGCGCCCTGGTCGAGCAGTGTCTGGGCTGAGGCGATCTGATCGGCTGGTGGTTTAGACATACTCATGATCGGCGGCGGCACGTACGTATCAGCTTCCCGGCCACCGCCCGTGGCAGCCAGATGACGCTCAGCCATGCCCCTGCCCCGGGCGATCACATAGATCAAAACGCTCAAGAACGGCACAATGATCAGGAAAATGATCCAGATCGCCTTCCACCAGCCGCTCAGATCCTGATCACGGAACAAATCGACCACAACCTGGAACAGCACGACCAGGTAACAGCCGAAAACGAAAGCCCACAGCAACAGCCAGAAGAAATCCCCGAAACTGTTCACAGCGTCCGCCCCTTGTCAGCCCGCGAGAATCTTCGCCTTCTGTGCGGCGAACTCTTCCTCGGTAAGCACTCCGGCCGCTTTGAGCTCCCCCAGCTTCTGAAGCTGAGTCAGCATGTCATCCTGTGCCGGTGCGGCTGGTGCCGCAGGCTGCGGCGGAGGAGCGGCATACGCCTGCTGCTGCGCGTTCGCCTGCTGTTGGTCGTACGCCTGGGCTTTTGCCGCCTGCTCGTCCTGAGCTGACTGCTCCTCCTCCTGGGCCGACCACTTATTGGCCTGGCGGCGTGATACACGATTTGATACCGCAGTCGCCGTACCGGCAACCACGGCAGTTCGCGCTACTCCACGAATGAGTCCCATTGGTTTGTCCTCTCTCCTTCTCTACGTCGCCTGAACCTGCGCCTCTTCAGCCTCGAGCGCGTCGAGTGCTGCGATAACCTCCTCGGCCGGAATGCGGCCGCTGGCGATGAGCTGCGCACCGACCCGCCTCATGGCTGAGACGAAAGGAATCGCCCACGTGTTCTCGTACATGAGCAGAGCCACGACTTTCCCGGGCTCGATGAGGTCGGCGGCCTCCTGAAGGTCCTCGTCATCTATCAGCCCGGACTCGACACCTTCGAAGACTGCAAGATCGAGGGTCCCATCGCCATCGAGATCAGCTATCGCGGCCGCGGTGAACGTACCGTCGACCTCACGGGTGACCGCCCTAAGGTCGAGGACTCGGATAATGCCGCGGTCGTGCAGATCGATAAGAGCGGCGAGGCCCTCCCCTCTCATTCTGGCTTCTGGGAATTCGACCGCCAGATAGTCGATCGGGCCATGGTCCTGCGCTGTCATCTGCTGATCGGTCATGTCCTGCGCTGTCATCCCTTGCTCCCTCGTGTATTGCTCTGTCATGGTCCACCTCCCACGCAACCGGAGCGCAGATCTGCAGTCCGGTACGTGCGGTCGTCGCCAACTCTGACCCGATGCTCTCACTTACACCCGTGGAGTGGAATCACCCTCCACGGGTGATCGATGCGATCAAGTTGAGCCGACTCACCCCACGATGTGCACCGTGGACCCTCAAGGACGCGACCCGCCTCCAGACAGAACCCCAACTCCGCAATGAACCCAGTGCCCATGCCCTAGAGTGAGTCGCGGCTGACGCCCCAGCCTTTTCAACTCAAGCGGAGGTTGGCGTAAATGAACAGTTTCTGGGACTTCTTCTGGCTCCTCGTTTGGACCTTTTTCTTCGTGATGTATTTGATCATCCTCTTCCAGATCATCGGTGATCTATTCCGAGACAAGGATCTCAGCGGTTGGTGGAAGGCGCTCTGGATCATTTTCTTGATCATCTTCCCGTTCCTCGCGGCACTCATCTACTTGGTCGCTCGCGGTAAGGGAATGGCCGAGCGGCACGCGGGAGAGATGCGGCAGGCTCAGGCCGCCACCGACCAATACATCAAGTCGGTCGCCAGTCAGGGCGGCAGCCCCGCCGACCAGATCGCATCGGCGAAGGGCCTGCTCGACAGCGGCGCGATCAACCAGCAGGAGTTTGACCAGCTCAAGCAGAAGGCGCTGGCCTCCTAAGCGCTCGCCCCTGTCATCTGCAGGAAGGTGAATGGGCGGGTCTGCCCGTATCGTCCCAGTAGCTGGCTCTTGCTCAGCACCGGTAGACGGCTACCCCGATTGGGGTAGCCGTGGTGACCCCCACAGGGGGACGCCGATCGCCCCTCTGATCTCTAGCGTTGGCCGCAACTCTTGAGAACTCAGGGAGGACGCGATGAGTACCATCGAGCGCAGCCGCCAGCACACCGCTCCCGACCGTCCGCGGCCGCACGGGCGGCTCGCCCGCCGGTTGGCCGGACCTGGCTGGGTGATCATGGTTTTGGCCTGCGTCTACATCGCCATCTTTTTTGCGTCGCGGTACCTGACCTTCGATCCCGACGTCTACTTCACCCAGCAGCGGGAGGCATATCTCGAGCACGAGTTCGCCCTCGGCGTGCATGTGCTCAGCGGCATGCTGGCCTTACTGATCGGCCCGTTCCAGTTTGTGGGACGGCTCCGGCGCCGGTTCGTCCGGGTGCACCGGTTCATGGGTGCGACCTATGTGGCCAGTGCCACCGCGCTCGGGGTGTCGGGCCTGATCCTCGCTCCGACGGCCTACACGGGCCTGATGGCGTCCGCTGGCTTCACCGTCTTGGGCCTGGCCATGCTGTTCACGACCTGGACGGCGCTGCGGATGATCTTGGCCGGCCGGTACGGCGAGCACCGGCGCTGGATGATCCGCAGCTTCTCCCTGATCATGGCCGGAGTCATGTTGCGGGTGTGGGTCCCGATCTACGACGTGCTGGCCGCGGCCGGGATTGTCGATTTCTCGTTCGAGACCGCGTACGCCGGGATCGCCTGGCTGTGCTGGGTGCCGAACCTGCTGCTCGCAATCTGGTTCACCCGGCACCGGATCGAAGTTGCGGCTGCGGCGTGAGCCGCTGGTGAAGGCGCCTGGTTCGTGCTGTCCTAGTGCCAGTGCCGGAACCGCTGCCCGGACACCTTCAGGAAGAAGTGATCCGTGGGCTTCGATTGGCTGACTCGCCCGCTTAGCCGCTTCCGCCG
>Ga0193739_1000346_pt1 | contig 13139 bp, 10 predicted proteins | sample L2a2metaG_FD_144926 | JGI IMG/M metagenome (GOLD analysis project Ga0193739, IMG submission 144926) | Soil microbial communities from a riparian zone of the East river system, Colorado, United States - L2a2 | ecosystem: Environmental > Terrestrial > Soil > Riparian zone | place: USA: East River...
ACATGAAAAAGATCGGCGCTAAATTTAGTCAGTCTTGATTCATCATATTAGATTCGTAAAGTTTTTTGCTAATATAGTAAATTAACATAAAGGCAATATATATGACATACAAATGGTATCAATAACTATAAAATGACTGGTAATACCTTGGGTGAGCGATTCACTTTAACTAGTTTCGGTGAAAGTCATGGAAGATGCATCGGAATGGTATTGGATGGATGTCCTTCTGGACTCCCTCTATCTGAATCAGATCTACAGTTTGAATTAGACAAGCGAAAACCGGGACAATCAATAATTACAACCCAGAGAAAAGAAGAAGATAAAGTAGAAATTTTGTCAGGAGTTTTTAATGGATATACTACTTCAGCTCCCATATGTGCGATAATATGGAACAAAGATTCAGATTCTAAGCCGTATGATGTGATAAAGAATAGTCCACGACCAGGTCATGCAGATTATCCATCTTTCGTAAAATACGGAGGATATGCCGATTATAGAGGAAGCGGTAGATTTTCTGGCAGATTAACAGCGACCATGGTCATGGGTGGTGCAATAGCACAAAAGCTCTTGAATTATACATTGGGAGTAGAAACCATTGCATATACTACTCAGATAGGTCAAATTAGTTACAAATCTTTATCCTATCAAGAATCAAAACAAAATAGATATGCAAACGATGTTCGCTGTCCTAATCCTGAAATTGCTGAGAAAATGAAATCTACTATTATCGATGCAAGGAAAAATGGAGATTCTCTGGGAGGAATTGTCGAATCTATATCTGTGGGATTACCAGTAGGATTGGGAGAACCAATATTCTCCTCAATGGAATCTGATCTCAGTAAAGCGTTATTTAGCATTCCATCTGTAAAAGCGATAGAATTTGGATCTGGTTTTTCAGGAACAAAGCTAAAAGGTTCTGAAAATAACGACGAGTATGTACTCTCTGAGGATAACAAGATAATAACAAAGACGAACAATTCTGGAGGAATATTAGGAGGTTTGACTAATGGAATGCCATTAGTAATAAGAATTGGCTTCAAGCCAGCATCATCTATAGCAAAAAAACAAAAAACAGTAGATTTGGTTTCCAATTCTGAATGTGACATTGTTGTTCCTGGAAGACACGACCCCTGCGTTGTTCCTCGAGCTATACCGGTAGTAGAGTCGTTAGTTTCATTTATTTTGGCTGACCACGCGATTAGATGGAATCTAATACCACCTGTTCTAAGTGAAGAAAAAAATGAGCGAAGAAAATGAACTCAAATTAGAAAAACTGCGCGATGACATGCGACTGGTAACAGCAGACATAATAAAACTTGTACATAAGAGAATGAATATAGCAAGCCAAATCGGAAATATCAAGAATAATCTGATGATGAAAATAGAGGATATTTCAGTTGAACAAGATATAGCGAGGTATGTTCATGATATGGGAACGCAAGTAGGATTGAATAATGAGTTTATAGGTAGGCTATTGAATTTATTATTTTTAGAATCAATAAGAATTCAAAAGGAAAAAAATTCAAACAAAGAAACAAAGCTAGACCACATGGCCATGTTTTTGAAAGCAAAACAATTAGAATCTGAGGGTAAGAAGATAATTCATCTGGAAGTTGGTGAACCCGATTATATGCCCCCCGTTAGTGTCAAACATGAATTATTGAAAACTTTTGAGAAAAGGCATGTTCACTATACTCAAACGACTGGAATTCCTCTACTAAGAAAGTCAATTGCAAAAGAGAGATCAGTAAGGGAGGATAATGTCATAGTTAGCCCCGGAGCAAGGTTTGCAGTATTTAGCGCAATGGTTTCTACATTATCAATTGGCGATGAAATAGTCATTTTTGAACCCGCCTGGCCTGCTTACAGAGATTGTGCAAATTTTATTGGTGTAAAAGTTAAGGCAATCAAGACCTCCTTGGAACAAAAATGGGATCTAGATTTGGAAGAGTTAGAGAAGATGATAACACCTAATACCAAAATGATAGTTCTAAACTCTCCGAATAATCCAACAGGAAAAATAATCCAGCAAAGAGAATTTGAGTACATCATTGAGTTGGCTAGAAAAAATAACATATTTGTTCTAAGTGATGAGGTATATTCAATGTATTCCTATATTCCCTATAGGAGCATCCTTGAATTTGAATACGATAGGAGCATAATGGTTTCCTCATTTTCAAAGAGTCATGCCATGACAGGCTTTAGAGTGGGATATGCAATAGCTTCAAAAGATATCATAGATAAAATTTCCAAGATTCAAGCAATAGCAGTAACGAGTGTAGCCGAGCCAATGCAATATGCTGCGATTGCTGCAATGAAAAGTAATGTTACTAATAACGCGACTTTAATGAAGAAGCGGTTGGATTTCATAAGAAGGGAACTAGAGGACATTCCTTGCGATTTCATCGACCCAGATGGTGGTATGTATTACTTCCTCAGATTCAAAAATAACATCGATGTCAATAAGATAATATTTGATCTCTTAAATGAGGGAGTTGCGGTAGCTCCGGGAACTGGTTTTGGAGAATCATACTTTGATTTCATTAGAATTTCAGCGTGTCAACCAATCAAATTACTAAGTAATGGATTAAAAATACTAAGAAAAGTTATGAATGTGTGATATAATGGCTAAATCAGTCGCAATAGTAGGAGCTGGAAAAATGGGTTTGTGGTTCTGTAACTATTTTTCAAAAAAAAATAATCATGAGGTATTATTGTATGATAAGAGAAAGATCAAATTAGATCCAAAAAAATTCGCTGGTAACATCACTGTCTGCAAATCACTGCAACCTTGTGTTAGCAAAGCTGACGTCGTTATTGTGTGTGTACCAATTAGGTTAACAATTCCTGTAATCAACAAATGCGTATCAATGATGAAAAAAGGCTCCTGCATAGTAGAGATATCTTCACTTAAAATGGACATCTTTGATTCTTTGCTAGATATTCCAGATTATTTAGTTCCTCTCTCGATTCATCCAATGTTCGGTCCAGGAGCTAAGAAGTTGAGTGACACTAAGTTGTTGGTAATACCTATTAGGAACGAAAAGAGAGAACAAAAGTTGGTAAGATCATTATTCAAGGATGCAAGAATAATAGTAATCAAAGACCCAAAATCTCACGATTCAATTATGGCAGTAATATTAGGAATGATTTACTACGTAAATTTATTACTGGCTAACACTTTGAGTAAGGAAAATATTACGTTACTAAAGAGAGTTTCTGGAACTACTTTTTATTTACAAACACTTCTCTTTGAAAGTATACTAACGGACAATTCATCACTTATAATGTCACTTCTTGCAGATAACAAACAATTAGTAAAATATTTAAAAAAATACAATGAAGAATCAGCAAGATTATTCGAAATGATAACCAAAAACAAGAATATGCTTGAAACAAGAATAAATCGAATAAAGAAAGGTTATGCTAACAAGAAAGACATTGGACTCTCATATGAAAAAATGTATTCAATTATATCAAAAATGAACAACGAATGAACAAGTATTCTTACTCAATCTTGGAGTTAGAGTAATGAGACTTGATAAAAAAATTATTTCTAATTTACGCTGTGTAAATAATTCATGTAAGAGGAATGGCTTAACATTAGAATCACTTCAAGAAGTAGGAGATGAATGCATAGAAGGATTACTTTCATGTAATGTTTGTAATTCGCAATATCCAATAATTCAAGGCGTTCCAATTGTATTGCAAAATTTTCATGAATATGCTCGTCAGAGAATTATAACATATGGTAAGTGGATAGTAAATTCTAAATCATCTAAACTCAAGGATTTCCTCAGATCAGTAGGTACGAAGATTCATTTTCCGACATCTAATGATATCTATGAGGAGAACAATATCTTGTATAAAGCCTACTTGTATAATCATCACCATTACCATTTCGACGATCGTCTATTATCTCTTTTGAATAAGAAAATAGAACCAGATCATATCTATAAAATGCTAGGAAAAAAGAATCTAAACTTGAATGGAATCAGTTTGGACATTGGTTGTTCTTTTGGCTCAAGCACATTTGAATTGGCAAAAAGATTACCATTTGTTTTTGGAGTAGACTTGTCATTTTCATTCATACTTGAGGCAAGAAAAATAATGCATGATAAAATGACTAAAAATGTCGAGTTTATTGTCTCAGACGCGATAAATCTACCCTTTGAATCAAGATTCTTTCAAAGCATAATTGCCTTGAATCTTGTTGACAGACTCGATCCGCACAAACTAATGGCTTCAATAAATAGATGTATCAAGAATAATGGAAAACTTATTTTGATTGATCCTTACCATTTTGTGAATGAAAATAGCAATGATCAATTTGATTCAATTCAAATCAGAAAAATTGTAGAAAAACTTGGATACAAAATAAATATTAACGAATCATATGTTCCATGGATAGTGAAAATGAATGAAAGGTCTTATCTTTTCTACTTTGTAGATTTCATAATTGCAGATAGAATTGTTTGAAAATTATTTTGAGATGGTTAAAATAAGATCTCAAGTTAAACTAGACTAAATGACTCATTAAATTTCAGTTCAAATAGACTTCCCTTTTTTATTCTTGTTTCTTAATGGATTTGAAATAGAGTCTAGCGCATTTCCAATCAGGAAGAACGCTAATCCGGTTAATGCGATCATAAGTCCAGGAGGAATAATCCACCACCAAAAACCTTGCGATGCTGCTTCTGCAGTATTTGCATCTCGAAGCATTTGGCCCCAAGTAGGCAAAGATGGATCTCCTAGGCCAATAAAACTTAATCCAGCTTCCGCGAGTATAGCTCCTGGCACAGCTATTGCAACACTTGCAAATGTAAGTGGAAGTAGTTGGGGGATTATGTGCTTGAAAATTACTTTAAAATCTGACTGTCCCATGAGTTTTGCTGCTTCTACATATTGGAAATTGCGGATCTGTAGCGCCATACTTCTAATTACCTTTGCTGTTCCCATCCAGCTAAAAATCATTAAAAATCCAATTATCAAGAAGATACTACGTCCAAAAGTAGTCATTAAAAGTATAAGGAGTGGCAAGGTTGGTAATGCATAAAAAATATCATTTACTCGCATCATTCCTTCATCAGTTCTCTTTCCACGGTAACCTGCTACTACGCCATAAATCAGTCCAATAATTATGGAAAATATTGAAACAGTTAAACCAATGAATAGTGCTAAAGGAGTGCCCCACATGATCCCCACAAGTAGGTCTCTTCTCAAGTTATCGGTTCCCATGAAACCGTATACTTTACCTCCAAGTATTATACCGGCGTCCTCTACTCTACTGGAATTATCAAACAAGAAAAACCTCTGTGATATTTGGTACACTCCTTTAAGGACAATCGGTTTACTAGTGTCTGAAAATAACAAAACTTGGGGTTCAATACTAGTTATCGAATGACTAAAGACACTTTGATATTGACTCAAAGCCTCCTTGATATTTTTGTTTGTAGAAAAAATCCTGTCTGAAAAACTATTGTTTATGTTATTTGTTGTCGGTAATGATGAATAGTAAATAGTAAAGGTAGTGTTGTCAGGTCTGTGAATATCAATTTGCAAAACTGGAGGTATATCACCATACTTGGCTGAATAGAGAAACATAAGGTCATCAGGAAACCTATCGGCTTCGATATTGATTTCAAATCTATAATTAACTATTCTAATACCTTCCAAAGATTCTGAAATAACTTTTGCATCATTTCTGTCTAATGATAGATGTTCGAATTCTTTGGTTCCAAAAATATTGGTCCAAAAAGGAGGAGATGTTTTTGGATTATTAATCCAATAATCAGGAACGTTCCACATAGTATAGGATTTTGGGAACATTATTGGTGCAAGTGCGCTCAATAACAATAGAAAAGCAATAATTGATATCCCAATCTTACCACGACGAGATTCTAGTAGAGCTAACAACAAATTTTTTTGCAATATAACTAGCTACCTTTCACCCTAGGGTCCAAAAGAGTATAAGAAATATCTGTAATGAATATGGTTATCAGGAAAATTACTGTGGAGATAAATGTAAGTCCAATTATGATTGGAGTATCAAACAGTCCTATCGCATCATAATAAAGTTTTCCCATGCCAGGCCAATCAAAAACAGCTTCTGTAATAATTGCCCCTCCAAAAGAACTCGACAAACCCAAGCCTACGGAAGTCGCTATCGGTGGCCCAGCGTTTCTAAGTGCATGAGAATATAAAATTTTCCGTTTGGAAATTCCCATTGTCCTTTTTGCATAAATAAAATCTTCATTCAAGATGTTTATCAAAAAATATCTTACAATATATGCCCATGAACCGAATGAAAAAATGACTAATGTAATAAATGGTAGGGCCATATGATATAGCAGATCAAAAATATAATAAGGATCAGACGGAGATGATAGAGGTGTTGCACGGGCTGGAAATATATGTAGTGTAAACGCAAAGACAAGTATCATAATCATTGCCAACCACCATGATGGAAAACTGTTACTAAATATTGCAGAGATTGAATTGAATTTATCCCACCAAGACCCTTCTTTACCTGCAACATAGGTGCCTAGCAAAATACCAATAACAGTAACGCATATATTAGCTGTAGTAAACAACAACAGTGTCTTCGGAACTTTTTCAAATATTATGTCCCTAACGCTAGTCGATCCGAAATCAGTAGAAAAATAGTGAGACTCTCCCAAATTTAAAGTCATTACACTTGTGATCCTATGAAACAATTTTGATGGATTCAATGAGTCTTGATCCAAACCAAAGGTTTTAGATTTTAGCTCCTTTTGGTTACTTATGTAAGCTAATCTTTCATCAGAGTTTTGAAATTTTAGTGTTCCTTGATTTACTTCATCAATGACTTCACGATGAATAGTGTCAACGAGTAGTTTATCAAGAGTCGGACCTAATAGAATCACTGTGATTATTATAGTAGAGAACAAAACTAAAAACATATTAAATGAACGAAATAGTAAGTTTCTTCGAAGGCCCAAAGCTATTACTTTATTATTTTGTTGATATATCTTAATAAATGCATCATCTTCAATCGTCTTGTTCGACTTGGTCTTGTGAGACGTGTCACATTACATTCCAAATTGGCTTCATCTGAATTAATAAACTAGTTTTTGAATATTGGGTTTTGGACAGCTATAAAAATACTGCTATAGATATCAGGTCTTAGAGCGTAATTGCTGTTGACGAACAGTTCAAACTGGTTTGGTCCGGCTGACATTGCCTTAGTACTACTGCCATTAATCTCAACTATGAAATTCCCTTTATTATCGATCCATCTACCATCTCCCTCTATTATGAGTCGGTTAGTCTTATCAGAGATAAAATATTTTAGTGTTGCATTGCTGTCATAGTTACCATTAATAGTGACATTACCCGAAATAGTTAAGGGCAAACCGCCTGTAACTATTTTTGGATGTTGAATGTTTTCAAATTTCGCTAGTTTTGGGGTTTCATAAATAGACCAATAGCCTTTAACAAATGGATAGGAACTATCTCGGAAGGCCGTAAGGGATATAACTCTACCTGTTGGATTATAGTTCTTAATTTCATATGGTCCGTTGCTAATTACCGCATGATTGTGTTGAACTATCCATTTTATACTTGCATCATATCTCTTCATAGCCTCATCAATAGTAACTATATTCTTTAATGGGGCAGGTATGAATCGTTCTGTTTTCATTTTTTCCAATTCCTGTCTTATAGACTGTGCATGGCTAGGTATTATCAATGATAACCATTCAACGTTCTTTACTGTTGCTTCTGATCGTGTATATGCAAAGTTCCCATCTTTCACCAATCTCTCTATTGCCGCACTAACTTCCCAGGGGGAAGTTGCCCAAACTGGAGCAAACCCAGCGATTTCTTTGCTGTCAAAATGCCAATAATCAACAAATGAGACGACACTACTGTCATTAAGAAATTTAGTGCCTCGAAGATATTTCAGGTCAACTTGGGCTTGAGACGCAAACTCAGGATCATATGTCAGATCAGTTGAATTGGTCTTCGATGACCACTCATATGGAAAGTAAAGAGGATAAACAAGATCTGCCTTGTTCATGGGTTGACCGTTTTGCCAATTAGAATATAGTATATTATAAGTAACCTTACTCTTGGAAGTATTCTTTCCAACCTCTTCCCAAATCTGATTGTATGGATTCCAAGTTAGAGCATCAGTATCTACGGATAGTCTTTTTTCGGGTCCCATAGTAGTAATATTTGTCCACTCATTTCTCAAAGGAATCACTTCCCCATTATAGGGATCTCTAGATACAGCTGGATCAGCGACTAATGATAGAATATTTGTACAGTAGATATCTTCACAACCGCCAACGCCATTCCATGCGCCTTGATAAATCTGCTTGACACCAACATTTATGATATTTGTATTTTTTTCTGATCTTGCATTTATGAGAGATTTGCTGGTAGAAATACCTGCACCGAAGTCGTTTATTAGTCCCTTAATTGAGGAAGATGCTGCATATGAATCGGTATTTTGAGCCACAAAAATTCTAACAGACTCTCGTATTCCCAAACTTACAGATTGCCCTAATAATTCGTCACGTTCTGCCTGGGAACTAAAGTTGGAGTATGCGATCCTTTGTGTCATGTTATCAAGCGATGAATTTTGATAATTCCAAAATGACGGATTTGCCCATCCAGGCATACTACCAAAATATGGCGAGTACATTTGAGCTACTGTGGACGGATTGTATCTAACAAATGCAGATGTTCCTCCGAAAGCTTCGGTATATACCTGCCAAGATAGCTCCTGTGGGTCTTTTGCGTAGACGACGAGATTTGCTTTATTTAAATCTCCATAGTCTTTTTCTACAGTAAAGCCAATATTTTCTAGTTGATTTGCAAGATTCTCACCCATTGATTTTCTTGGCAAATCGTCGATTCTTATCATAAATTTGATTGAGATGGGGGTTCCTTTGTATATCCATTTGCTATCTATCTTCATTGCCCCATTTGAAATCAATATTTTCTCAATTATCTCTTTTGCAAGATTTGGATTGTATTCAAAATTGTAAGATTCTAGAATTGGAATAATTGATTCATATTCAGGCGAAGAGATTCCAAACGGGTCTACTTGAATACTTCCATAGCCATTTAGAATTTCATCTACAACAAATTCACGATTTATCAAGTAGTTTATTGCAAAACGAATCTCCCTGAACTGAAATGGATTTAAAATATCAGGATTCTTTGACGGTGCTGGATTTAGCAGGAATCCAAATGAGCCTGCATTTTTTTCATATAATTTTAGATTAGTTTCATTGGAAATAGATGCTACTGTCTCAACAGGTATCCTAAAGTAGTATGTATCAAGGTTTCCTGCTCTAATTTCCTGTAGAGCTACGTTTCCGTCCAGATATTGAATGAATTGTATGTTATCGGTATATGCACCCTTTTCGCCTGATTCGAGTGCATTAAGATTAGTAAATAAGGTAACGGTTACTATCAACATTAAGAGTAATGCGATTAGCACTTCAGATATTTCTATCAATTATCTAGTGGTAAAGATAAGAGATTTATGAATTTTCTTAATTTGGCTAGCTATTTTCAAAACAACATAATATACCCGGAGCTAAATAGCCATTGTGGGATCCATACCCTTTAGATATGAAAACCAACTATCAGAATTACTCGAAAAAGGAGTAATCTCTGCAGAAATCTACAAGCATTTGATTAAAAGGGGTTTGCGAGTTATTTCACTTCCAAATGATTACGGACTTTATTATTTAGGTGAAATCTTACCGGAAATCTTTATTGGTGCTTCTTATGACTATGTCAGCAACATGAAAGTGCCATATCAGGCTACTAGTTATGTTGCAGCAAGAACAAGTAATAGTGGAAAAGGCACTTACATTTACAAGATTGTCGATAAGCCCGGTGGTGGTGTTCTTTCTCTGACAGGGGGCATCAGAAAATTGGGAGATAGTATCTTTGCATCGACTCATAGAATCTTGTTGGGTACAAAAGCTATGATGATTTCTGCAGACAATCTTGTTGTCAACAAAGAACACATTTGGAATTGGCAATTTTTTGGAAATGCTATTAAAGAATCAAATCCAAATATCTATGAGGACCTCATAAAGCTAAGAGGTAAAATAAGTGCAAAATCAATTTTCCATCAACTTGTTGTCGCCAGATCTGACAAAACATTTCGTAGACTCAAATTTGCCAATCTCTGTCAGAAAAATCAGATAAGAATTCTTGATCCTAAAAATGAAATCAAAGTCGTATTCTTGACAAACGAATCAGGACATGAGTACGCGTCAAGATTCCTTCCCGAATCAGATCTAATTCATTATGTCATAACAGGCAAGGAATTTGATATGTATTTAGCTATGATTCAAATCAGAAAATCATATGGTATTGACATGATCCTGAATGACGGTGGACGTATTATGTCGAATTCTGTTCGCGATCTAGGGTTACTAGGAGAAGAGAGAGTCACTCTTGAACCCTATCCAGGAGATAAATTCATTCCTCAACATGATAAAATCGGTTCAAAAAATGTACTTGGAATCGAAGGAACAGGAATTGATGGAGGAGAGATTAAAAACACAATAAAGGTCAACTCAACAAGAATTAGAGATGAGTTCGCAAATATCTATCTATACCCGTTGGATGAAAAATTGTGTACTTAATTCAAGATACAGTGGTTATACTGACGGAAGGCTTGATTATCCATCGTTGCCTCATATACAGAGATATTAAAGATTTCTTTTATTTTTGTGGGTAACCCTTTTTTTTAGAGCGTGATTCATTTCATCAAAAAGCTTTGCCAAGTCCCACCCGACGTTGGTATAAGAAATGTTACCATGAGTAGATCTAACGTGTACATCAATCTCATATCTCTTTCTTGATCCCAAGACCCTTCTTAATTTAATATGGCAACGAGCTTGTTCTATATCAGGATGAATTCTTCGCATGAATTTAGTAATATTTGCAAATTTAGACTTTGCAAGCTCTGCATCAAGTGGTTCATCAGGCAAACCAACAATAAACATTGGAATATCTTCGTCTATCTTCTCGCCCAATAATGCAACTATGTCTCTATAAGTGATAATTCCTTGGATTTCATCCCATACTTTAATTATACAATAGCTGGAACCTGCACTTATCATTCTATCACAGACACCCTGGAGACTTTCATCTACGCTTGCAGTTATTACATCCTCGTTTGCCAAACCAGAGACTTGAATGGAAAGTCTATCCTCAGCGTCATTTATACCTCTTGACTTTTTGCCTATCCGCTCAGTTGGTGACATTACCTTCATGATGTCCGATGACGTTATGATACCAACCAAGAGACCGTTATCAACTACAGGTAGATGATCAATTCTTCTTCTTTTCATTATGGACATGGCTGCGGATACGGTTTTGTGAGAATCGATAACCACGGGATCGCCTGTCATAATGTTGGATGCATTGATTTTTACTTTATTTCCTACCAGTTGTCTATTTATCAAATCAACAATTCGCTTAGCTGAAACTTGGCCTTCGACCCGTCCATTTTGAACCACAGGTAGGGTTCTCATCCTGTAGTGACTCATTATTCTTGCCGCTTCGCCAACCACACTTTTTCTATTCAATTCGGGAATTATTTTTCCAACTAACGATGGTCTTGTTGTCTTGATATCTTTGGCCCCTATAATATCCCTAATATTCAAGGCTGCTATTTTTCCTGATAACTCTATGAAAACGTCGTAAGAATCAGTTTCAATTAAGGTACTGATAATTTTTGATAACGCTTCATCCTTTGATATTATAATCGAGGGCTCCATCAACCCCTCAACAGGCATATTGCGAATCGAGCTGAGATGATCATAAATTCTGTTGATTGTCAACCTCAAAGATTATAGTTGCTTGTACATTAAAGGTTTTATTCAGCTAGTTGCAGCCTGATGTTATACACCTTATCGTAACAAATTAAAATATTATCACATAGGATATTAGATTTGATTTCACGAATTGTTAACTTTAGTAAATTACCAAGTGACATAAGAGATAAAAATTATTCTGTCAAAAGATGTAGATATTTTTTGGAATAGCTACTAATTCGTATTTAATATTCAGTTCATTTCTATCATTGTTTATCAATTTTATTTGGTGCTAACCTAACGATCTTTATCTGCAAAGTTTTTTAGAAAGTAATAGTGGTACATCATAGTAAGTTAGTCATGCCAAGGTCTAAAGCGCAAGTTTCTAGCAAAGGCACGAAGGACAGCCAGTCAGGAGAGGATGGATCTCTACCGAAATGGGCTGAAGACGAAATTAAATCAGTGCAATTCGGGGATCCAGAAATACTAACAAGATCGGGATACATATTAGCTGTCTACGAAGATGCATATAAAATTGATTTACAGATATATGAAGCCCTGTCTGATGGACGTACCATAATAGAAGGCTTGGATGTCCCTAAGAATTTAAAAATTGCTGACTTTCTAAAAGGATCTATTTATGAATTTAAAATAAGAATGCTTAAGGGCGAATTAAGTTCCAAGTTAGTCGAGTTCCTAAAATCAAAGTACAATCTTGAAATGAACGCGATATACACATTTGAATTGGAAGATCTTCAGCTTATGGAAGTAGAATCAGACATCCAGACTTCAGTCAGCACTGCTGAAGATGAGGATGAATAAGAGATCTATTTCAACTGTCCATTAATTTTCTAAATGAAGCTCCTACAATAGGATTTACTAAATAAGGTATCGTATGCTTCAACCATATCCCGCCTCTCATGTAGAACGGTACAACTATTTCCAATCTGCTTGAGGTAGAAGCTCTTATGATTGCCTTAGATACCGTATGAGGATCTAGATAAAATCGTTCCTTATTTTTGAACTTATTGCCAAATGATGGATGATGAAAAAAGTTTGTCTTTACACCGATAGGACTTACTACGGTAACTCGGATTCCAGTCCCAAACAATTCGTGTTGGAGTGAATCGGAAAATCCAAGCATGGCAAATTTTGAACCACAGTATGCGGCCAAACCAGGAATTCCAAAGCTAGCTGCCAGTGATGCAACATTTACTATATGTCCATTTTTTTTTCCTAACATTGAGTCTAGAAACGCCTTGGTACAATAAATCATTCCCAGATAGTTTGTTTTGGTTACTAGTT
>Ga0193739_1000347_pt1 | contig 13107 bp, 10 predicted proteins | sample L2a2metaG_FD_144926 | JGI IMG/M metagenome (GOLD analysis project Ga0193739, IMG submission 144926) | Soil microbial communities from a riparian zone of the East river system, Colorado, United States - L2a2 | ecosystem: Environmental > Terrestrial > Soil > Riparian zone | place: USA: East River...
CGAACGAATTACTCCCAATTGCAAGAAGAATAGAATCGAGTCATTAAAATGACAACCAAATGATTCAATATAATAACATCTAGATTCTAGAGACGACCTAAAATTTTAGTCCAACGTATTTAGTATTTTACCAAGAATTTTAGCTTTAGCCCCTGTCTTCTCTGCTAAAGGTTTATGACAAGCGTTACAGTTGATGTCTCTATTAGTATAATTAAAAATCACCCTCTTTTCGTCGCATTCTGTACATTGGACTAAAATGAAGTTGCTGCTTGGTTTTGGAATTAATACATTCTTTTTGTGCAAATTTTCTCACCAAATCAAGATTGAATTTCTAACTTACGCATTCTTATACCTTCCTTCATTGTTTTTCTCTGACAATTTTTACATGTATATCGCAATGTTATCTTCTTGGTAGTCTTGGCAGTTCGCTTAAGCTCTGGAAATTTTTGACCACCATACCCTTTTTTGTCTTCTGCGTGTCTGCGTGCGCCTTCTGCAACCTTTCTGTCCTTACCTTTCTTATAGATTGCCACTACCTGCATTGTATGAGTTTTGCATCTAGAGCAAAACTTGCGCAGCTCTTTTACCATTTTCATAATAGGCAAAATTTATCAAGGGGTAATTTAAGGACATCGAAAAGTATACTTCACGATATGAGTGCGGGTATAATTGATTTTAATATGTACTTTTTTGTCTCAATATATATATATATATTTATACTATCAGTGTGGGAAGGAATATTATTGACTATTTAAAACAGGTTCCCCCTCCAAAAACTGAGAAAATCTAATATACCAAGCTCTTCATATGGTAGGATAATGGTATTTGGATTAGATAGTTTAATACAACAAATTGTGCCTGCAACAATCGACAGCTTCGGTGTATGGATACCCTTGGCATTTGGTTTGGTAGTGGGGGTTGCTTTCGTCATAGCCTCAGCAGCGAGGCGTCATAGATAAGTCACATAAGTCCTAATATTTTCTTTGTAGCAATCTGCCCAGCGGTCAATCCTAGCCTCCTGCATCAATTCTTTTGCACGTAACGCTAGGTAATGGGGTATTTACTGTTTATCTAGTCTAAACGTTAAATTCCAGACTGCATTTAAACTAGCTGGCTGAAATGCTACTTAATATTTGGGTTGGGATGTGAGAATTTATGAGTTTTATTGTCAAAATCGGACTTGCTAAGGAAAGAAAGATAAAAATCAGTTCGGATCAGACAACCAGTTTCTTGTGGGAGGGCGAGAATGTTCTCTCAACTCCTTCTCTGATAGCCGAGATGGAAGAAACGTGTCGACTCCTTCTCAAGGAACAATTTGTTTCTGAACCTAATTTGGACTCCGTAGGTACTCTTGTGGACGTTAGGCATATAGCCCCAACTCCTGTCGGAGCAGAAGTTCTCCTAAAATCCAAGGTACTTTCAGTGGATGGGAAGAGAACTACGTTTGAAGTGGAAGCTTTTGACAATATAGAGAAGATAGGCGAAGGGAGACATGAGAGATTTACAATTGATATACGTAAATTTAAAGATAAATTTGATGTAAAGCGAATTAAGTTAGGAGTATGAAGTGCTAGGCATGTGTAAAGTATAAAAGAGGCCTGCGAAGATTTGTAATTATTCTAATTGGGTGATATATGAGAAATGGCATCAGTTCAAACTACTGCTGGCGGAATGCCAGTCTTAATTTTGAGGGAAGGTACAAAAGAAAATAAAGGTAAGGAGGCACAGAGGAACAATATTACCGCGGCTAAACTTATTGCTGAAGTTGTGAAGACCTGTTTAGGTCCTCGGGGCATGGATAAAATGCTGGTTGATACTGTTGGTGATGTTACAATTACAAACGACGGGGCAACAATTCTCAAGGAGATCGACGTCCAACATCCAGCGGCTAAAATGATGGTCGAAGTTGCCAAATCTGTTGATAACGAAGTCGGTGATGGGACAACCTCATCAGTGGTTCTGGCTGGTGCTTTAATAGGAAAAGCCGAGGAACTAATTAACAAAGATGTCCATCCATCAGTAATTGTTGATGGTTACACGGCTGCAGCAGAACAGGCTCTTAAAATATTACAAAGGATGGCGGTCAAGATAGATGTTGATGATAAAGCGACTCTAATAAATATCGCAAAAACGGCCATGTACTCAAAGCTTGTTTCAGACGACAGTCCAGCCTTGAGCCAAATAGTTGTTAATGCGACAAAACAAGTCGCAGAGAAAACTGAAGATGGTGCATTGAACGTAGATTTGGACAATATAAAAGTTGAAAAGAAAGCTGGGGGGTCGATACATGATACTAAACTAATCAAAGGCATTGTTCTTGATAAGGAGGTAGTCCATGCAGGTATGCCAAGGAGAATTGAAGGTGCCAAAATTGCTCTGGTTAATTCTGCTCTTGAAATTGAAAAGACTGAAATGAGCGCAGAAATTCGTATCAACGATCCACAGCAAATGCAAATGTTTCTGGAAGAAGAGAACAAAATGCTCAAATCTATGGTTGACAAGATAAAATCATCAGGAGCGAATGTTGTATTATGTCAGAAGGGCATAGATGACATTGCTCAACATTATCTTGCGAAAGCAAGCATACTTGCTGTTAGACGCGTTAAGGAAAGTGATATGTTTAAACTATCAAAAGCGACAGGAGCGAGAATTGTAAGTAATCTTGACGATCTAACAGAAAAGGATCTAGGTTCAGCTGAATTGGCAGAAGAACGCAAAATAGAGACAGACAAATGGGTCTTTATTGAGGGATGTAAGAATCCAAAATCGGTGACAATTCTCGTAAGAGGTGGATCTCAGAGAGTAGTTGATGAAGCTGACCGTTCTGTTCATGATGCCTTGATGGTAGTAAAAGATGTACTCGAAAAGCCAGCAATAGTAGCCGGTGGCGGAGCTCCGGAGGCATATATTTCAAATGAATTGAGACAATGGTCAAACAACCTAGAAGGAAGGGCGCAGCTGGCAGTTCATAAATTCGCGGAGGCAATTGATTCGATCCCACTGGCTCTGGCCGAAAATGCAGGTATGGACCCAATCGATACTATGACAGATTTGCGGACAAGACAAGGTAAACGCGGCAAGTGGATTGGCGTGGACGTTAGGAACACAGTAGTTACAGACATGTTCAAAGAAAATGTCTTAGAACCACTCGTAGTCAAAGAACAGATTATAAAGTCTGCTACTGAGGCCGCATGTATGATTCTTAGAGTGGACGATGTAATAAGCTCAAGCAAGTCTAAAATGCCAGCTGGACCTCCTGGTGGTGGTATGGGCGGCATGGGTGGCATGGGCGGCATGGGCGGCATGGATATGGAATAAACATCTGCGCAATCAAGATATACTACCTGCTGCGAATAAAATCATAATATTTTTTCAGCTGTTCTTTTCTAAGAATCATTTCCTAGAATTCTGCTCGAATATAACGTTAAGAAGATATTTGCAATTCGATCGTGACTTCTAAAGATTCTTGTCTAACATTTTTATAACGACTGAACCTTACTTTTTATCTGCATGACAAATAAAGTCTGCATTATTGGGGCAGGAAGTACGAGATATGGCAAACTAGATGAAAGCATTATAGAAATTGCGTTGGATGCATCAAAAGATGCCATAAATTCTGCGGGTATTACCCCAGACGATATCCAAGCGGGATATATTTCGAATGTTTTTGGGGTCTCAAATAAGCAGGTTCATATGGCTCCAGTAATTATGAGCAACCTAGGAATTCCATATGTTCCCGGACTTACGATAGAATCTGCGTGCGGATCGGGATCTATAATGTTTAGGGAAGCATATGCTAATGTAGCTGCCGGTTTTTATGATTGTGTCTTAGCTTTAGGTGTTGAAAAGATAACTCATACTGGAACTATCCAGAGCACTACTCTATTCTCTTACTGTTCTGATTTCTTTTATGAAGGAGGATGTGGAGCATCATTTCCAGGGTTATTTGCATCCATAGCAAGAAGTTATATGGCTACACATAAAGCTAGCGAAGAAGATTTGGCCCATGTAGCTGTAAAGAATCACGAAAATGGGATGCTAAATCCAAAGGCGCATGTTAGAAAAGAAATTACTATCGATGATGTACTAAAATCTCCGGTAGTAGCATCGCCTTTAAAGCTTTATGATTGTTGTCCATTTTCAGACGGAGCATCAGCCGTCATTCTATGTAATGAAGCTTTTGCCAAGAAAAACAGCAGGCAATATGTAGAAGTTATTGGGTCAGGCAGAGGAGCCTCACCGGCTGCAGTTCAAGGACGTAATGATATCACTACAATACCTAGTACCGTTAATGCAGCCAACCAGGCATACAAAATGGCAGGGATCACTCCAAAGGATATTGATTTTGCTGAAGTACATGATTGCTTTACAATTGCAGAAATAATTGATATCGAAGACTTAGGATTTTTTCAAAAAGGTACCGCTGCTCATGCAGTCAGGGAAGGTGCAACTAGGAGGAATGGAGAAATCCCTATTAATCCATCTGGTGGATTGAAATCGAAGGGACATCCGATTGGCGCTACAGGTGTGGGTCAGGTAGCAGAAGTATTCGAACAATTTACAGGTAAGGCGGGGGAAAGAACGATTAAGAATGCGGAGATTGCTTTGACTCATAATTTTGGAGCTACTGGCGCAAGTGCAGCCGTTCATGTTTTCAAAAAGGTGGTATAAATCAGAGAATGTCGTCGCAGCCAAATCAGCAGCAACAGACCTTAGGCTCAAGGCAGAAATTTATGACATCTGCAAATAAGGGAAAAATACTCTCCAATAAATGTTTGAAGTGTGGTCATATAATGGTCGGCACAATTATTTATTGTGAAAGCTGCCACGGAAATGAATTACAATCCATCGAACTAGAAGGATCTGGCAGTGTAATAACCTATACAATCCAAGCCGTTGCTCCAGAAGGATTCAATGAGGTGGGAAAACCTTATGCATGGGTCGTTATGAGATTAGATAATACATCATTAAAGGTGTCAGGAATTCTCATTGGAATCAATTCACCTGCAGATTTGCCGCTGGGATCCAAGGTTAAAGTAGAAAGTTTTGATCCGAAATATGGACTAAAGTTACAAAAGCTCAGTTAGTGATTACTATTCTTCTTTATGACAAACTGTTGAGAAAACGCTAAAAATTTGTCATTTGTTATTTATGTTGTCTTCTCATCCCATGTAAAATATTACAAAGGGATATTGAAAGCTTCCTAACCGGAAACGCAGCTACTGAATCCGCATTCTATACACATATTGCATCCTTCAGTAATAATTAATCTGGCCTTGCACGATGGGCACATTTCATCTAGTCCTCCATCATTTAGGGAAAAGGGTTGTAAGATCTTATTTGAGGATCCAATTTGTTTCGGAGAGCTAATATCTGTCCTATCAACCTCATCTACTATATCTGTTTCATCAAAAATGGGTTCTATTTGTTCTTTGACGTAAAGATTTGTCATACCTTTTCTTAGATAATCGATAGTATATTCGCTAGGTCTCACGATGAATTTCCTTTCCTTTGTGTCATTACCATTAATATGAAGAACTTGTTCATGACGAGAACCATCTCTGTATACCGTCACACCTTTAAGACCAAGTTCGTGCGATAACAAATATGCGGATTTTACATCTTCTGCAGTAGTGTCACCTGGCATATTAATTGTCTTCGCAATCGCATTACTTATCCACTTTTGCCAGACTGCTTGAGCCATTATATGATCGGTCCAATGTACATCTATTGCAGTAACAAATATCTTCTGAATCCATTCTGGGATTTCGCTCAGACCTCGTACCGAACCATAGTTATTTGCAATCTTGGTCAGTATGTCGTCATTATATAATCCATTTTCCTTCAGAGTACTCTCGAAAATCTTATTGGTATAGAAAAATCTTCCTACTGTAACACGTTTCTCAAATACTACCGCAAACATTGGTTCGACACCGTTAGAGGTATCAGCTATCATTGATAGAGTACCTGTAGGGGCAATTGTCGATGTCCAAGAATTTCTAATCCCATACTTTTGGATCTTTCCAATTAGTGAATCCCAATCAAATGCATGTTTTTCCTTCGGTAGCTCATAGTATCCTGCGATGGGAATTTTACCTCTAACATAGTCAGTCTCACTAAATAGAGGGAATGAACCTCTTGATTTTGCAACAGCAACACTTTCTTCCATACTGTAATAGGAGATTGCCTCTGCTAATTTATTCATAAATTCATAACCGTCCCTTGAGTTATAGGATATCCTCAATAAGAATAGTAAATCTGCCATCCCCATAATACCAAGACCGATCCTTCTTGTCAGTTTTGTGTTAATATCAATCTCTTCCACAGGGTAATTGTTCATATCAATTACATTATCTAAGAAACGAGTTGATAGTCGAATTGCCTGTTCATACCTTTGCCAGTCAAATTCAAAAGACCCGTCAGCTCTACGCTTTACAAAATTTGCAAGATTAATCGATCCTAGATTACAGGATTCGTAGGGGTAAAGCGATTGTTCACCACAGGGGTTCGTTGCCCGAAGTGGACCACCCTTTGCAATGATTGACGGATTATATTTATTGATATTGTCAAAAAAAATCACACCTGGTTCAGCACTCTTCCACGCACTAAATGCGATCAAGTCTATCAATTGATGGGAATCAATTTGTTTTACAGGGTCATGGGTTCTTGGGTTGCGTAGAGTGTATTTGTGATTCTCTCTATTCGTTAGCGAATGCCAGAAATCTTCCCAAATTCCAACACTGACGTTAAAGTTTTCAAACACTCCAGGTTTTGTTTTTGCTGTTACAAATTTTTCGATATCTGGATGCCATGCCTCCAATATGCCCATATTTGCACCACGTCTCTTACCTCCTTGTTTAACTACATCTGTGATAGTATCAATAATTCTCATAAATGATGACGGGCCTGATGCAACACCTGAGGTGGAAGCAACAATATCGCCTTCAGGTCTTAGGTCAGAATAGTTTATTCCTACTCCACCGCCAGATTTGAAGATCATGGCCGCATCAGTTGATGATTTCATAATTTTGTACATATCATCCTGCATATCAAGGACGAAACAGGCAGACAACTGGCCGAGTCTTGCTCCCGCATTCATCAGAGTCGGGGTGTTTGGAAGGAAATCGCTTGATATCATTAGTTCATAATATTCTCTAATCCTTTCTTCATACTGTGCTAGTTTCCCCTCAACAATTAATTTTAGTATTTCCTTAAAGCTTAGTTTCATATACCCTTGTTTTGCCAGATATACGTAATGTCGGATCAGGGACTCAAAATGATATTTGTTTAGGTAGAAGATACCAATTTTTAGCTTCAAATCAAAATCGACTATTTTGGAATAATATCTCTCAGCTTCTTCAATATCTCGGGTGTGCCTTCCTACTAGGTCAAACAATCGTGAATCATGCAAAATATCTGGTATTGCTACCAGAATAGCCACTCGTTCAAACATTTGTTTTGGTCCTTCGACAATCTCATTATTGTTATCTCTAAGGAGATAGCGTGCTGCCAGGACTCGAAGAGAATTAACATCAAACACCTTATCCACTTCATCGAGGTCTTTTTTATTTAGAATCTTCATTTTCTCGTCTCGAATCTTGCGTCTTTCATGTCTGTACAGAATGTATGATTTTGCGGTATCAGACAAGCCTTCTTCAATAAGTATAGATTCTACTATATCTTGCACATCCTCAACACTTGGAATTGCAGATACTTCAGTTGAAGCGTACCCATGTTGGACCATCTTTTGCATTACTTTGTCAGATAAAGTCTCTGTCAATCGGTAATCGGGCTTCCCCGTTGCAACTAATGCCTTATATATCGCGTTAGAAATCTTTGACTTCCCAAAATCAACAACTCTTCCATCTCGTTTTCTTATTCGTGTTATCAAATTCTCTCTTGAATTATTAAACTCTGTAGTTTCTGCCATCCCGTCATTATGAAGAATGTATTTAGCTTAAAAGGGTTATCGTACCAATAATAATATTTCTCGGGTGCAGACACTAGACAAGAACCAGTGTGCAAGCCCCAGGCCAAGCAACTGGCAAACAACTCTTGTCAGTATAGGGATGTTGTAAAATACCGCAAAAAATATGAAATAAACTCTAGATTACGATTTCAAATGGAAAATGGAAGTAGATATGGTGAAGTACAAAATTCACACCTTCCAGTGACGTCCTTGCCGGCTCTCTTACCACAGGTACTGCATACCATATGTTTGATTACAGGTCTGAAAAATTGTAATTCTGAGGCAGATTCTATTGCATTCTTCATTTCAATGTTTGAGGAAAGATCGTTCATATCGAGGTTCACAGCTAGACCTCCATTTAGCAAATTATCTATGGAATTACTTCTATCAACTATTAAACGTGATTTGCTATCGTTGGGAGAAACTAATTCTTTTCCATAGACTGTCAATCCCTGCGAATAGGCAAGACTGCCTTGCTGAGAAGACATTAACGAGATCTTGCCATACTTGTCAGAATCCAAACTTGCAAATCTCCTAGCACTGTCATCATTTATCATGGCTATACCCACATGGTCCTCACCCATCTGCCTTCCTTGGTCTGTGGCCACATCTACAGAGGTTTTTAGCACTTTTTGCAGAATTTCTATTCCTCCGTTGTTGATCTCATGTCCTAGAATATCATTCACTGATTCCTTAGCTCCTGTAAGGTTGATAACAGTAGTATGGGTTCCAAGCTGCGTGAACTGAGTGCTGCTGGACAGCGTGGGTAACATACCCTTTCTAATAAGATCGGTAATTGCTTTCTTTCGTATTGCCATTGCTGATAATGCTGGCTTTATCATTAGTGCGAGTCTTGCTCGGAAATAGGTTTCATCCTTATTAGATTGGTAGGCAAGCCTCGGAAGATTAATCGATAAGGATTGTAAAGTTGCTACTGTACCAGACGATGCCTTATTACTTATTAATTTGTGAATACCATTTAAACTTCTTGATTTATTTCTTGCCATCGATACGAGTCCACCTGTTCGTATTATAGATACAACTTTTTCAGAATAATCTCTAAGAATATCCTTACCACCAAACTTTAATGCAATCCCAATTCGAGGGACTGAGGTAAAATTGAGGTAGTTACTGTAACTATCTAGAATTTCATTTATCAATTTTGAATTAGACTGATCTTCAATATCTAAGTTTATGGTAGTGATTGGAAGGCCAAATATTGAATCCGATGAATACATCGGTGCCGCGGATGATTCCATTAAAGCCCTTGTAAGCAAAGCTGCCACCTCTCTCGAATCACCTATTCGATTTAGCAAAGAAGTAATTCCATCTAGAACTATCTCTGTTGAAGACTCCCTACTCAATAGTGAGATTAATAGAGGAAGAGCCGTTGCCAATTCGTCAATATTTTTTATAGACGCTAGTCTTGAAACATTCAAAAATTTACCCTTTAGATCCATGCCACTTTCAGCAAGATGATCGATATTCACAAATACGGTATCTGGAACCAAACCCCATATTCCACTATTAGATATATTTATTTCTCCGGCCAAGTGCATGTCTGCTATGTCCTTTGGTAAAGTATTGATTATTAGATGCTCCGAAAGCATTGATTGAGCAACTTTAGATATTACACTATCGATTCCGTTCCCGATCTTATCTACATTGTTTAACATCTCGAAAATATCAGAAGTGGGCAATCCTAGCCTTGCTAGCTTATTTCTGTATTCTTCATGTCCGTGCTCAATCAGGACAGAATTCACGGTTTCCCTAATTAAAGAGGAGGTAAGATATGCGGTCTGAAACTTGTATACCTTGTTTTCCACTTCTTCGGTTATTTTATGGGCCTGCTCAAGTGGCATATTTGCCTCTCTCACAAGCGATTGAATTATTTTATGAGAATTAAATTCCTCAATTGACTGTTTGCTTGTCCTAACATACATTTTGCCACTCTCAATTATCGATCGTTCTTCTATTTGTCTGGCCAAGCTCAATACCAATTTACCCAGATTTGTTATTGTGTAACGTCGTTCCGCCTTGTTTAGTGCAACGAGTGATTGTCGAAGGAGCTTCCTAAGATGATATGCAAACTTACCAGATTCTTTCTTTGACTTAAATCCTGCGAGCGACTTCAACTCAGAATATGTAAGTGGGCCTTTGGAATTTAGAATACGAAGAATATCTATTCTATTCGGACTAGCCATAACAGAAAAAATCATTCTAACCCGTTTTGAAGCAGATTCTAAGATTCCGTCTCGTCTGGGTTCTGATTGAACTGAATAATCATTACTCAACTGTTTCATTGCCTCGATATTCTACCTAAATGATTAAAACTACTTTGTAAATTATATTTTACTATTGATATAATAGACCCTACTCAACCGTGTGGCAGGGATTTTGTTTGATTTTACCCTATTAGCCCTCTACCATTACCCTTTTTTCGTCTAGCACAGGTTTTTCTGCAACTTTACTATCTCTAATCTCCTGGATGGAAGTTGGAATTTCAGGCAGCCTTACCTTTGCTTCATCTTCGAGCATATCCTCGACCTCATTAAGTATTGAAATGGCATCTGCATCTATTGGAGTTGGAATTTTATTTATATCCAATTTGAGATTGGAATTGACGAGAACATCGGAGGTTATGGAATTTACTTCGGATATCATTCCACTTGCGCTTGGTACGACAGTTGAAATATCTCTCTGTATTTCTTTGATGAGTTCTATGGTGGGGTTTATGGTCTCCATCACCATCGCGAATTCATTGATAGTACTAAAACGAATTACCACCACTTCAAGAGCTAGGCTAACGTTCTGTGTAGTATTTCGTACCCTACGAATATTTGAAAGCTCGTTTGCTAGTGCTTTTGCACGCGAGTTATTCCCAGACTTTATATTCTGTGCTATTTTATATCGAAAATCTTTATCCATCGCGGCAAACTTCTTGTCAAGCATTCGCAACCTTGAGAGCTGACTATTCACTACGCTTGTTGCTCCTGCGATATCATTCTGAAATTGCAGCCGCTGTCGATCCATCTACTTCATTTAAACTAAATATCTGGAAATGTTAAAATCCAATGTCAAACTCTATGTACCAAAAGCTACTATAGAGTTAAGCTCAAATTTCTCAGTATTCAAACATCCCAAGATTATTTCAGTGTAAGAACAGTGGTTCTTACGAGGCTAGGGGAATGTCATAATACAGTTTTACAATAGGGTTTTGTTCTAGAATGGATTTTCATTTAATACCAGTGCAAGAAGGGCTGCCCGTAATTCCCTCCCAAACCCAGCCTGTTTAAAATAGGCCGCATTTTTTGTAGAGTCAACAGAATGCGATATTTCATCCATTCTTGGCATAGGATGCATTATAGTTACATTGGATTTTGCTCTCTCGAGAACCGACCTATCTATGGTAAATGTACCTCTAACCTTTTCATATTCCTGCATATCAGGAAAACGCTCCTTTTGAATTCGAGTAACATATATGATATCGAGTTTTGACAAAATGTCGTCATCAAGTTCTGTATGCTGATAAATGCTTAGCGATTTAGAAATATCACCGATCGATTCTTCTCTAATGTGTAGAGTAGGTGGCGATATCAAATGAACTGTTACATTGTAGCTTGCTAAACCATATAGTAATGAATAGACCGTTCTACCATATTTTAGGTCACCTACGATTCCTATCGTTAGGCCATCAATTTTCTTTTTTTCCTTGATAATTGTATAAAGATCAAGCATTGCTTGTGTAGGATGTTCTTCGCTCCCGCTACCTGCATTTATAATTGGATTTCGTGCTAATTCGCCAGCAAATCTACTAGAGCCATCTAACGTGTGTCGCAGGACAAGGACATCAGAATATAAGTCCATTATTCTTATTGTGTCTGCTAGGCTCTCACCTTTTTCAATCGAGGATGACTTGGAATCAAATATTCCAATAGAACTCCCTCCCAGTGAGGCCATAGCCGCCTCAAAACTCATTCTAGTTCTAGTGCTGGGCTCATAAAAAATATATCCAAGAATTCTCCCCTTACCAAAATTGCTTTTTTCATTTGGTTTTAGAATACTTATCTTATCGGTAGCAGAGAAGATATATTCAAGTTCTTGTCTTGAAAAATCTCTGATTGAAACAATATCTCTATCAAAAAGGTGGTTGTTTATGCATTAATCACCAGGAATCAATCCTCGATGTCTAATATAAATTGGAAGTACGAGGGTTTAAGGCATAGGAAAAGTTTTTGTTTTTAAAGCCTTACAGATCACTCCTTCAATCATATTTTCTTTTTTTCATGTTTTTGGCGAGGAACTTAGCATGAAATGATTTTGAGGATTCTATTAAAATAGATAATAGTTAGACTAAATTATTCTCCATTCAGGAGGTATTTAGTTCATCTTTAAAATCGAAGGAGATGAGATGGGAAATGTTGTAGTCAAAGGATGGGAATGGAAATAAGGTAAAATGAGATAAAAAAATTAATCTGGAATAATAATGAGAGCGTAAACTATTGCTACTACCGTCTTTATCCTTAGCTGTTAAGGATCAATCAGTTACCACATAAGTTAGACGAGAGAATAGAAGTGATAGAAGAAGAGACTACAACAACAAACGGTGTCTTTTGACTGACCTTTTTAATGATTAAAAAAAATGGGTGAGGTTTAAGTTTAGGTTATTCCTAATCCTCATCAAATTCGAAGTAGCCGGTGAAATCACATTCGCGTTCGTCAGTGCCAATGCTCGGTGTAACAGTGATAGTAGCTCCCTCTCCCTCTTCGGTTTCAACTTCACTGGCACACGGATTCGCTTGTGCTTCTTGCACTGAACCTGGAAGCACTGTTAATCCAGCTGCGAGGACTGTTGCGACTGCTAACACGGCTGCCATTAAGACAGTTTTGTTTTTCATAGATGTAAAAGAGAATATGAAAGTATACGTATATTTGAGCTAGGAAGGATATTGCTACTTTTTAGTAGTAGATATAACTAGAGTATTAAATCTAGAGTATCGAATGTAACAAATGGATATATACATTCTCTGCAACGATATGCTTGGGAATACGGTAACACTAACAGTATACTATTCTGTCTAATGCCTAATGACTAGCACTTCAGTACTCTGGATAATAGTACCACATTTCACTTTAAA
>Ga0193739_1000348_pt1 | contig 13087 bp, 14 predicted proteins | sample L2a2metaG_FD_144926 | JGI IMG/M metagenome (GOLD analysis project Ga0193739, IMG submission 144926) | Soil microbial communities from a riparian zone of the East river system, Colorado, United States - L2a2 | ecosystem: Environmental > Terrestrial > Soil > Riparian zone | place: USA: East River...
GAACTACGCCACTGATGTTGATGGGGTCTTCGTATGTGGCGACGCCGGACGCGGTCAATCGCTGATTGTCTGGGCGATCGCCGAAGGGCGCGCCTGCGCCGCTGGCGTGGATGAGTATCTGTCCGGCTCTACAAAGCTGCCGCGACCGATTCCACCCAGCGCCCGCCAGATGATGGTCTGAGCTAGGTCATCCACTCGAGGCCGAGCTCGAGCCATCTCTCGTTCGCCACTTGCTGCCTCAAGACGGCAAACGAGGGTCGAATCCTCGTATCAATCCCTCGTTGGCCATCCCGAGACGGAGGGCGGCAGCCGTCGGTCCCGAATGCAACAAGACGCACAGCAGTCTACTGCTGCTTGCTAGCATTGCTGTCAGAGGTGATGGCAATGACCGCAATCAGCATTCGTAATCTCGACCCCGACGTGAAGGCGAGGTTACGGGTCAGGGCGGCCGAGCACGGCCGTTCGATGGAGGCGGAGATCCGCGCGATCTTGGCTGACGCGGTATCTGAGCTGTCGCGACCTGTCGGTCTGTTCGATGCGATCCGAGCAATCAGCCTCGAACACGGTGGCGTGGACCTGGAGCTTCCTCATCGCGAGCGACGGCAACGACCGATCAACCTCTCGTGATCATTCTCGATACCAATGTCACGAGCGAGCTCATGCGGGCTCGGCCGGATGCAGCGGTCACAGCGTGGGTTGCTGCACAGCGGCCGACCGAGCTGTTCTCGACTGCGGTCACTGTTGCCGAGATCACCTACGGACTTGAACGACTGCCTCGTGGGCGACGTCGCACGTCCCTGGAGCAGTCCTACCGTTCTCTTTTCGTCGAGATGGCTGATCACATCATGCCGTTCGATGTTGAGGCGGCGTTGGTGTACGGCCGACTCGTGGCCGCTAAGGAACGCGCAGGGAATGCAATTGATCCGATGGACGCTCAGATCGCGTCCATCGCAGCCTCGCGAGACATGGCGCTCGCGACGCGCAACGAGCGTGACTTCGCGGGCTGCGGCGTACGCATCGTGAACCCGTGGCGCCATCGGGAGTAGTCGCTGAGGGCGCAGCTCGAGGTCGGGGCTGGGCTTGATTTGGCGGAGGCTGATCACCGTGCGATCCGCCTTCGGGAGCCTGGATCGGGTTGGCTGGGGGGATTGGTGCCACGGGCGGCGTCATGGTCAACCTGGCCTTCCGGCAATCGTTCTTCACAGTGAAGAACGGTGATGGCGCCTATATCGGCCTTCATTGCCTGTTACGTGGTGTGCTGCTTGGTCACCTGGGCCGTCTTCATGCGGCAGCGTCCTGGCCGGCTCCTCGGAGTCTGAGCCTCCTTTGATCACGTTCCTCCGCACAGGGCCACAAACGAATCTCAAAATGGCAAGAACTGCCGATCTTCGTGGACTTGTGCGGAGAAACGCCAATCCGAGCGGAGCGAGATAGGGACAGCTAGCCACCGCGGCCCGCGAAACCTATACCGTTGTTGGCTCGCTGGACTGATCGGAGTTGTACGCGTCCAGTGGGGTGGACACCGCGATCCGGCGCGTTCCGTCAGCGGCGGTGACCACCTGGTAGGCATTGCGTTCGAGGCTTACCGCCGCTCCGCGCTCGTCGAGATTCTCCAACACGAGACGACCCACCCAGATGCCGGGAACCTCTGCATCGGTCACGATGTCGCGGGCGTGTACCCCCTGGATCCCGCGGCTGCGGTAGAAGTGCTGGCCCTGACTGAAGAAGTCGCGGGATTGCTGCGGATCGGTGATGGCCAGGCAAGCCATGGCCGTCACGGCAAGAGATGGATAGTGGTAGATGGCGGCGAGTCCCTCGATGTCTCCGGCGGTGAGATAGCCGGTGTACCGGGCGAAGAAGTCCTCGATTGACTCGGTGGCTGTAGGCACGGGTTCCATGAGGCCGACGCTACGGTGCAATGCCGCCGCGCCTGTGGCGGGCTGCAGCTCGACAGCATCGAGTGCGCAGTAACGGCCCACTCAAGCGGCTTGGGATGGGCAGTTACTGCGCACTCGGTTTTGGAGATAAGGGAGTCGAGGGCAGGACCGAAGGCTGCGAGGATGGCAGTGTGGCTACCTACGTCGCCTTCCTCCGCGGGGTCAACCTCGGGCCCAGCAACAAGATCTCCATGCCGTCGCTGCGGGCCATCGCCGAAGATCTGGGATACACCGATGTCGCGACGTACATCAACAGCGGTAACTTGATCATCAGTTCGACCAAGAATGCGGCGACTGTGGAGCGGGAGATCTCCGACGCGATCAAGAAGACCTTCGGCCGACCGATCGATGTTGCGGTGCGGACTCCAGCGCAACTGAAGAAGATTCTGGCGGAAAACCCTTATCCGGATGGCAATCAGAGCCAGGTCACGGTGGCCTTCCTGACGAAGACGCCGGCCGCGGACGCCAAGGAGAAGGTGGCCGCGGTCGCCAAGGACTACGAGCCGTTCACATTTTCCGGCCAGCAGGTCTACGTCAACTACTCGAAGGGCATTGGCAAGAGCAAACTGGCCGAGAAGTTCAGCAACATCGTTGGCGTGAGCTCGACCGTCCGCAACATCCGGACCGTAGAGAAGGTGTTGGCGCTGTGCCGGGACTAACGGCGTTCGGTCAACCGGGCGGCAGTCCCTTTGCGGGGAGTACTTCTCCGACTGAGCAAGTCCCGACCGATGTGTCAGAGGCGCGTCGCAGACTGGTATGGGGAAATCGGGCGACTAATGTAGGCGCTTGCTGAGCTTCCCCGCTCGCGTCCGGCAGGACGTGCGCAGCAAGGTTCGATTTGGAGGTTGGTGCAGGTATGCCGGGAAGCACGCAACCTGGGGACGGCTCATTCGTCCACCTGCACGTGCACTCGGAGTATTCGATGCTCGATGGGGCAGCGCGCGTCGGCGACCTGTTCTCCGGCTGCGAGCGCATGGGTATGCCGGCCATCGCCATCACCGATCACGGCAACACCTTCGGTGCGCACGAGTTCTACAAGGCGTCCAAGTCCTCCTCTGTGAAGCCGATTGTCGGTATCGAGGCCTATCTCACCCCAAAGACTCACCGATCCGAGCGTCGACGAGTCCTCTGGGGTGACGGCGGCTCTGACGATGTGAGCGGTGGCGGTGCCTTCACGCATATGACGATCTGGGCAGAGAACACTCCGGGCATGCACAATCTGTTCCGGCTGAGCTCGCTGGCGTCTTTGGAGGGTTACTTCTACAAACCGCGTATTGATCGCGAGCTGCTCGCCCGCTACGCGAGTGGGCTGATTGCTACCACCGGCTGTCCGGGCGGAGAGGTGCAGACCTATCTGCGCCTGGGTCGGTACAGCGACGCCGTCGCCAGCGCCGGGGAATTCCGGGATCTATTCGGCGCCGGCAACTACTACGTCGAGCTGATGGATCACGGCAACACCATCGAGCGTCGCGTCCGCGAGGACCTGCTGCGAATTGCGCGAGAGCTCAAGCTGCCGCTGGTCGCCACCAATGATCTGCATTACACCCAGCAGGCCGACGCCGCGGCTCACGAGGTGCTGCTCTGCGTGCAGACCGGCTCCACCATGGCCGAGGGGAATCGCTTCAAGTTCGAAGGCGATAGCTACTACCTCAAGTCACCGGCCGAGATGCGCGCGTTGTTTGCAGAGATCCCCGAGGCGTGCGACAACACCTTGGCAATCGCCGAACGGTGTGAGGTGTCATTCACCGAAGGCAATGGCACCTACATGCCGCGCTACCCGTGCCCAGAGGGTGAGACCGAGGATTCCTGGTTCGTACATGAGGTCCAAGCGGGCCTACGGCGACGCTATCCCGGCGGGATTCCCGACACAGTGCGAAAGCAGGCCGACTTCGAGACCGGCGTGATCATCTCGATGGGCTTCGCCGGGTACTTCCTGGTCGTTGCGGACTTCGTCAACTGGGCGAAAGAGCACGGCATTCGCGTCGGCCCCGGACGTGGCTCGGGCGCCGGCTCGATCGCTGCGTACGCGATGCGGATCACTGATCTTGACCCGCTCGTCCACGGACTGATCTTCGAGCGTTTCCTCAATCCTGACCGCGTCTCGATGCCGGACTTCGACATCGATTTCGACGAGCGCCGACGCGGCGAGGTGATTCGCTACGTCACCGAAAAGTACGGTGAGGACAGAGTGAGCCAGATCGTCACGTACGGGACGATCAAGGCCAAGCAAGCGGTGAAGGATGCCTCCCGCGTCTTGGGTTACCCGTTCGGCGTCGGCGAAAAGATCACCAAGGCGATGCCGCCGCCGGTGATGGGCAAGGACGTGCCGCTCGGCAAGCTCTTCGACCGCGAGCATTCACGCTACGGCGAGGGCGGGGAGTTTCGGGGGCTCTACGAGGTCGATCCGGACGTCAAGACGGTCGTGGACACCGCGAAGGATCTGGAAGGCCTGAAGCGGCAGTGGGGCGTGCACGCCGCCGGCGTGATCATGTCCAGCGCCCCCCTGATCGACATCATCCCGATCATGCGCCGGGAGCAAGACGGCGCAATCATCACGCAGTTCGACTATCCGACTTGTGAGTCGCTGGGCCTGATGAAGATGGACTTCCTGGGCCTGCGCAATCTCACCGTGCTCGACGATGCAGTGTCCAACATCGCACTCAACCGCGGGTTCACCCTTGTGTTGGAGGATCTACCGCTGGACGACGCGGCGGCGTTCGCACTGCTCGGGCGGGGCGAGACGCTAGGCGTGTTCCAGCTTGACGGCGGGCCGATGCGATCGCTGTTGCGGCTGATGCGTCCGGACAACTTCGAGGACATCTCAGCGGTGCTGGCGCTCTACCGGCCGGGACCCATGGGAGCAGATAGTCACACGAACTATGCGCTCCGCAAGAACCGACGGCAAGAGATCAAGCCGATCCACCCTGAGTTGGCCGAGCCATTAGCCGAGATTCTCGGCACCACTCATGGCCTGATCGTCTACCAAGAGCAGGTCATGGCGATTGCCCAGAAGGTGGCCGGCTTCACCCTGAGCCAGGCGGACAACATGCGCCGGGCCATGGGCAAGAAGAAGAAGGAGATCCTCGACGCCGAATTCGTGCCCTTCTCCGCGGGCATGCAGGCGAACGGCTATTCACACGCCGCGATCACCGCGCTTTGGGACACCTTGGTCCCGTTCTCGGACTACGCCTTCAACAAGGCGCACACCGCGGCGTACGGAATGGTCTCCTACTGGACTGCGTATCTCAAGGCCAACTTCCCCGCGGAATTCATGGCGGCGTTGCTCACCTCGGTAGCGGACGACAAAGACAAGATGGCGGTGTACCTCAACGAGTGCCGCCGCATGGGAATCCAGGTGCTGCCGCCGGACGTCAACGAATCAGCAGCGAACTTCACTCCGGTCGGTGCCGATATCCGCTTCGGCCTGACCGCGGTACGCAACGTCGGGCACAACGTGGTGGACGGGATCGTTGCTGCTCGGGAGGCGTACGGGAAGGCGGTGAACTTCCACGGCTTCCTGGACCAGGTGCCGTTGGTGGTGTGCAACAAGCGGGTGATCGAGTCGCTGATCAAGGCCGGTGCCTTCGAGTCGATGGGGCATTCCCGGCGGGCCCTGATGAGTGTTTACGAGGCGGCAGTTGACGGAGTGCTTGACCTCAAGCGGAACGAGGCCAACGGTCAGGATGATCTTTTCGGCGAGCTGGCGGACACCGATCCAGTGCTGACGGGCAGCGTTCCCGACCTGCCCGATTGGGACAAGCGAACCAAGCTGGCGTTCGAGCGCGAGATGCTCGGCCTGTACGTCAGCGATCATCCGCTGCAAGGCTTGGAACACATCCTGGCTGCAGAACGCGACATCGGCATCGGCGAGCTCCTCGCCGAGGACGGTCCCCGGGAAAGCACCGTGACGATCGCCGGCATGATCACCAACATCACCCGCAAAACGACGCGCCGTGGGGACATTTGGGCGGTGATCACCGTCGAGGACCTGGAGGCGTCGATCGAGGTTTTGCTTTTCCCAAAGGCGTACGAGATGGTGTCCACCGTGCTGGCCACCGACACCGTTGTGAAGATCAAAGGCAGGGTGAAGGTCGAGGACGATGTGGTGTCTCTGAGTGCCTTGGAGCTCAGCCTTCCTGACATCACTGACGTGAGAAGCGAGCCGGTGGTGATCTCGTTGTCGGCAACCCGATGCACGCCCCAGGTCGTGCAACAGCTCCGTGAGGTGCTCGCGGCGCATCCCGGACCGACCGAGGTGCGACTGCGGCTGCGGTCTGCTGACAAGACCACCGTGATGAAGCTCGACGAGCGGCTGAGGGTGACTCCGTCGCCTCCGCTGATGGCCGACCTCAAGGCTCTGCTGGGTCCATCGTGTCTGGCGTCCTGAACGAATCACCTCCCACACCGACTCGTCGCATCCGGAGCCTCGGCGTCCGGGTGGCGGGCTTCGCGGCCGCCTCGCTCGGGTTGGGTGCCGCCGCCGGGGTGCTGTGGTGGCTGCTTGTGAAACCTCCCGGGTACGAACTGAACAGTGGTGGGGCAGCCTCCACATCGGAGCGAGGCCTGACGCAGTTCATCGCCAGCGATGCGTGGTTCTGCGCAATCGGCCTCGTGGTAGGCGTGCTGCTGGGACTCGCAGCTTGGCGTTGGCTTCGTGATCTTGGCTGGCTTGTGGTGCTCGTGGTGCTCGTGTGGGCCACAGCGTCGGCGTTGACCTGCTGGCTGGTCGGTTACCTGCTCGGACCGGGTGACTTCTCGGCTCGCCTGGCCGCAGCGCAGCCAGGGGATCTGGTGCCGATACCGCTCACCTTGCGAGCCCGCGCATCCCTGCTCACTTGGCCGTTCTTCGCGATCATCCCGGTACTGCTCGGCTCCTCCCTCGGCCGCGATGAGGAGGAACCGCGCCCGCTGCTCCGCCGCCGACGCTCAGGTAACGAGGCGTAACAGAGCGGTCACCGCAATGGCGATGAGGAATACTTCAAGAAAACCGCGCCGCAGCAGGAGGGCGACTACGCCAGCTGCAACGCCGGCCAACATGGGCCAATCCACCGCATAGCGGCGCCCGCCGTCGAATAGTTCGGCCGCGACCAGGGCGGACAACATCGCAACCGGTAGCAGCTCGGCCACCCGCTGTACTTTGGGATGGTTCAAGATCGACTCGGGTAGCGACACCCCTGCGAGCTTCAGCAGGTATGAACCAACCGCCGCGACGACCACTGCGAGCCATAGCGGAGTCATTTCGGCTCCCGATCCGGAATCCGCTCCTCGCCCGCGCGACTCGAGCGGAGGCCTCCGACAAGTGCCACCGCGGCCGCAGCGATCACCGGGATGCCGGTCGGGGTCAGGGGCACCAGGACGAGGGCAACTGCCGCGCCGCCCAGCGCCACCCAACGCGCCTCCCGGCGCCGGAGCGAAGGCCACAGCAGCGCCAAGAAGACGGCCGGCGCGGCAGCATCCAGTCCAACGTCGCTCGGGTTGACCGCGCGGCCAATGAGTGCACCAGTCAGGCTGCCGAGCTGCCAGAGGCAGAACAAGATCAAGCCTGTGGCCCAGAACGCGTAACGCCGAGCGCGTGGGGTGCCCTGGCTCACCGCCATCGCCGTCGTCTCATCGATCACGAAGTGGGCGGTCCATAACCTGGCCAAGCCGTGCGGATGCAGGATCTCCGAAAGAGGTACGCCATAGAAGGCGTTGCGTACCCCAAGCAGCAGGCTCGCCGGCACCGCTGCGATGGGCGAGCCGCCTGCGGTCGCCACCCCGACGAAAGCAAATTGCGAGGCCCCGGTGAACATCACCAGGCTCAGCACCATGGTCTGGGCCAGAGTCAATCCGGAACTCACCGAAATCGCCCCGAACGAGGCACCAAAAGCCATTGCGTAAAGACCAATGCCGATCGCCGCCTTCAGGATGGCGGCGCGTTCCGGCGGTGGCTCGTCCACAAACTCCTCCAGTGGTGCTCCGAAGGATGAGATATTAATCTCCCCGCCCAGACCGGCCGTTGATTATCGGGGTCGCCGCAGCACCCCGGGGCCTAGAATCGCTCCGTGCTTCGGGTGATCAATCTTCGCGGCCGGCGCGTGGCCGGCGAGCCGCTCGACTACGGCGCCATTCTGCCCCGGGCTGATTTCGACATAGCCGCCGCAACCGAAGTGGTTCGGCCGATCTGTGACGATGTGGCGCGTCGCGGTGTGGCTGCACTGGCTGATTACTCGGTTCGTTTCGATCGGGTGCTTCCCCACACCTTCCGGGTGCCGTTTACGGCATTGGAGAGCGCAGCGGCGCGGCTCCAACCAGACCTGCGGAAGGCCTTCAGGACCGCGATCGAGCGCCGGCGCCGCGTCAGTGAGTCTGAGCTTGGTGACAGTGGTGGCGAGGTCAGCGTGGCACCTGGAGCAGTCGTACGCCGACGAATGATTCCGGTCAAGCGCGTCGGCTTGTACGTCCCGGGCGGGTTGGCCCCGCTAGCTTCCAGCGTGATCATGAATGTCGTTCCAGCCAAAGTAGCCGGGGTGCCGTCGATCGCGCTCTCCTCGCCCCCGCAAATTGAGTTCGGCGGGTTGCCACATCCCAATATCCTCGCGCTCTGCCACATCCTCGGTGTCGACGAGGTCTATGCAGTCGGCGGTGCACAAGCGATCGCTATGTTCGCCTGCGGTGTGCCCGATCTCTGCCGCCAGGTCGACTTGATCACCGGGCCAGGCAACATCTACGTCGTCGCGGCGAAGCGGCTCCTCAGGGGCCGCGTTAGTATCGACGCCGAAGCTGGCCCGACCGAGATCGCGGTACTCGCGGATGGAACGGCGGATCCGGTGCATGTGGCGGCCGACCTCATTTCCCAGGCCGAGCACGATCCGCTCGCAGCGGCCGTGTTGATCACTGACTCCGACGAGCTGGCCGAGGGCACCCTGTCTGAGCTATCCGCCCAGGTGCCGTCCACCAAGCACGTCGAGAGGATCGTCCAATCATTGGCGGGCCGCCAGTCCGCGATCGTTATGGTCGACGACATCGAGCAAGGCATCGAGGTGGCCAATGGCTACGCAGCAGAACACCTCGAGATCCAGACCGCTGATGCTGAGCAGGTGGCGTCCCTGATCACCAACGCCGGTGCGATCTTTGTCGGTCCCTGGTCGCCGGTTTCGCTGGGTGACTACTGCGCGGGCAGCACCCACGTCCTGCCAACGGGCGGCTGCGCGCGCCACTCCTCGGGGCTGAACGTGCGGAGCTTCCTCAAAATGATGCATGTCGTCAGCTACAGCCAGACCGCCTTCGCTGAGGTCGCCCGCAAGGTCGAGGTGTTCGCCGATGCCGAAGACCTGCCGGCCCACGGCGCCGCAATCGCCCGCAGGTTCTTCCCGTCGACGCGCGCGCAGTGATGTCGCGGGCCACCGCGAGTCCTGCGCTCGAGGAGCTGCCCCTCCGGCCGGAACTGGTTGGTGCGAGACCTTACGGCGCGCCGCAACTCGATGTCGCGGTGTGTCTGAACGTCAACGAGAATCCGTATCCGCCCAGTGCGCGGGTGATCAGTGAGATCTCAGCGGCAGTCGCCGAGGTCGGTCGGTCGATGAACCGCTACCCAGAGCGTGACGCCCTAGCGCTGCGTGGCGACCTGGCTCGTTACCTCGGCTACGGGTTGCGCGCCGAGCAGATATGGGCAGCCAATGGCAGCAACGAGGTGATGCTGCACGTGCTGCTGGCATTCGCCGGGCCAGGTCGACGGGTGCTCTCGTTCGCGCCGACATACTCCATGTATCCCGAGTACGCCCGCGACACCCACAGCGAGTGGTGCACCGTTCCACGCCGCGACGACTTCACCATCGATGCGGACGCGGCGACAGCGGCAGTGCTCGAAACCCGGCCAGCGGTAGTGCTCATTACCAGCCCGAACAACCCGACCGGTACCGCCGTTGGTTTGTCGACGATCCGGGCGATCTGTGAAACGACCCCCGGTGTTGTAGTGGTCGACGAGGCTTACCACGAGTTTGCCCGGACAGGCACCCCGAGCGCGCTACAGCTGCTGCCGGACTACCCGCGGCTGGCGGTCAGCCGGACGATGTCCAAGGCCTTCGCCTTCGCGGCAGGCCGGCTGGGCTATCTCGCCGCGGCCCCGGCCTTCATCGAAGCGCTCCGCATCGTACGGCTTCCGTATCACCTGTCAGCGCTCACCCAGGCGGCGGCACGGGTAGCCCTAGCGCATGCACCGGAGATGCTTGCCAAAGTTGATCAGCTCCGGCGCGCCCGCGACGACCTGGCGGAGTGGCTCGTCGCACAAGGACTGCAGGTCGCTGAGTCAGACGCCAACTTCGTACTCTTCGGGCGGTTCACCGATCGGCACACGGTGTGGCAGGCGCTGCTCGACCGTGGCGTACTGATCAGGGAAACCGGGCCTGCGGGCTGGCTGCGGGTATCAGCGGGCACACCGACAGAAATGCAGGCCTTCAAGGATGCGCTGGCGGCCGTGTTGAGAACCGAAATCGACAAGGAGGCTCCATGAGCAAGGCTCGCACCGCCAATATGGAACGGGAGACTTCGGAGTCCAAGGTCAGGCTCAGCCTCGACCTCGACGGTACGGGCCGGGCCCAGATTTCGACAGGAGTTGGATTCTTCGACCACATGCTGACTGCGTTCGCCACGCATTCGCTGATTGATCTCGAGGCGGAGTGTGCCGGCGATTGGTATATCGATGCCCACCACACCGTGGAAGACACTGCGATTGTGCTTGGACAGGCCATTCGTTCAGCGCTGGGCGACAAGCGCGGCATCCGGCGTTTCGGAAGTGCCCTCGTGCCGTTGGACGAGGCGCTCGCGCAGGCCGTGGTGGACGTGTCCGGCCGGCCCTACTGTGTGCACACCGGAGAGCCGGCCGGGCAGGAGCAGGTTCTGATCGGTGGTTCACATGGCGTCAGTGGCGTGGCAGCCAGCATCCCGTATCCAGGCTCGTTGACCCGGCACATCATGGAGACGCTTGCCTTCCACGCTCAGATCTGCCTACACCTGACCGTCATCTCTGGTCGCGACCCACACCACATCGTCGAGTGTCAGTTCAAAGCCTTGGCCCGGGCGCTGCGAGACGCGGTTGCCTTTGACCAGCGGATGGAGGGCATCCCAAGCACCAAGGGAGCCTTGTGAGGACTGTTGTCGTCCTCGACTACGGATCAGGCAACATCCGTTCCGCCGAGCGGGCAATCGCCAGGGCAGGTGCTGAAGCTGCGGTAACCACCGATGCGCAACTCGCGATTGCCGCAGATGGACTGGTCGTGCCTGGTGTTGGGGCGTTTGCCGCGTGTATGGCTGGCTTGGAGGCCGTCGGTGGACCAGAGATCATCGCCACCCGCCGTGCCAACACGCGGCCAACGCTAGCGATCTGCGTCGGCCACCAGGTGCTGTTCGAGGCTGGCATCGAGCACGGCATGCGCACCGAAGGCTGCGGTATCTGGCCTGGCGTGGTGGAACAATTGCACGCTCCGCGACTGCCGCACATGGGCTGGAACACGATCGAGGCGGCTGCCGGCACCCAGCTGTTCGCCGGCGTTGCGTCCGAACGCTTCTACTTTGTGCACAGCTATGGAGTACGTACGCTGCCGATGGCCTCCCAATGGCGCATCACGTGGGCCGAGCACGGCGGAGACCGGTTCGTGGCGGCAGTGGAGGACGGCCCGCTGTGGTCGACTCAGTTTCACCCAGAGAAGTCCGGTGACGCCGGCGCTCGACTGATCGCCAACTGGGTCGCAACGTTGTGAGCATGGCACGCTGCGAGCGTCGGGAAATCGCGCGAGCAGCCGGCGAGAAAGGGCTGGCCGAATGGTAAGCAAGACGCGGTGGCTTGACTACTGCCTAGCGAAGCCCGGCGCCTGGCAGGACGAACCCTGGGAGGGTGACGTCGTGGTCAAGGTTGCGGACAAGATCTTCGCCTTCTTGGGCCCTACTGGAAATCAGACGATCGGCTTGAAGTGTGGCGATCGCGAAACTGCCGACCTTCTGCTCGACCGCTACCAGGGCGCCGCCAGCAAGACGGCCTACATCGGTAAACACGGCTGGAACACCTTCAGCCTCGATGGGACGATCCCTCCCGATGAAATTCAGGACCTTATTGACACCTCGTACCAGCTGGTCGTCGCAAAGCTGCCGAAGTCGAAGCGTCCGGCGTGACCAAGGTCTGGCGATAGGGTCATCTGGTGCATTCGGCAAGTCCTTCACAGCGCGCGGCTCGGGCCGACCGGCTCGTAGTGCTACCAGCGGTCGATATCGCCGGAGGACAAGCTGTGCAGCTGGTCCAGGGTCGCGCCGGGTCCGAGAAGCGGTTCGGTGACCCACGCGCTGCTGCCGAACGGTGGCAAGACGCGGGCGCGGAGTGGATTCACCTGGTCGACCTGGACGCCGCCTTCGGGCGCGGCAGCAACGCCGAGATCGTCTCCGAGCTCACCTCGCACCTGCGGCTCAACGTCGAGCTTTCTGGCGGCATTCGTGACGACGAATCGCTCGAGAGGGCACTGGCGACAGGATGCGCCCGAGTGAACATTGGTACCGCCGCCCTGGAGCGGCCTGAGTGGTGCGAGGAGATCGTCGACCGCTATGGGGAGCGGATCGCCATTGGACTCGATGTCAGAGGCAGCAAGCTCGCTGCCCGGGGCTGGACCCGGGAGGGCGGCGATCTCTTCGAGACGTTGCATCGGCTGGATCGCGCGGGGTGTGCCCGCTTTGTGGTCACCGATGTCTCCGCGGACGGTATGCTTCGCGGCCCGAACTTCGCGTTGTTGCACCGGGTATGCGAAGAGACCGGGCGGCCGGTGATAGCCAGCGGCGGCATCTCCACTATCGAAGACATCTTGGCCCTCAGAGACATGGTGGAGATTGGGGTGGAAGGTGCCATCATTGGCACCGCGCTCTACGTCGGCCGCTTCACCATCGAAGAGGCCCTGGTGGCCGCGCAGCTGGGTAGCACCACAGGGAGCAATTAACACATGACCGCCGCGCCCGCCGACACGGGCCGCTCCGTTCAGCGGCTCGATGGCCGGCTCCGGGACCTCCTGGCCGGCAAGAAGATCGTGATGACCGGCGTGACGGGATTCATCGGCGAGCAGCTGCTGTGGAAGATCTTGACCGAACTACCCGAGACCAGGCCTGCCGTGCTGGTTCGTCGCAAGGGCTCGGCA
>Ga0193739_1000349_pt1 | contig 13068 bp, 14 predicted proteins | sample L2a2metaG_FD_144926 | JGI IMG/M metagenome (GOLD analysis project Ga0193739, IMG submission 144926) | Soil microbial communities from a riparian zone of the East river system, Colorado, United States - L2a2 | ecosystem: Environmental > Terrestrial > Soil > Riparian zone | place: USA: East River...
CGTGTGATCCGAGTGCAGGTGCGTGATGAAGACGGCGTCGATCGTCTGCGGCGGCATGGCGGCCTGGTACAGGCGGAGGGTCGAACCCCATCCGGTGTCCACCATAATGCGAGTCTTGCCATCGGTGATCACCTGCGACGGGCCGAAGCGGTGCGGAGTGTGAATAGGGCTGCTGGTGCCGAGCAGGAGCAGTTCGAGTGGGCTCATTCGTGGTTCTCCAATCTCAGTTCGCCTTCATCCAGTCAACGATCACTTGCGCCAGTTCCTCACCCTTGTCCTCCTGCAAGAAGTGACCCCCGTCGACGATCGTCGTATGCGGCTGCCCCTTCGTTCCGGGCACAGTCGCCTGGAAGGCCCTGTCGGCGCCTCGCGTCACCGGGTCCTGATCGCTGAAGGCGCATAGGAACGGTTTCTCCCACGCGCCGAGAATCTTCCACGCCGCGCGGTTCGCCTCCGCTGCCGGATCGTCCGGCTGCGTCGGTACCAGCAGCGGGAACTGCCGGGCGCCCTCCTTGTACGTATCGTCCGGGAACGGCGCATTGTAGGCGGCGATGACCTCGCGCGGGAGCTCCCTCTTGCACCCGCCTCGAATGATGCCGCCGACATGAAAGTTCGGCGTCTCTTGCGAGTACGTTTGCCAGCGGAGGAAGGCCTCACCCAGCGGCGAATCACCGGTTGGGAGGAACGTGTTCGCCGCCACGATACGGGCGAAGCGATCGGGTTGCTCCGCAACGAGCCGGAGCCCGATAAGCCCGCCCCAGTCCTGACCGACGAGCGTTGCTTCGCGGAGATTCATCGCCTCGATGAAGGCTGTCATCCAACCGACGTGCCGCTGGTACGTGTAATCTGTCCGCTTCGACGGCTTGTCCGAGCGCCCGAAGCCGATGAGGTCCGGCGCAATAGCGCGATAGCCTGCCTGCATTATCGCGGGGATCATTTTTCGGTAGAGGTAGGACCAGGATGGTTCGCCGTGCAACAACAGTACTGTCTGTCCGTTCGCCGGCCCTTCCTCGACGTAGTGGAGCCGCAGCTCGCCGCCCTCGCTGTCGGGGACGCTCACATAATGCGGGGTAAAGTTGTAGGCGGGCAGATTCTTGAACCGTTCGTCTGGCGTCCGCAAGAAATCCATTCGTCGTCCTCCTCGGATGCGTCTTGAGCGTGTCCGCAAAGGATCAACCATCGGCGGCGTCTGGCGCAACAACCCGCCCGTGCAACGACGCGCCGCCTCTCCCGGCTGATTCTGGCGCATAATAGTAAGTGAGCGGGCGGTCCTGGGCCCGGCGCCGGTTCGTCGCGAAAAGGAGGCGAAAATTGGCAGCTTGGGAATACAAGATCGCTTACGTAGACTTCCGGGGAAGAATTTCCTCGGAGGGCGTAGAGTTCATCAGACAGCAGGGAGAGCACCGAACCAGCTTCGTCACCCGCTACCTGACCGCAATCGGTCAGGAGGGGTGGGAAGTCGCTGCGGTGCACCCCTTGATCCGTACGGAGTCGAGCTACTTCGTGATGAAGCGTCCGGCAACGGAGGCCAAGAGCGAGGGTTAGTTCGCTAGCAGACCGGCTGATAGTCGAAGTGGCATGATACGCGAATGACGGCGTAGAGGGCCGGGCCGCCCGCTCATTTTGCTGGCCAGTACGCCCTTAATCGGCTAGGCGCTTCGCGGTCTCCACGCACCTCACGCCGCCCGGCCCGACGACCGCTGAGTGCGACGTGCCCGGCGGGATATCCAGGCGGTCGCCAGCATGCAGTTCAAAGCTCTCGACGGATGCGGGCAGATCAAACCGGATGCTGCCACGGGCGCAATAGAGGACCTTGTGATACGGATGACCGTGCACCGAGTAGCGTTCGCCCGGCCCGTTCGACCACCAGTTCGGCCGCAGCCCTTCCTCGCGGAAGATAGCCATCAACACAGATTCCGTTGGTGGGCCAGACGCGGGCCAGCGAGTAAGGGTAACGTCGGTCATGACGTGTGACTGGCCCGAGTCGGCCCGGCTACGCCTTTTCGGTCACCTTGTATTCGAGGCGTTTGCCCAGCGCGAGCCGAATCTGCGCGTCAAGGGCCGGAAGCGCGGATGTGAAGAAGGTGATGACTGCCATCGCGAACCATTGCACATACTGGAAGGGGAAGTGCCACCAGCGGAAGTTGGCCGGCCTGGTAGGCCGCATGATCGTGTCGAGAACAATGATAAGCAACAGTGTGCCGGCGCAAGGCGTCAGCAACCAACGCGAAATATCCCGGAACCATTCCGGAAAGTCCGCAATGCCGAGCGCAACAAACAGGACGGGCACGACGCGGCCGAGCGTCACGAGGAACCACTGAGTAGACCACAGGAAGTGGCTCTCGCACAGAGCCCAGAGCCGTCTTAGCCGTGCGCCAAGCGGGATCTCCGGATGGTCCAGCACCTGTTGGACTGCGTACGGAATGTCGGTGCACCCCCACGCGTGCCGTCGCGCCTGCTCGAAATAGCTGACGAACGTGCGGGCATATGTCCGCGAGCGGATGCCGTCCATGTAGATCGGTGTGTACATCGTATCTACCTCGACCACCCCGCCGAGGCCGTAGTAGCACTTAAGGAACATGTGCCAGTCCTCGGGAATAATGTCCGGGTCCCAGTAGTCCACGTCGTGGGCCATGCGCAGGCTCAAACTGTAGGTGGACTGCGGGAAAACGTTCCGGAACAGCGTACGGGAGAGGCGCCCGAGATGGTTCAAGCCCGCGATAGCATGGGGCAGCCTCAGCGGCGCGGGGACATGCCAGATGTTGTTGTAGTACATGATCGGGCCCTGCCAGAAGCGGCGGTAGCGGGCCGGATTTGTGGCGAAGTGGTACGTCAGGCAACTGAAATATTTACGGTCGAAGACTGTGTCGGCGTCGCAGCTGGTAATCGTAATGAGGTCCATGTCGTGACCCCAACGATCGACCACTGTCTCTTTTGCGCGCCGGGCCGCCCAGTTCTCGTTGGACGCCTTGCCCGCGACCTCGCCGGGGACGCCCCAGGGGTGGTATGTCGCGAAGATTCCTGCGAGACGGCTCCTGTACTCAGCGATGAGGAGTTCGGCGCGTCGTCTTCCCTCCGCGCCTTCACGCTCCTCCATCGCGAGGACGGCGATGATCTTCTCGGACACCTCGCATTCGGCCAATGAATCGAGGCAGAGGCGAAGCTTTTCGGCGCTTTCGGTGTAGTTCGGAATGACCACTATGTGGCGGACCTCAGCCCAACCCAGCGCCGGCTTGCCGGAGGCGAGATGCTCGTGGTAGCGCTCGAGCCAGTCGATCTTCTTGTGGCGACGAAGAAGGAGGAACCCTTTGAATGCATGTATGCCGGTCATCTGCGCCCGCCACAGCCAGTAGGCGTGGAAGGCGAGAATGCAGATCGCGATGAGCGCCGGCACGACCTCGATCGTCCGTTTGAGGATCGCCCGCCGGCGAACCGACGAGATACCGGACCTCGGCAGTTCGCGCGATAGGGTGCCGGGGAAATCGAGGGCCACCGCACGCGCCTCGGGGGCGGGAGCGGCGCGCAGGTGGAGAGGCAAAGAGGGCGCTTCGACAGTCGTCGTATGGAGAGTGACGATAGCCGGCGAATCGATGCCCAGAGGCACGGTCGCCAGCCAGACGCGGTTGACAGGCCTTTCGGGGTCTATCCGTCTCCTCCCTTCGGTCGTACGGGCGACTTCCGGACTGGGACGAAAAGAAGCCGACCCAATCTCGGATCGACTTTCCCACGCCTGCGAGGTTAGCTGACGGGTTAGGGCCGGAAAGTGGCCCCGTCGCCTACGGCGGCTTCACCCCTATTATTGGGTCCCCCGGTCCTCTCAGAAGGATTCGGCGCACTATCTTACGTTTGTTGGCATTCTATTGACGGGAACTGCCAGTGTCAACCGCTAGGAGTGAAACCCCGGATTACAGTTACGTGTTATCAACATTCTGTCCTCGCCGGGTTCGGGAAACGCTGTCATGCTAATATCGCGGCGACGAAAGGAGACGGCGATGACGCGGCCGGTCGTGGCATTCCAGATCCGGGGGAAGGACCCGCAGCGACTTGCGGAGTTCTATCGTGAGCTGTTCGGTTGGGACATCGGCGCGGCGAACCCGATGGGGATCATGAGCATTTCCCCCGGCATCGGCGGTCCAGTTGAAGGCGTCGGCGGTCACATCCTTGGCGCCGAAACGCCCGGTGTGAGCCTCTTCGTGCAAGTGCTGGACCCGCACGAGACGATGAGGAGGGCCGAAGAGATGGGCGGCCGCGCGGTGCTTCAGCCCTTCGACGTGCCCGGCGGCCCGACGATCGCCCAGATGGCGGACCCGGAGGGCAACCTGGTCGGGCTGGTCAAGCAGTAGGCCGGGCGCTTGGTTGATTTGCGGACGCTGGTTGCTTAATCAGTCTGCGGGCTACGCAACCGCTCCATCCACTCCCGGATGCGCTTCTCGTACCCCAGCTCGCCAGGCAGGTAGTACTGCCGGCCGCGCAGCGACTTCGGGAGGTGCTCCTGGCCGGAGTAGTGGCCGGGGAAGGCATGGTCGTATTGGTAGTCGCGTCCGTGGCCCATGTTCCGCATCAGCGGCGTCGGTGCGTTGCGTAGATGCAGCGGCACCGGCTCGGCGAGCGTCCTCTGCGCATCCTCTAGAGCGCGACCGTATGCCGAACCGACAGAGTTCGACTTCGGCGCCGTCGCGAGGTAGATCGTCGCCTCGGCGAGCGGGAAGAACCCTTCCGGCATGCCGATGAAGTGCACGGCCTGCTGGGCCGCGATCGCCACCTGGAGCGCCTGTGGATCAGCGAGCCCGACGTCCTCCGACGCAAGGATCACAAGCCGCCGAGCGACGAAGAGCGGGTCCTCGCCGCCTTCGAGCATGCGCGCCAGCCAGTAGAGCGCGCCGTCAGGGTCCGAACCCCGCAGCGACTTGATGAACGCCGAAACGATGTCGTAGTGCCAGTCGCCCGCGCGGTCGTATAAGGCCGCTCGGTGCTGCAGCGCCTCCTCGATCTGCTCGACAGTCACGTGGCGCACGCCGTCTGCGTCCGGCGTCGCCGTCTGGGCAGCGAGCTCGAGCGCGTTGAGCGCGATGCGGACGTCTCCGCCCACGACCGAGGCCAGCGCAGCGAGCGCCTCGCCCGCGACATCGACGCGCATCGAGCCGAGGCCGCGCTCGTGGTCGGCGAGCGCGGTCCGCAGGATACCCTCGATCTGTTCCGGCGTCAACGGCTCGAGCTTGAAGACACGCGAGCGCGACAGCAGCGGCGAGATCACCTCGAACGACGGGTTCTCAGTCGTCGCGCCGATGAGGGTGATCGTGCCGTCCTCGACATAAGGCAGAACGACGTCCTGCTGTGCCTTGTTGAAGCGATGGATTTCGTCGATGAACAGGATCGTGCGCTGCCCCTGCTCGCCGAGCCGGTCACTGGCTTCCGAGACGACGCGGCGCAGGTCCGCGACGCCCGAAGCGACGGCAGAAACGAGCTCGAAGTGCGACTGCGTAAGCGATGCGATGATCCGTGCGAGCGTCGTCTTGCCGGAGCCCGGCGGCCCCCAGAACACCATCGAAGGCAGCTGGTCAGCGTCGATCGCGCGCCGCAGCACCCGCCCCTCGCCGACGAGGTGCTCCTGCCCGACGAACTCCTCGAGGGTGCGAGGCCGCATTCGCGCCGCGAGTGGGGCATGCCTTGCGGCGCGCGTGCGCGCCGCCTCGGCGAACAGGCTCAGAGGGTTGCGGCGGCCGGCGGGCGAGGGCGTCTTTCGGGGCATGACGGGTATATTATCGTGTGCGGGTGGCCGTCGGACAAAGACTCGACCATTCTCGCTTTGCAGGAGCACTAATTGACAGATCTACACCGTTACGGTGAACCAGTGGAATCGGTGTTTCAGCTGCTTGGGGAGCGGGAGAATGACATGACGGCTAACCTTGGCTGGGCGCTTTCACACGTCACGCCATTCTTGAACGAGGTACTTCGTATCCTTCGTATCGACGCACCGGCGGGCGATGTGTCAATCAATCTCCAAGAACGAGAAGAGGGCGGCGGCATCACGGATGTCGAACTCTATTCGCGGGCAGGAATATACGTCGTCATTGAGGCGAAGCGAGGTTGGATTCTTCCTACTGAATACCAACTGCAGTGCTACGCGAGAAGGAAGCAGTTTGCAGATAGTGAGATCCCAATCAAACGAATCGTTGTTCTTAGTGAATGCAGCCTGGAATACGTCACTGCGCACGACTATCCTGTAGCGATTGAAGGGATTCCCGTGGTGACGTTATCGTGGCGTCGAATTGTAATGTGTGCTACCGACGTGGAAAATCGTTGTTCATACACCGGAAGACGTCTCATCAGAGAACTGGTCAAGTATCTCGGGAGAACGACTACCATGCAGCATCATAAGTCTAATCTCGCGTACGTGGTTTCTTTGGCATCGGCTAAGCCCATCCGTTGGGACATATCGTGGATCGACATAGTGAAAGAGAAGCGGCGCTACTTCCACCCGCTCGGAAGTGGGGGCTGGCCAAAAGAGCCCCCGAACTACATCGCATTCCGATACGGAGGGCGGCTTCGGTCCATTCACCACATCGAAGACTATGCAGTCATCAACCGACCCCACGAGTCGATTCCCGAGATACCGGCCGACGAGGAGTGGTCGGATCACTTCTTGTATGTCCTCGGCCCGCCATTTGGGCCTGGCAGAGACGTTCTCACGGGGGCGATTTGGCCCAATGGCCGAGTTTGGTGCATGCTCGACACCCTATTTACCTGCGAGACGATCGCTGCAGCTCGCGATTTGACGCAACAACGTCTGGCGGTCGGGACTACAACCTCAAAATGATGCCTTCGTTTTTGCGGATCGATGCTTTACCCCGCTCTTCGCAACAGACCTTTCATATCCATCGGTACACTTTCATATCCATCGGTACAATAGGAACAGAGCGATGAGCGAAGTCACGGACCTCATAAAGCAATACCGTGATGGAGAGTTCGACCGTCAGGAGCTGGTGAATAAGCTGATGGTCTTCCCCTGGAAGCCGTTGCCCCCCAGTTTCTTCGATGACGAGAGTTTGTCGCTTGACGAAGCAGCCATGCTTACCGACGAATGCGCCATAGATCTGGAGGAAGGGACTATAGAGGAACTGGAGATGGCTTTGATAGACGGTCTTCTCACGGACGAGGAATTCGAGCAACTCGACGCCGTCTTGCCGCACGAGCGCTCAGAACCTCCCAAGGATTTAGAATCTACGACCCTGAGACCGCAGAGTACGACATCGAGGGTTTCTTAGGCAGAGCACCCCCCGCCTTTCCTCCGCTCTCTCAAGAAGTTCGGGATACTCGCGAAACAAACGTTTCCCGCTCGGTCCTCCGGAACGGCCAAGAAGCGTCGAAGACCCCGAAGAATGGTGCCACCCAGTAGGGACTAATCACCGCCACGCCGCGAAGACGGACCCGTCGCCGTATTCACGCACGAGCGGCTCGTAGCGCGCGATCACCTCTCCCAACCGCCCGTTCTCGTAATCGCGGCGGATCGCTGCGAGCCCGTTGCGCCGTTCGAACGCAGGAAGGCGCTTGAGCGTCGCCGTATTCATTATGCGTTCGTTGTCGAGGAACACCTCGGGGAAGTGCTTGAGCGCCTGGAGCGAGCCGTCCACCATCTCGGTGTAGTGGACGCGGCTCAGCTCGATGCGGGAGAAGCCGGCTTCTCGCAGGGCGTCGATTGTTCCTGCCTCGCCGCCGTAGTGATGCAGCGGCGCGTGGTCGCGGATGCCCGGCAAGTACTCGACCACCCAGTTCGCGGTTAGCGTTTCGCGCGTCGATGCTTTCATGACGTAGGGGCCTTCTCGGATCACGCGGCGGGCCTCCCGTAGCATCGCCCGCCAGTCTTCGACATGGCCGAGAACGTTGACCGAGATGGCGGAATCGAAGGAGCCATCGCGGAAAGGCAGGTGGCGTGCGTCACTGACCGCGACGGATGAGCCTCCCAGCTTGGCCGAAGCTCGCCTCGCCATCTCCGGCGAGTAATCGCACAGAGAGACGCGGAAGCCTTCGACGGCCAGCGCGTTCGCGAAGTTGCCAGTGCCGCCGCCGATGTCGAGCAGAGCGCGGCCGTTTGCCGGTCCGAGGGCATCGAGCAGGGCGCGAAGCACGCTCGGACTCGCGCCGCGCGTGTCGTCGTAGGTCTTCGCCCAGGCGTCGTAGTCGATGGCTGTCATTGCGCAGCAATAGTGACCTGTATCACACGTAGTCTTCTCCGGCTGGGCCTATAATAGCGCCGCTTCATGTCGGTTCAACCGCGGACCATATCTGAATTAACGAAGGTCGCAGAAGGCCGCGAAGCCGAGATGTTCGCCTGGGAGGACGGCAAGATCCTGCGCCTGCTCCGCCCGGGCTTCAACCCCGCGAGCCTGGACGCCGAGGTCCGCGCCCTGGAGCTCGCTCACCGAAGCGGTCTTCCCGTCCCAGAGCCCGGCGAGCGCGTCACCGTAGACGGACGGGCGGGGCTTGTTCTGGAGCGCATCGAGGGAACGGACCTCCTTACGGAACTCGGCCGCGCGCCTTGGACTGTCGTTCGAGCGGCGCGCATGTGCGGCTCGGTCCATGCGCAGATGCACGCCTGCCGCGTCGACGATGATGGACTTCCCATGCTCAAAGGCAAGCTAGAAGGGCAACTGATGTCACCTCTGGTACCACCGGAACTTGCCGCAATTGCAAAGAAGCGCCTCGATGCGCTCCCGGACGGCGATGTGTTCTGCCACGGCGATTTCCACCCGGCGAACGTGATGCGCAGTCCTAGCGGGCCGGTGGTGATCGATTGGCCGAACGCGACGCGTGGCGCCCCTGAAGCTGATGTCGCGCGAACACTGCTGCTGCTGGGAGCGGGAGAGCCCGCCAGCTACACGCCGGTCATGCGAGTGCTGACAATGGTCGGGCGCGGCCTCTTCATCTGGCTCTACGTGGGGTCTTACATGCGAGCGCGCCCCCTCGACAAAAGTCAGGTGCGTAAATGGGCGCTGCCCATCACGGTCGCCCGCCTGGCGGAGAATATCGAGGCGGAGAGGCCTGGGCTGCTGGCGCGGATCGAGAAGCTGCGCGCCTCACGCTAGCTCCAGGTGCATGTAGACGGTCGGCTTGCCGTCTTCGTGGTCGGTATTCGAGTACATCCGGTCGTTGAAGCCGCTGATCCGAAAGCCGAGCGAGACGTAGAACGAGATCGCTCCGTGGTTGTCTGCTCGCGGTTCGACCCACAGCGAACGATGCCCGTGTTTGCGTGCCCATTCGGCCGCAGATTCGACCAGCGCGCGGCCAGCGCCCATCCGACGGAACGCGATATCGACGGCGAGATCCGTGATTTCGGCAGCGTCCGTCCACACGATGATTATCAGCAGGCCCGCAACATCACCGTCCAGTTGCGCGACGATGAAGCGGTCGGTTCCCTCAAGAGCCTCGCGCAAGCGGTCCACCGTGTACGTCGCGTAGACCGCCATGGGCGCCGGAACGCGGTTGCGCCAACGCAGCGTGAACGTGTGCTCGGGCGGCTCCCCAGAGCGCTCAAGCGCCAGGTAGCGGTCAGTCGGATACGTTAGATCAAGGCGCGTCAGGGCGGAAAGATCAGCCTCAGTGGCCGGGCGGACCGTGACGGGCATCGGGCGCGCTCAGCGCGAGCGTGTCTCGCCCCACTTCTCCCAGTACGTCACCTCTTCGACCGGACGCCGCACCCCCATACCGAACTTCCCCTTCGGCCAGCCGACAGGGATCAGCGCCAGCGTCTGCACGTTGTCCGGCATGCCGAGCAATTCCTTCACGTCGGACTCGTGCGCTCGATGCAGCGTGGTGAGCGTTGTTCCCAGACCTACACCACGGGCGGCAAGCATCAGGTTTTGGACCGCGGGGTAGACGTATGAGCCGGCGGGGGAGGTTCCCGTGTCGCCGCCGCGGATCGCGGCGATGATGAGCACTGGTACTTCGGCGAGATGGTTCGCGAGGTGGTCGGCGGAACCGAACATACGGGCGGAGTCAGGGTTCGCCGTCATCGCGTCCTTCATCGGGCCATAAGTTGCGTTCCAGGCTTCGAGGTACCACTCAGCGATCTTCCTCTTCACTTCGTCGTCGCGTACGACGAGAAAGTTCCAGGGCTGCCGGTTGCCGCCGCTCGGCGCGCGGGTCGCGGCGTCGAGAATCTTCCAGATTAGCTCGTCGGGAACGGGGTCGGGCTTGAGGCGGCGCATCGCGCGGGTCGTGTTGATCGCTTCGAAGACATCCATCGTGCTCTCCTTCAATCGTCCGCAGAGTGACACAGATGATACACAGATGCGGAGGACCGGGCTATTGCGAGACGGGAACGTGGGCGCGGAGGAAGGAGATGAGGAGGTCGTTGAACTCCTCCGGTTTCTCGGCGGCAGGTGCCAGCAGTCTTGGATGATCGTCTGGCGCGCGTTCGGGATGTTCTCGGCGAGGACGTCCGCGATGAGCCGGAAGTCCGGAATGTCGTTCTCACCGGCGATGACGAGCGTTGGTGTGCGGATCTCCGCGAGCCGACTTGCGAGATCGGGGCGATAATCTGCCGGCCGCGCGCCTTCGCGCATGTCTGGTGCCTGGAAGTCGAGCAGGATCTCGCGAACGGCCTCGAACTGCTGCGGGTCGCGGCGGACACCGTCGAAGAACGGGTGCTGGAGCCACACCTTGTCGATCGCGGCGCCCGGGCCGTCTGTGCGCACCGCCTCCATGAACTGCTGAATGTGCGCCGTCGTCTCGTCGCCATAAGTAAATCCGGGCAACGCCGAGTCGACAAGCGTGAGCGAAAGAACGCGCTCGGGATTATCGAGCGCAAACCGGAGAACTACGCCGCCTCCCATCGACAGCCCAACGAGATGCACGGAGCCGACTTCGAGACTTTCGGTTTCCGGGCGTTCGACGTTGAGACGGTCGAGCAGGTCACGGAGGTCCGCGGCGTAGTTCTCGTAGGTGTAGCCGTTGGGCGCGATCATGCTGCGCCCGTGGCCGCGGATGTCGTAGCGGATGACGCGAAAGCCGGCCGCTCGTAGCGGCGTCACCTGCGCGTCCCACAGCCGCAGATCGCCGCCGTAGCCGTGGACGAGGACGACGACCGGCCCATCACCGGCGTCCTCGTAGAAAGTGACGACGCCGTTCGTGTACGTGTGTGGCATCTCAGCGGTCGGTGAGCACGGCGATTGGTGTGTTATAGATCAGCAATGGGACGGAAGTTGCGCAGTCAATATGACTCTTGACAGCGATCTTTGCTCGGAGCTCATAGTATGCCCGCGCCTGAGGGACCGCGAGAAACGGCTGGGCGTTTGCGGGTAAGCTTATCCGGAAGCCGAGCCTTTCGGTACGCCCCCTTAGAGCGTCGCCAGAACGGCCAATCTCGAGAATCTTCTCCTTCGCGCGGTTCTGGCGCGTCACGGTTCCGGTGTAGACCAATTCAACTCGGACTAGTTCCAGCGTGGCACCTGTTATACGCAGATCCTGTTTGGGGTGGACAAGAACAGCTCCCTCCAGAACGGCATCGGCCGTGATCCACTGGCTAACCGACTCGAATTCAACCGCGCAGACGCTACCCCGCCGCGGCATTTCCAGATCAACATTCCCCGGGAGGATGGTCCGTAGAACCTCAATATGCGTCTCGCTATGCTTGTCTGCCGCGCGAGGTATATCCAGCTTGCCGAGCAGTTTCCATGCGACATTGATAATCCGACCCTTATATGACGGAATCGCGTCTTCCGGGATAGTGAACAGTAACTCATACTCACGCTGATCGCGTTGGATTACGCCGGCAGTCTCAGTGAATGATTGCTCTTGCTCAAAATGAATAACTTGCGCCTTACCTGAGTGATACTTGGAAGATGCGCCTAAATAGTCACCAACGCAAAGCAGCCGCGCCGTTCCTCTTCGGATTGTGAGGTTCTGCTGGGGCGCTACCAGGACCCTGGCCCTCACCATTTCCGCTGGTTGATAGGCAGAGCGTTCCGTCGTAATGCCTATCAACGGTAAGTCTGCCACCCAGCTATCGCACCATGAGGTGATCTTCTAAGTCCAGTTCCTCTCGCACTTGCGGAGCTAGCTCTCCATGCGGATAGCCGAGTAGCACGAGGAACGTTGGCTCCCAATCGCTCGGCAGTTCGAGCGCTGCGCGCACGGCGTCCGCGCAAAAGAGAGGCGCGCCTTTCAGGTAGCCCGCAAGGCCCGCTTCGCCCGCCGCCAGCAGCAAGTTCTGGAGCGCGGCGCCGAGGCTCTGCACGAACATGTCGCGTTCCGCCCGTCGGCGCGCGGCGTCTCGCCACCTCTTCCGATCGCCGAAGGAGAGGCAGGCGAGCAAGAGAACCGGTGCTTCGGCGAGCTGTGCTTGGGATCTCCGCAGGAGCCCTGCCACCTTCAGTACCGGTTTCCCGTCGCCCTCGAGGTCAGCGCGCCATGCCCCCGTCATCGCGTCAGCCAGCCGGTCGCGCGCAGGCTGCGTGCGCACGTGCACGAAGCGCCACGGGCGCGAGTGATGCGGAGCGGGCGCCGTGCAGGCCAGCGCGACGATGCGCTCGACCGTCGCGCCGTCGACGGGCATGGAAGCGAACTGCCGGATGGACCGGCGCGCGGAGATCGCCGCGGAGACCGAATGATCCTCGCGCACGGCGTTCATCACCCCTTCAATCGCTCGGCGACGCGCATCTGGGCGAGCAGGCGGTGTGTGGCAGTCTCCGCCGCGTGCGAGAGCAGATAGCGGAGGTCGTCCGGTTCGTCTACGTCGTTGAGCAGCGAGTCGAAGCGCAGGACCTGCAGCGGGACTCCGCGCGCCGAGGCTTCCCTCTCGTGCTGTGCGAAAGAATTCGGACCGAACCGGAAATCGATTACGTCCGGCGGTCGTAACGCGAGCGCGCTCGTCCCCTCCGCCCGCGATGGGCAGATCACAGCGCCGAGATCACGCGGCAACGCTGCGAGTATGGACTCGATTTCGTCCGAAGTAACCGCGGGCACGTCAGCGAGAAGCACGAGGATCGCGGTAGGCTCCTCGAGGGAGATCACCCGCGACGCGTGCTTAAGCGCCTCGTTTATGCCTGACAGCGCAGCAGGCTGCGCGAT
>Ga0193739_1000350_pt1 | contig 13039 bp, 10 predicted proteins | sample L2a2metaG_FD_144926 | JGI IMG/M metagenome (GOLD analysis project Ga0193739, IMG submission 144926) | Soil microbial communities from a riparian zone of the East river system, Colorado, United States - L2a2 | ecosystem: Environmental > Terrestrial > Soil > Riparian zone | place: USA: East River...
CCGGGTTGTGCGGCGCCACCTGGTCCCTCGAAGGCACCACGGTCGCGCCCGAGTTCCTGGCGAGTGCGCTGTCGAACGGCTCGCCCCGCTGCTTCGGCGTGTCGGCCGTCAGCACCGAGGGCTACGAGAGCCTGTGGTCGCCGCTGCGTCAGGACACCCCGCGACCCGACGCGCGCAACACGCTCGTATTCCCGTTGCAACAGGACTCGACCCAGGCGGGATTCCGCTTCTGGAACGACGCCAACGCCGACGGCAGGGGCCAGAGCTCCGAGCTTGGGTTCGTCGGGAGCGGCAACGCCGCCTCCATCGACTTCCGCGTGACGCGGGGGGCAGGTGACACGTTGTGGATCGTGCCGGTGTTCAGCGGCACGCGCATGCAGGTGTACGGCCGGGCCGCCGATCTCACGTCGATCGACTTCGCTCCGGCGGCGGGCTACAGCCGCAACATGTTCCAAGCGGTCCCCACGTACGGGTACGTGTTCGAGATTGTGGAAGGCACGAGCCTGCACTACGGGGCGCTCCGGGTCACGCACGTGGGGCGGGATTATCTGATCTTCGACTGGAGTTTCCAGACGGACGTTGGGAACCCGGAGTTGATCAGGCGAGGCGGCCTCTCCACGTCGTTGTCCACCGGCTTCCAGGTAAGAGGGTCGCAGTAACACGAAGACGCCGAGACCGGTCGTTGTAGGGGCGCAGCAATGCTGCGCCCCTACGTGCGTCTGGACGTTTCGATGCGTAGTTTCCCTGCGCCATGCGATCCATCACCCTCGACGGTCATTCGTTGTCCATCGCCGACGTCGTCGCCGTTGCCCGCGGGAACGCGACCGTCGCGCTCGATCCGAAGGCCCTGAAGGCGGTTGCGGCGTCGCGCCGCACCGTCGAGGCTGCGGTCAGTGCCGGCCAAACCATTTACGGCGTCAACACGGGCTTCGGGAAGCTGGCCCACGTCCGCATCCCGGCCGATCAGGCGCGGCAGCTGCAACTCAACCTCATCCGCAGCCACGCGTCGGGGGTGGGCGATCCCCTGCCGGTGGACGCCGTACGTGCCATGATGCTGCTGCGCGCCAACGTCCTGGTGCGGGGCACCAGCGGCGTGCGGCCGGCGCTGCCCGAGCTGCTCGTCGACATGCTCAACACGAAGATCCACCCGACCGTCCCGTCGCAGGGAAGCGTGGGCGCGTCGGGGGACCTGGCCCCCCTGTCGCACCTCGCGCTCGCGATGATCGGCGAAGGGGACGTCCGGGTCCCGCGGCCCATCACGCTCGAGGCCAAAGAGGGCATTGCCTTCGTGAATGGCACGCAGGCGCAGACGGGACTCGCGGCGCTGTTGGTGCACGACGGATGGCGGTTGTGGCGCACCGCGCATGGCGCCGCGGCGATGAGTCTGGAGGCGGTGCGCGGTTCTCCCGACCCGTTCGACGCCCGTATCCACGACGCGCGCCCGCATCCCTGCCAGCAGCGCTCGGCGGCCTTGCTGCGCGCGCTCCTTGCCGACAGCGCGATCCGCGAGTCGCATCGCGAGAACGATCCACGCGTGCAGGACGCCTACTCGCTGCGCTGCACGCCGCAGGTGCTGGGGGCCGTGGGCGAGGGACTGACGTTCGCGGAACGGCTCGTGACCACCGAGCTGAACGCCGCAACCGACAACCCCCTCGTATTCGGCGACGACGTGCTGTCAGGGGGCAATTTCCACGGCCAGCCAATCGCGCTTGCGCTCGACGTGATCGGCATCGCGCTCACGACGTTGGCGGGCCTCGCCGAGCGGCGGCTCGAGCGCATCGTCAACCCCGATCTGTCTTCGGGGCTCCCCGCCTTCCTGGCGCGTGAACCCGGGCTCGAGTCGGGCTTCATGACGCCGCAGATCGCGGCGGCGGCCCTGGTCGCGGACTGCCGCGTGCTCGCGACCCCGGCGAGCGTCCAATCGGTGCCGACGGAGGGGAACCAGGAGGATGTGGTGCCGATGGGGATGACCGCGGCCTGGAAGGCCGGGCGCATTCTCGCGAACGCGGAGCGCATCGTGGCGATCGAGTTGCTCGCCGGCGCACAGGGACTCGAGTATCTGCTGCCGCTCACACCGGCCCGCGGCGTCGCGCGGCTGCATGCCGCCGTACGGACGCAGGCAGCCGCGCTCACGGGCGATCGCCCGTTCACGGCCGACATCGAGCGGGTAGCGCAGGGGATCCGCGCGGGCGCCTTCGAGCCGGAGGGCGGGGGAGGGGGGGGGGCGCCGTGACCGCGCGCGTCATTCGCGCGCCCCGGGGGGCGGTCAAGTCCTGTCAGGGCTGGATCCAGGAAGCCGCGCTCCGGATGTTGATGAACAACCTGGACCCGGACGTCGCGGAGCGGCCGCAGGATCTCGTCGTGTACGGCGGAACGGGGAAGGCGGCGCGCGACTGGCCGTCGTTCGATGCCATCTGCCGCACGCTCCGGACGTTGCGCGACGACGAAACGCTGCTCGTCCAGTCGGGGAAACCGGTGGGGGTGTTCACGACTCACCCCGACGCGCCGCGGGTGCTGATCGCGAACGCCAATCTCGTGGGGCGCTACGCCACGTGGGATGTGTTCCGTGACCTCGAGCGCCGCGGACTGATCATGTACGGCCAAATGACGGCCGGCTCGTGGATCTACATCGGCACCCAGGGGATTCTGCAGGGAACGTATGAGACGCTAGCGGCAGTCGCATCACGACATTTTGGAGGATCTCTCCGCGGCCGGATACTCCTCACCGGCGGGTTGGGTGGGATGGGCGGCGCGCAGCCCCTCGCCGCGACCATGAACGACGGGATCTGCCTCGCCGTGGAAGTCGACCCCGCGCGCGTGCAGCGGCGGTTGGACACCCGCTATCTCGACCGCTCCACCGCGTCGGTCGACGAGGCGCTCGCGTGGTGCGACGACGCGAAGCGACGCGGCGCGGCCCTGTCGGTCGGCCTGGTCGGGAACTGCGCCGAGGTCCTGCCCGCGCTCGTGCAGCGGGGGTTCCTTCCCGACGTGCTCACCGATCAGACGTCGGCGCACGACACGTTGCACGGGTACGTCCCCGCGGGTGTGTCACCGGAGGCGGCAGCGGCAGAACGCCGCCGCGCCCCCGACGAGTACCAGCGGCGGGCGCGCGCGAGCATCGCCGCCCATGTGCGCGCGATGCTCGACTTGCAGCGTCGCGGCGCGGTGACGTTCGACTACGGCAACAACATTCGCACCGAAGCGCGCGACGCCGGGGTCGGCGACGCGTTCGCCATCCCCGGGTTTGTCCCCGAGTACATCCGGCCGCTGTTTTGCGAGGGCAAGGGGCCGTTCCGCTGGGTCGCGCTCTCGGGTGATGCCGCGGACCTGCACCGTACCGACCGCCTCGTGCTGGAGCTGTTTCCCGAGAATGCGCATCTCGCGCGCTGGATCACCCTGGCTCAGGAGCGCGTGGCGTTTCAAGGGCTTCCCGCGCGGATCTGTTGGCTCGGGCAGGGGGAGCGGGCGCGCTTCGGCGCCGCGCTGAACGACCTGGTGCGGCGCGGCGAGGTGTCGGCGCCGATCGTGATCGGACGCGATCATCTCGACACGGGATCGGTCGCGTCGCCGTTTCGCGAGACCGAAGGGATGCGCGACGGCTCCGACGCGATCGCCGACTGGGCGATTCTCAATGCGCTCCTCAACACCGCGTCGGGCGCCTCGTGGGTGTCGTTCCATCACGGCGGCGGCACCGGGATCGGGAACTCGCTGCACGCGGGGCAGGTGATCGTCGCCGACGGGACCGACGGCGCGGCGCGACGTCTGGAGCGGGTGCTCACGAACGATCCGGGAATCGGCGTCGCCCGGCACGCCGATGCCGGGTATCCCGAAGCGCTCGACGCGGCCCGCCGCCACGGCATCCGTCTCCCGATGCGGGACGCAGGAGCCTCCGACTGAAGACGCTCATCGTCGGCGCGCACCAGGTCGTGACCTGCCGCGGCCCCGCGCGCGCCCGGCGCGGCGGGGAAATGGCTGACGTGGAAGTGCTGCGCGACGCTGCCGTGTTGATCGACGGGGATCGGATCGCTTGGGTGGGCCCGCGCCGCGAGGTAGGGGCGCAGCATGCTGCGCCCCTACGCGAGGTCGAGGTCAACGGTGTACTGTTTCCCGGATTCATCGACTGCCACACGCACGGCGTGTTCGGCGCCCCGCGCCTCGACGACCACCAGCGGCGCGCGCTGGGCGAGGACTACAAGGCGATTGCCGCCGCAGGCGGCGGGATCCTCCAGTCGGTGCGCGACGTGCGCGCGCGCTCCGAAGCGGAGCTTGAAGCCCTCACCCGGACGCGCCTCGCGACGCTGCTCGCGCACGGCACGACGACCATCGAAGTGAAATCGGGATATGGCCTCGAGCTCGAAGCCGAATTGAAGCAATTGCGAGTGATCCAGCGGCTGGCGCAGACGCAACCCGCCCGCCTAGTGCCGACGTTCCTCGGCGCGCACGAGGTGCCCCCCGAGCATCGCAGCGACCGCGCGGCGTACGTACGCCTGCTCTGCGAGGAGATGATCCCCGCGGTGTCGCACGGCGGACTGGCGCGCTGCTGTGACGTGTTCTGCGAGCCGGGGGTCTTCAGTCCCGTCGAAGCGCGCACGATTCTCACCGCCGCGAAGCGCCACGGGCTCGCGTTGAAGCTGCACGCCGACGAGCTGGAAGGGTCGGGGGGAGCGGAGCTGGCTGCGGAACTGGGCGCGCTGTCGGCGGACCATCTCGCCCGAGTGTCGGACGCGGGAGTGCGGGCGCTCGCCGCGAGCGGCACTGTCGCCGTGCTCCTGCCGGCGACGATGGTCTTCCTGGGCAAGGCGGGACAGGCGCCGGCCCGCCGCCTGATCGAGGCGGGAGCGGCGGTCGCGCTGGCCACGGACTTCAACCCCGGCACGTCGCCGACGGTGAGCTTGCCGCTCGTGATGGCGCTTGGCGTCTCCCAGCTGGGCCTGCGTCACGCGGAGGCGTTGACGGCGGTCACCGTGAACGCCGCGGCAGCCTTGGGGCTCGCCGGGGAGCGGGGTCAGCTCGCCCCGGGGTTCGCCGCCGACGTGGTCGTGGCCGCCGTGGAGGACTGGCGGGAAGCGGCCTACTGGATGGGTGCGAACGTCGTAAGCGCCGTCTGGACAGGGGGTTCGGCTTGTCCCACTCCCACCGTCCCGGTATCTTAAAGTTTCCATGTCCAAACTTGAGCAGCTGAAAGACAAGGCCAAGGGTCTCGAGGCGAGAGACCCCAAGAAGGCCGTCGAGATCTGGCTCGAAGCGCTCAAGACGCAGGAGTCGGACGGCGAGGCGAACCCCGATCTCTCGATCTACAACCGCATCGGGGATCTCTACATCAAGCTGAAGGACCCCGGCCAGGCGGCGGACTTCTACGACCAGGCGGTCGATAAGTACGCCGAGCTCGGGTTCCACAACAACGCCATCGCGATGTGCAACAAGGTGCTGCGCAACGCGCCGGCGCGGCAGTCGACGTACTTGAAGCTCGCGAAGCTGTACGCGGCCAAGGGGTTCATGACCGAGGCCCAACAGAACTTCGTCCAGTACGCCGAGCGGATGCAGAAGGCCGGCAAGATCGAACATGCGTTCGCGGCGCTCAAGGAGTTTACGGACATCTCGCCTGAGAGCGAGCGCCTGCGCGAGATTCTCAGCGACCATCTCTCGATGTACGGTGGCGACCCCAGGCGCCCGTCCGCGGCCAAGATCAACGTGCCGACGGCGACGGGGCCGGGGGGTGAAGACATCACCAAGTCGGGGAAGCGCAAGACCTCGAGTCTCGTATTTCTCGACTTGGGCGAGCCGGCGCCCGTCAAAACGAAGCCCGCCGCCCCTCCCAGGCCGGGCCCGACCGCGCGGCCGGCGCCACCGCCACCGCCTCCCGTGGCGGCGCAAATCGCGGACGATGCGATCGAGATCGAGGCGACGAGCCTCGGCGACGACGTGGAAGAGGAGTCGGCCGAGGCCGGCAGCATGCTCGATGGGCTCGAGACGACGAGCTCCGATTTCGGACAGGTCCGCGCGAGCGCGCCGCGGACGCCGTCTATCCGCGAGGAGTTGAACCCCGCGGATCTGGAGCTCGAGACGCTCAGCGAGTTCGAGCCCACGGTCTCCCAGGAAGCCGACGAAGCGGAGCCGGATGGGTTGGAGGAGGCGGAGCTGGTCCTCGAGGGCGACGTCGATCTCGAGCCGGAGCCTCCCCGCGCACCTCCGCCGCCACGGCCCGCCCCGAGGGCTCAGCCTCCCAAGGCCGCGTCGCCCAAGGCTCCTCCGCCGAAGCTCGCGCCACTCAAGATGCCCGGCGCCAAGCCGCCCGAGGCGCCGAAGGTGAAGCCCGTCGTTCCGAAACGGCCCTCGGCGGAGACGGCTGCGCCGCCCGGCAAGCGGAAAACGGTGGTGGAGGTGCCGCCGCTCGAGTTGGAGCCGGATTTTGAAACGGGGACGACCGATGCGAGTCACGACATCGACGATCGGCCGCTGATCGAAGAGAGCCGCGCGCACTCGGCGTTCGTCCAGACGGAAGAGGACACGTCGATTTCCCTGGGGGGACGCAAGTCGGGGTTCATCAACCTCGGCGTCGAGGGCATCGTCAACCAGGCCGATCAAGCGGAATCGCTCGTCTTCTCGGGGATCGAGGAGACGCCGGCGGCGGCGGGGATCGACGAGCTCGAATCGCGTGTCGCCGACAACCCCGACGACCCGGAGGCCCATCAGGCGCTGGGCGAGGCGTTGATCGAGGACGGGCAGCGCGACCGCGGCGTCGAGGAGCTGGATCTCGCCACGACAGGTTGGGAGAACGCGGGGAACCTGGAGCAGGCGTTGTCGCTGGTAGAGGAGATCCTGCGGCTCGATCCCAACAGCGTGCGCCACCGCCAGAAGGCGGTCGAGTTTTCGTTCAAGGTCGGGGACAAGTCCAAACTGATCGATGCCTACCTCGAGCTGGCGGACACGCTGCTGCGCACCGATCTGCCGGAGAAGGCCCGAGCCGTCTACGAGCGCGTCGCCGAGCACGACCCGAGGAACGAGCGCGCCAAGGCGGCGCTCGCGATGCTCGCCCCCGTTTCCGCCCCGGCCAAGCCCGAGGGGAAGGTGAAGGCCAAGGACGCCAAGATGAAGGTGCGCGACGAGGCCGACCTGGATGGGGACTTCGTGGACCTCAGCTCGATGATGATGGAAGACGAGGCGCCCGCCAAAGACAGCCGGATGACGGTCGCGGACGAGGAGCCGACGGGCGACGAGGAGCAAGACTTCCACGACATGCTCGCCCGCTTCAAGCAGGGCATCGACGAGAACATCGACGAGACCGATTTCCAGTCGCACTATGATCTGGGCGTCGCGTTCAAGGAAATGGGCCTGCTCGACGAGGCCATCGCCGAGCTGCAGAAGGCGTTGCGGGCGCCGGACGGGAAGCTGCGGACATCGGAAATGTTGGGCGTGTGCTTCTTCGAGAAGGCAGCGTACGGCGTCGCCGAGTCGATCCTGCGGCGCGGGCTCGAGCTGCCGGCCTCGGGCGATCAGGAGCGTCTGGGAATCCTGTACTGGCTGGGCCGGGCGCTCGAGGAGCAAGGCAAGAAATCCGACGCGCGCGACCTGTACGGGCGCGTCTTCGCGGTCGACATCCGCTTCCTCGATGTGGAGCAGCGCGCCAAGGCGCTGGCCAAGGCTCGATGACCGTCGCCCTGCCGCGGGTCGCGCTGCGCGACGTCCAGCTCCCGGTGGCCGCGGAGCTGGAGCAGGTGGTGGACGAGCTGCGGCGCATCATCGCCGCGGACTTCCCGATCATCAGCGAAGTGAACGAGCATCTCCTGCGGATGAAGGGGAAGCTGTTCCGCCCCACGTTGTTGCTGCTGAGCCATCGCGCCGCGGGCGGCGGTGACACCCGGGCCATCACTCTGGCGGCGGTTGTGGAGCTGATTCACCTGGCGACCCTGGTGCACGACGATTCCGTCGATCATTCGGCGCTGCGGCGCGGCCTGCCGACGATCAACGCGTTGTTTTCGCACCAGATCGCCGTGATCATGGGCGACTATCTCTACTCCCGCGCCATCATCGAGCTGGTGCAGCTCGACGACCCCACGCCGCTGCGCGTCCTGGCGCGCGTGACGAACGAAATGACCGTGGGGGAGATGCGGCAGCTCGAAGCGCACGACAAGCTGGCCTATGGTGAGGCCGCGTACGACCAGTTGATCCGGGCCAAGACGGCGTCGTTGCTTTCCGGGGCCTGCGAGGTGGGCGCGCTGACGGCCGCCCCGGCGTATCGGCAGGCGCTCGCGCGTTTCGGTATGTTGCTCGGCATGGCGTTCCAGATCACCGACGACTTGCTCGACTACACGCAGCCGGAAGCGGTGACCGGAAAGCCGTCGGGGCTCGATCTGCGCGAGCACAAGATGACGCTGCCGCTGATCGCGGCCCTGGCGCGCGTGGCGCCGCCCGCGCGCCGCGTCGTCGCGCAGCTGATGGAGACGGCGGAGCCGTCCGACGATCTCGTGGCCGAGGTCATTCGGATGGTCGAGAGCGCGGGCGGGCTCGAGACGGCGCGGCAGCGCGCGCTCGACTTGGCGCAGCAGGCGGAGGCGGAGCTCGACGTGCTGCCGTCCTCGGCGGCGCGCGACGCGCTGCAAGGCAGCATCGCCTACGCCGTGGAGCGGCGCAGCTAGTGGCGCACGGCCCACGCCGTCCGCTGTTCTACTTCGGCGTGCTCGCCGTCGGCTTCGTGCTGGGCGGGCTGGTGCATGCGTTCCTGCAGCGTTTCCTGCCGCAGGGACCGGCGAAAGAGATTTTCACGTGGTCCGTGACGCCGACGATCGGGCCGGTGCACCTGGACCTGTTGGTGGTGTCGATCACCCTGGGGCCGATCGGGCTCGACGTGTCGCTGCTCGCGGTACTCGGCGTCGCGATCGCGTACTTCGTGGCCCGGTCGCTCTTCTAGAAGAAGAGGAACTATGTTCGGCAATCTCGGCTTTACCGAAATCGCGATTCTCCTCTTGATCCTCGTCCTGTTCTTCGGGGCCAAGCGCATTCCCGAGATCGGCGCGTCGATCGGGAAGGGGATCAAGGAATTCAAACGGGGATTGAAGGACGAGGCCGTGGAACCCCCGGCGTCGTCCGACGCCCCCCTCCCCCCGGCACAGAGCGTGGGGCCGAAGCGGCTGAGTCAGTAGGCGACCGCCATGTTCGGCAATTTGGGTGCGGGCGAGATCGTCATCCTGCTGCTGATCGTGCTCCTGGTGTTCGGGGCGAACCGGCTGCCCGACGCCGGTAAGGCGGTGGGGAAGGGTCTGCGCGAGTTCAAGCGCGCCCTCTCGGACGCGGAAGACGCGATTCAGCGGCCCCCGGAAGACGAGCCGCCCCGCGACGCGAAGCCGAAGCGCCTGGTGGAGTAGCCGGCGCTACAGGGCGTCGGCGTCGGCCGACGCCTGGGTGCGGAAGAGGTCCTTGCGGCGGTCCACGATCTTCGCCTTGCTGCGCAAGCCGTCGACGTATTGCTGAATCCGCGCCTGACGCACCGCCGTGAGCAGCTGGGTCCGCTGCGCTTCCTTCTGCCTCAGCCACGCCGATGAGTCGGCCATCTTGCGGCCGAGCGACTCGATGATGAAATCGCCACCCTGCCCGACGATCACCCCGCTGCGTTCTCCCACCCGCAGCCCGAACGTCGCTCCTACCACGAGCGGCTCCCGTGCCAGGTAACCGGGCGGCTGGAGCCGCGTGAACGGTCCAAAGCGCTGGACCGGCAGCCCGCGTGCGGCGCCGATCGCCAGGAGGTTGGGCGTGCCGCGCAGCGCTGTCGCCAGCGAGTCGGCGCGGTGCTTCGCGAATTCCTTTTGCTTTTGCAGCTTGACCGCCGCCAGTACTTCGGTCCGCACTTCGGCGAGTGGCGGCACGCCGGCCGGCACGAGCGAGTCGAGCCGGAACACGTAGTAGGCCGGCTTCGCCTCGACGATGGGACTCGTCTCTTCGAGGCGGGCCTCGAACGCCCAAACGCTCACGTCGGGGATCGGGTACCGGCCCAGCGTGAGCCGCTCGCCCTCCACGATGCGGTACAGGGGCGAGAGGGGCAGCTGGAAGCGTTGCGCCGCGCTGTCGAGCAACGCGCCATTCGTTTGATCCGCGGCGAACCGCTCCAGGCTATCGACCCGTGACTCGACGGCGTCGAGATGGGCGCCCTGCAGCTCGATCGGGATGAGGATGTGGCGCAGCTTCAGCGAGTCGCCCCTCGCCAAGTCCACTCGGATGAGATGGTAGCCGAATTGTGTGAGGACCGGCGCCGATACGCGGCTCGGCGCGAGACCCTTCACGCCCGCCATGAACTGCGGGTCGAACGCCGGCTCGTTGCGCTTCACCCACCCCAGGTCGCCGCCCTGCCTGCCGCTGACCGTGTCGGCCGACTCGCGGCGCGCCACGTCTTCGAACTTCGCGCCGCGGGCCAGCTCGGCGCGGATGCGGGCGACGCGGGCGCGGGCCGCCGCCGAGTCGGCGGCGTCGGGGAGGCGCGGAATCGCGACGAACCGCACATACGCCTGCGCCGGGCGCTTGAAGTCGTCCTCGTGCGCCTTGAGGTAGCGCTGCAGCTCGGCGTCCGTGACGGGAATCGAGTCGGTGATCAGGTAGGGCCAGATCGCGAGCGAGGCGATGGACGCGGAGTCGTACTGGTCCTTGTAGATCCGCCACAGCTTGGCGTCGGAGATGTACACGTCGGCGGTGAGGTACTGCGCCAGCTTGATCTGCGGGATGCGCTCGCGGTAGACCGTCTCGATCTGCGCGAGCGTGTTGCGATCGGCCCCCGACTGCAGGAACTGCTGCCACTTGCGGATATCGAACTGGCCGTCGGTCTGAAACTGGGGATCGCGCATCACCTCCGGCGGCGGTGAAGAGCGGGCGGCGTCGATGATCTCCTCGTCGGTGACCTGAATGCCGAGCCGGGCGTACTCCTGCTGTAGCAGGATCTCCTGGATCAGCTGGTTGGTCACCTGATCCTGAACCTGCTGCTCGTCTTCCCGCGCCAGCGTCGATTGCCCGGTCTGTTGGCGATACTGCTCGTACGCCGTCTGGAGCCGCTGCTGGTAGAGGGTGACCGGGACCTCGCGGCCGTTCACCTTCAGCACGATGTTCCCGCTCGGCTCCAGGATTTCCATCACCTGGCCGATCGCCAGCCACAGGACGAACGACCCGGCGAGGATGAAGAACACCCACTTGGCGTTGGCCCGCATCGAGCGCATCATGGCCGCGATCCGACTCCGGTCAGAGACGAGGGAAGGGCCATAAGTCTAAGAACGACAATGCACAAACTCAAGCGCACACGACCCCGGGTCATTTGACAGCAGCGCCGGGCAAACACTATCTTCGTCCAATTCCCACATAGACTTAGGGCGTGGCCTACATCAGCGAAATCGACAAACTCGAAGCCCGTTGGCGGGAGAACCCCAAGGGACGGAATTTCGCCCCCTTGGCGGACGCCTATCGTAAGGCGGGGCTTGTAGATAACGCCATAGACCTGTTACAGAGTGGCCTCCAGCTTCATCCGGACTACGTCAGCGCCCATATCGTCCTCGCGCGCTGTCTCACTGATAAGAAAGACGACGGCGGAGCCCAAGACGTCTTCCAGAAGGTCCTCGTTCTCGATGGCGAGAATATCATCGCGCTACGTGGGCTAGCGGAGATCGCGGAGCGGAACAGTCGATTTGCCGAGGCGGTCGACTGGCTGGCCCGGTTGCTCAACGCCGATCCGATGAACGGGGACGCCGCCGAGCACTTGGCGCGAGCCAAGACCAAGGCGGCGACCGCGAAACCCGCTTCCCCCCCGCCGGCGATCGCCGAAGCCGAGACGGAGGCGATGACCAAGCCGAGCTTCGTGGTCGAGCACACCGATGCCGAGCCGGTCACCCCGGTCGCGGCGACGACACCGTCACGCGATGTCGAAACGTTCGACGGGTCACTGGACTTCAACGCCGCGGCGCACTCCGCGGCGCGGGCCGAAGGCCTCGAGGTGCAGGAGGACATCGAGCTCAACTCGCAACAGATCGAGCAGGTCGACGTCATCGGGTTGGCGCGCACGCAGTACGAGGGGAGTGGGATGTTCAAGCTGGACATCCCGTCGCCCGAAGTGCGGCCGCCGGTCCCGGAGCTAGTGGACGAGGTGATGCCGCAGGTCGATTTGCCGCTGATCATGCCGGACGACATGGCGGCCCAGGCACCCGCGCCGCCGCGGCGCGCCGTGCCACCTCCGGCGCCGGCACCCCCGCCGCCTCCCCCTCCGGCGGCCGCGATCCCCGCGGCGGTGGCACTCTCCGACGACGACGGCGCCGCCGATACGGCGACGCTGTCGCAGGCGGAGCCGGTGCTCACGGAGACGATGGCGGAGTTGTACCTCAAACAGGGACACCAGCACGACGCGCTGCGCGTCTATCAGGCGTTGCTCGCGCAGCGGCCGAACGACGCGCGGCTGCGCCGTCGGGTCGAGCACCTCTCCGGTGGCGGTGACGCACGCCGCGGCTCGGGCGTCTCGGCGCAGGCGTTCTTGAAGAGCATCTGGTCGGGCCGCGCCGCAGTGGCGCCGCCGCCGCCAGCGCCGGTTCCGGCGATGGAGCAGAGTACGCTCGAGGCGGCGTTCGACGCCGCCGGTCCCACTCCGGGCGAGCCGTCGCATCCGGCGCACGACCACATCTCCCTCGACTCGGTGTTCGGCGACGACTCGGCGCGCCGCTCCGACAGCGTGGCCCCCGCCGGGGGGGGGGGGGGCGCCGCGGCCCCGCCGGCCGGGGGCAGTGCCGGGCCCCGTAGTGGTGCGAGCGAATCAGCGCGCGGGGGCAGCAGCAGCACGGGCGGGTTCTCGTTCGACGATTTCTTCGGCGGAGCGCCGCCGGGTGCCGCTCAGCCCGCTGCAGAAGGCGGTGGCGCGGAAGCGGGAGCAGGCGCGGCGGCCGCGCCGGGCGGCGCGCGGACGCCGGGCCGGTCATCGGGTCGCGCGCAGCGCCCGCCCGAGGATGAGGTGGAGGCCGATCAGTTCCAGCAGTGGCTGAAAAAGCTCAAGTCCTAGTGCACATCGCCGTGCTGAACGGCCCCA
>Ga0193739_1000351_pt1 | contig 13036 bp, 12 predicted proteins | sample L2a2metaG_FD_144926 | JGI IMG/M metagenome (GOLD analysis project Ga0193739, IMG submission 144926) | Soil microbial communities from a riparian zone of the East river system, Colorado, United States - L2a2 | ecosystem: Environmental > Terrestrial > Soil > Riparian zone | place: USA: East River...
TCAAGACGTCGGGGGGGAGCGTCGCGACATCGGCCCCGATCATCGCCGCGTCCACGACGTGGCGCGGGGAGCGGATCGAGGCCGCCAGGATCTCGGTCTCGATGCCGTAGTTATCGAAGATCACGCGCGCCTCGCGGATCACGTCCATCCCCTCCTGGCCCACGTCGTCGAGCCGCCCGATGAACGGACTGACATAGCTCGCGCCGGCCTTGGCGGCGATGAGGCATTGCACGCTCGAGAAGCAGAGCGTGACGTTGGTGCGGATGCCTTCCGAGGCGAGCCGCCGCACCGCCACCATCCCATCTTCGAGCATCGGGATCTTGACGACGATGTTGTCGGCGATCTTCGCCAGCTCCTTGCCTTCCTTGACCATCCCTTCGGTGTCCACCGCCACCACCTCGGCCGACACGGGACCCTCGACGAGCGAGCAGATCTCCTTCAACACGTCGCGGGGATCGAGGTCCGCCGCTTGCTTGGAGAGCAGCGACGGGTTGGTGGTGATGCCGTCGATCAGACCGGCTTGGGCGGCCCAGCTGATGTCCTTCAGGCTCGCGGTGTCGAGGAAGAATTTCATGAACACGCCTCGGCGTAGAATTCTGGAGGATACCGCACCGCCACCAGGTACAGTCCCTGCGGCGGGGCGGGCGGACTGGCCGCCAGATTGTCGGTCGCAACGAGCAAACGGGGGAAATCCGCCGGCGGGCGCCGGCCGAGGGCGATGTCCACCATGGTGCCCACGAGGAAGCGCACCATGTGATGCAGGAATCGATCGGCCTCGATCGTGAACGTCACACCCGCTCCGTCCGTTCGCGGCGCCCACTCGGCGAGCGCCACGCGGCATCGGTAGTGGGCTGTGGCGGCTCCCGCCGCGGCCAGACCACGGAACTCATGCTCCCCAGCGAGCAGCGCGCTCGCCTGCTGGAGCGCGGCGAGATCGAGCGGCACGTCCGCCGCCCCCGCATCGACAGCCCACTCGTAGGGCCGCCGGAACGGCGACGCGGCCGCCTCGTCGGTGCCGATTAGGTACCGGTAGCGCCGCGCCGTCGCGCTGCGGCGCGCATCGAACCCCGGCCGCATCGCGTGCACCTGCTCGACCCACACATCGTCCGGGAGCAACGCGTTGAGCGCGCGTCGCAGCTCGTTCGGCTGGCCATCCCAGCGCTCGCCCGGAGTGAAGCTCACTCCCTGGCCGAGCGCGTGGACCCCTGTGTCGGTCCGGCCCGCGCCCGTCGTCACGACCCGTTGGGCGCCGCCTTCGAGGCGCTCGAGTACCGTTTCGAACTCCGCCTGCACGGTACGCGCCTCGGGTTGCCGCTGCCATCCGGCGAACCGCGCCCCGTCGTACTGAACCACGGCGAGGTAGGGGCGGCTCGTCACGCGCGAAAGATGCAACCCGTTGTCACTATTTGACAAGGCCCACGTCGCCGCGATAGCTTCCGCACCCTCACTCGATGGATTCTTCGCCGCTCCGCCGCGCGATCACCGCGCTCGCCCACCGCCAATCGCTGCCCGAAAGCCTCACTGCGGAGGTGTTCGGCGTCGTGATGAGTGGGGAGGCGACTCCGGCGCAGATCGCCGCCTTGCTGATGGGGCTCCGCGCCAAGGGCGAAACCGCAGAAGAAGTGGCCGGCGCCGCCCGGGCCCTGCGCGCCGCAATGGTTCCGGTCGCCGTTTCGGGGTCCCACCTCGTCGATACGTGCGGCACAGGGGGCGGCACAGTCCCCACCTTCAATATCTCGACGGCGGCGGCGTTCGTCGCCGCGGGCGCAGGCGCCACCGTCCCGAAGCATGGCAACCGTTCCTTCACGTCCAAGTGCGGCTCGGCCGACGTGCTGGAAGCGCTCGGCGTGCGAATCGTGCTGGATGCCCCGACGGCGGCGCGGGTCCTGACGGAAGCCCGAGTCGCGTTCCTGTTCGCGCCCAACTTCCATCCCGCGATGAAGCACGTCGCTCCGGTGCGCCGTGAGTTGGGCGTGCCGTCGGTCATGAACCTGGTCGGACCGCTCGCCAACCCCGCCGGCGTCCGCCGTCAGGTGATCGGCGTGGCCGATCAGGACCGCGGGCCCGTCGTCGCGGACGCACTGGTGCGGCTCGGCGCCGAACACGCCCTCGTGGTGCACGGACGGATCGGCATGGACGAGATCTCGCCCCTGGGCGTGACCGATGTGTGGGAAGTGCGGGACGGGGCGGTACGGGCGTGGGAGATCGACCCGGAGCGCTATCGCCTGGCGATTGGCGATGCCGGAGTCCTGAAGGGCGGGGAGCCGGCGGAGAACGCCGAGCGGCTGGAGCGGATCCTCGGCAATGGCGATGGTGACAGTGCGGGCCTGGCGGCGGTGTTGCTCAATGCCGGCGCGGCGATCTATGTGGCGGGCATTGCGGCGTCGTACGCCGAGGGAATCGGGCGGGCGCGGGAAGTCGTCGCGTCGGGGGCGGCTCGCGCCGCCCTCGACCGGCTGCGCAAGGCGACGGTCAGTACTTCCGGATGACGCCGACGACCACGCCCTGGACGATCACGTCGCGCTCGTTGACGCGCAGGGGCTGCATCGTCGGATTGGCAGGCTGCAACCGGATCCAGCCGCCCGGCTCACGGTAGAAGCGCTTGACCGTGGCGCTGTCGCCGTGGACCAGGGCGACGACAGTCTGGCCGCTATCGGCTTGGTTGCGCTCCTGCACGACGACGAAGTCGCCGTCCTTGATGTGCTCGTCGATCATGGAGTCGCCGCGCACCTTGAGGACGTAACTGCGGCCGCGTCGCGGGATGAGCTCGTCGGGGACGGCGATGGTGTCGTTTCCGGTGATCGCTTCGATCGGCTCCCCGGCGGCTACGAGGCCGAGCAGGGGCAGCTCGGTGGCTCCAGTCTGTCCCTTGGGAGGGACGATTTCGATCGCCCGGCTCTCATTATGCGCCCGGCGGATGTACCCTTTGCGCTCGAGATTGGTGAGGTGTTCATGCACCGTGGCGAGCGAGTGGAAGCCAAACTGACGGGCAATCTCCTCGAAGCTCGGGGCATACCCCTTGGCATCGAGGTGACCCGAGATAAAGTCGAGGATTTCGCGCTGGCGGCGTGTAACCGGCATTGACGACTCCCGAAGGTAACCCGAAGCTTAATCTACCCGAATAACGCCCGAACGCAAGGATGCCCAGAGCGACCCTCGAAGAGATCCTGCAGGTGACGCGGGCCCGCGTGGCAGCGCTTCAGGGGTGCTCCTCGGACCTCGAGCGACGGGCCGCCGCGGCGCCGCCGCCGCGCCCGTTCCTGGGTTTGCCCCTCGGCCCGACCCTCGGCGTCGTGGCTGAGATCAAGCGCCGTTCACCCTCCCAGGGGGCCATTCGCCCCGACCTCGACCCGGTGGCTCATGCGCGGGCGTACGCCCACGGCGGCGCCGTGGCCATCTCCGTCCTGACCGACGAAGCCCATTTTGGAGGGTCGCTGGAGGACCTTTCGCGGGTCGCCCGTGCGGTGGCGCTCCCGGTGCTCCGCAAGGACTTCATCATCGACGAACTGCAGATCCTCGAGGCCCGGGCCGCGGGGGCGAGTGCAGTCCTGTTGATCGTCCGCGTCCTCACGCCGGACCGCCTCAAGGCGCTGGCCGCCGCCGCCGCCAGTCAGGGGCTCGGCACTCTGGTGGAGGTGCACACGGCCGCCGAGCTCGAAGCAGCGCTCGCGGTCAGGCCGACGGCCGTGGGAGTGAACGCCCGTGACCTCGGTACGTTCACGGTCGATCTCCGGGGCGCCGAAGGTATCGTGGCTCAAGTGCCGGCGGAGATCCCGGTCGTGGCTGAAAGCGGCATCGAGGGGCGGGGCGACGTGGAGCGGTTGGCGGCAGCGGGCGCGGATTTCGTGCTGGTGGGCACCAGTCTGGCGCGCCGCAGCGATCCCCAGACGGCGGTGCGAGCGCTGACCGGTGTGGGGAGGGTTCGGCGTGGCTGAGGCAACAGGGGGACGCTTTGGACCATACGGGGGGCGCTACGTCCCCGAGACGCTGATGCACGCGCTCGAGGAGTTGGCGCACGTCTACGACACCGCCCGCGCCGACCCCACGTTCTGGACTGAACTCGACGGGCTCCTCAAGGACTATGTTGGCCGCCCCACGCCCCTCACCGACGTGCCCCGGCTCTCAGCCGAGGTGAAGGCCCGAGTGGTTCTGAAGCGCGAGGATCTGAAACACACGGGCGCGCACAAGATCAACAACACGCTGGGTCAAGTGCTCCTCGCCCGCCGGATGGGCAAGCGGCGCATCATCGCCGAGACGGGGGCGGGTCAGCACGGTGTCGCGACCGCGACCGTGTGCGCACGCTTCGGTCTCGAGTGCGTCGTGTTCATGGGCGAGGAAGACATGCGGCGCCAGCGGCTCAACGTGTACCGCATGGAGCTGATGGGGGCGAAGGTCGTGCCCGTGACGTCGGGCACGCGCACGCTCAAGGACGCCACCAACGAAGCGTTACGCGACTGGGTCACTAACGTGACAACGACGCATTACATCATCGGGTCGGTGGTGGGCCCTGATCCCTTCCCTCGCCTGGTGCGCGACTTTCAATCCGTGATCGGCCGCGAGGCGCGAGCTCAGGTGCTCGACCGGACGGGAGGCCGGTTGCCGCGGACCGTGGTGGCGTGCGTCGGAGGTGGATCGAACGCGATCGGCATCTTCACGGCGTTCCTCGATGACGCTGAGGTGGAGCTGGTGGGCATCGAGGCCGCTGGCGCCGCCACACTTGGCGCCGGGCGCCTCGGTGTCTTTCACGGGAGCATGAGTTACGTGCTGCAGGACGAAGCAGGTCAAGTCGAACCGGCCCATAGTGTTTCAGCGGGGCTCGACTACCCGGGCGTAGGGCCCGAGCATGCTTTCCTGAAGGACGCAGGGCGGGTATTGTATGATGCCGTCACCGACCGCGCGGCGCTCGACGCCTTCGCGGTCCTGTCCCGGCTGGAAGGCATTCTTCCGGCCCTCGAGAGCGCGCACGCCGTCGCGTGGGTGCTCGCGAATCGGGGGCGGTGGACCACCGACGATGTCATCCTGGTCAACCTGAGCGGCCGTGGCGACAAGGACGTCGCCCTGGTCGCCGAGCTCACGGGAGCGACGCTCTGACCAACCCCGCGGTCCCCGAACTAGCCCTACCGCCCTCGCAGGTCGAGGAGCTGATGCAGGTCGTCAGCAAGGGGATGCGTGCTACGCAGCTGTACCTGCCCAACAATCCCGTCTACCAGCGCGCCGTGGACAATATCCGCGCGGCGTTCCGCCAGGTGTGGCAGGCCACCGACGACTTGATCTTCGATATCGGCGAGACGGAGATGCGGTGGGAGGACCACGCCGTCTACAGCCAGGCGGCGCGCAACGAGAGCATCGCCTGGACGTTGTACAAGGACGGAGTTCGCTCGCTCACCTTCAAGCCCGGCGTGGAGGACGTCGAGATCGTCCGTTTCCTCGCCGTGCTGCACCAGGCGAAGAACCTCCAGGCCGACGCGCCCGACGATCTGCTGACCCTGCTGTGGGCGGAGGACTTCCAGTTCGTCAACTACACCTTCCGCGAACTCATGACCGACAACGCCGTGCCGATCGAGCGCGGCGAGACGGCGCCGATCGCGGGCGGGGGAGGTGGCGGGGCGACTGGGGAGGCGTCTGGACGCGGCACCGATCCGTCGACCGTCCGGCGCCAGGTCGAGGAGGAAGCGCCCCCGAAACGCGAAGGGCTCGTTTCAGTCGATGATTTTGACACGACGCTCTACTTCCTCGACGACAAGGAGATCGAGTACCTCCATAAGGAGGTCGAGCGCGAATACGCCCAGGACCTGCGGCGCAACGTGCTGGCAATGCTGTTCGACCTGCTGGAGCTGCAAACGTACGGCACAGTCCGCAGCGAGCTGATCTCGATCCTCGAGAACTTCATTCCGTATCTGCTCGGCGCGGGGGACTTTCGTTCCGTCGCCTTCATCTTGCGCGAGAGCACGGTGATCCAGCAGCGAGCGCGCGAGTTGATCCCGGAGCATCGCCAGATCCTCGAGTCCCTCCCGACGCGCCTCTCGCAGCCCGACGCGCTGGCGCAGCTGCTGCAATCGCTCGACGAGGCGGCCGGGCACCCGAGCGAAGAGGAGCTGAGCGACCTCTTCACGGAGCTGCGCGCCGAGGCGTTGGCGACCCTGATGGGATGGCTGCCGAAACTGAGCAACGAGCGCGTGCGTGAGCTGGTGAAGACTGCCGCCGAGCGCCTGGCGACGACCCACGCGCCAGAGGTGTTGAAGGCGCTGAGCAGCGAGGATCCGGCGGTACAGATCGAGATGGTGCGGCTCGCGGGACGGCTCAAGCTGGCGGGCGCCCCCGACGGCATGGGGCCATTGCTCGAGCGCGGCGATCGGGAGCTGAAACTGGTGGTCGTTGAAGCGCTCACGAACATCGCGAGTCCCAACGCCGTGCGGCTCCTCGAGAAGGCGATCGACGACGGCGATCGCGACGTGCGGATCGCGGCGGTGAAGTTCCTGGCGCAACGTGGCCACCGCAACGCGTTCCCACGCATCGAGGCGGCGGTGCTCGGCAACAAGCTGAAGGACTCGGACCTCACGGAGAAGATGACGTTCTTCGAAGCCTACGGCGCGCTGGCGGGGGCCGCCGGCATCCCGGTGCTCGAGAAGCTGCTGGTGCCCAAGACCGGTCTCCTCGCCCGCAAGGAAGACCCGGAGACCCGCGCGTGCGCCGCCATGGCACTGGGGAAGATCCGGGTCCCCGCGGCGCGGGAGGTATTGCAGAAGGTGTCGCAGGACAAAGAGCCCTTGGTACGCAACGCCGTGAGCCGCGCGTTGCGGGAGGTGGGTGGATGAGCGAGCCCGGCCGCCGCCCCTCCATGATGGAAACCGTCCAAACCACGGACGGCTTCCTGCGGCACGCCGGGCGCGACTTCCTGGTCGTGCTGTACACGGTGTTCCGTTCGCTCAAGCTCTATCCGCTCGAGAACGCCCAGGTGCAGAAGGCCCTCGACGATCTCGCGGCCACCACCAAGCATCTGCTGGACGTGGAACGCGAAATCGAAATCCGCCTGCAGGGTGAGTTCATCTTCGTCAACTCGACGCGCCTGCGTCTCGACCTCGATAACTACGCGTCGTTCTCCCACGTTCTGAACGTGTTCAGCCAGTGCGGCATCGGGGCCGTGCACTTGGACGAGGGGTTGGACCGGCGGCAACTCCAGATCTTCGTCTCACTACTGCTCGCGTATGCGGCCAAGGACGCGAACCCCAACAAGCTGTTCGAGGTGTCGCAGAAGCTCGTGGACGGTGGCGTCTCGTTCATCACCGTCGAACCGCCTCTCGAGTCCGAGGAGGACGTCGAGGAAGAGGAGCGGCAGAAGGAAGCCGCGAAGCGCACCTATGCGCGCTCGGTTGCGGTCACCAAAGAGGTGATCAACAGCATCCGGATGGGCCGCACGGCCAACGTCAAGAAGGTGAAGCGCGCCGTGCAGGCGATCGTCGATCAGGTGCTGAACAACGAGTCCTCGCTCGTCGGTCTGACCACGCTGCGCGACTACGACGAGTACACGTTCACCCACTCCGTAAACGTCTGCATCTTCTCGGTCGCCCTGGGCCGCAAGCTCGGCCTCACGAAGCTGCAGCTCTACGATCTCGGCATGTCGGCGCTGTTCCATGACGTGGGGAAGTCGCGGGTGCCGCTCGAGGTACTCAATAAGGAAGGGGGCCTCACCGACGAGGAGTGGCGCATCATGCAGGCCCACCCCTGGCTCGGCGTGCTCACGCTGTTCGGGCTGCGCGGCTACGGGGAAATCCCCTACCGCGGGATGGTGGCGGCCTACGAGCATCACATGAAAACCGACCTCACGGGCTACCCGAAGTCGATCCGTCCCCGCGAGCTGTCCATCTACTCGAAGATCATCGCGGTGTCGGATGGCTTCGACGCGGCCACCAGCCGCCGCGTCTACCAAACGGTGCCGATCCAGCCCGACCAGGTGCTCAAGGAAATGTGGGAGAACCCCCGCCGCGGCTACGACCCGGTCGTCGTGAAGGCGTTCATCAACCTGATCGGCATCTACCCGGTGGGCACGTGCGTCATCCTCGACACCTACGAGGTGGCGATCGTGCACACGGCGAATCCCGACGTGACCCACGTCCACCGTCCCGTCGTGCGCGTCGTGACGACGCCCGACGGAGCGCTGCTCCAGCCCGGCAGCGTCGTCGACCTCGCGCACAAGGATGAGCAAGGCAACTACCCGCGCACCATCGTCAAGGTCACCGACCCGGTCAAATACGGTATCACGGTCAGCGACTACTTTGTCTGACCATCCGATCGCCGCGCGGTGGCGGGCGCTCGGCGGCCGGAAGAGGGCGCTGATTCCCTACGTCACGGCCGGGTTTCCCACGCCCGCCGCCTCCCGCGACGTGCTGCGGGCGGCCCAAGCCGCGGGCGCCGACTTCGTCGAGGTCGGTGTCCCGTTCTCCGACCCCCTGGCCGACGGTCCCACGATCCAGCGCACCACGCAAGCCGCCCTGGAGCAGGGGATGACCGCGGCCGGCGTGCTGGCCCTGATCCGCGAAGCTGCCCTCGCTATCCCCGTCATCATCATGACGTATCTCAATCCAGTCCTGGCATACGGCGTCGAGCGCTTTGTGGCCGATGCGCACGCCGCCGGGGCATCCGGCCTGCTCCTCACCGACCTGCCGGCGGGCGCCGATCCCACCGTGGAGGCGGCCGTCACCCGCAGCCCGCTGGCCTTGATCAGGCTGGTCGCGCCAACGACCGATGACGCGCGTCTGCCCGCGAGTTTAGCGGGCGCGACCGGGTTCGTGTACCTGATTTCCCGCCTTGGGGTCACCGGCGCGCGGGACGACGTCCCGGCGGACCTCGAACGGCACGTGCGGCGGGTGCGCGCGGCGACGGCGTTGCCGGTGGCGGTGGGATTCGGCATCGGGACAGCGGCGCAAGCCGGGGCGGCCGCGCGCTACGCCGACGGCGTGGTGGTGGGCAGCGCGCTGATGGAGGTGTTGGCGCGGGATGGGGTTGGAGCGGCCGAGCGGCTGGTGCGCGAGCTGGCCGCGGCGGTGCACGCATGACCATCGCACAGTTCGTCGCGCTGTACAGCCGGGCTCTCGCGTGGACGGGAACCGCGGTGTTGATCGGCGTGGCGCTCGCGGACCGGCGCTGGACGGGCCAGGTCCCGGAGATCGTGGTGCTGTTTGCCTGCGCGGTCGCGCTGCGCGGGATGGCGATCCCGCTCAGCAAGTATTCCTACCTGACCCAGACGGCCCTGGTGGGACTCGCGGGGAGCCTGCTCGTCGGCGTGCCGGCCACCGCGATCGCGATCGCGGGGGCGGTTCTCGCCGCCGACTCCGCCTGGCAACGCAAGCCGTTGCGGGTCGCCTGGATCAACCTGGGACGCGAGGTCATCGCGCTCGTCGCCGCGTACGGTGTGTACGTCGCGGTGCTCCACTGGCTCGGCATCGTCACTCCGGAACTGAGCATCTTCCTGCTCCCGGCGTTTGCGGGATACGCCCTCGCCTACTTCGTGTTCAGCAGGCTGCTCTTCTACTTCAGTCTGATCATGCGAGCGAAGCTCGAGCCGGCCGAGCGAATGATGATCATCCGCTACGAAGTGATCGGTTACGCCGCGACGGTGTTGGCCACCACGATCTTCGTCGCGGCCGTCGCCTCGTGGTCGCTCGGAGCGTGGCTGATCGTCGGGCTCGTGCTCACGTTCCTGGGGTTGCTCCTCAAGCAGATGGTGGAAGAGGCCGTCTCCGCCGAAGAGCTGAACAAGATCCACGCGATGGAAGCGGTCATCACGGCGAACATCAGTCTCGAGGACTCGTTCCGCCGCATCGAGCGTCTGGCGCACCGGCTCGTCGACTGGGGCGACTTTCGGATCTACCGGTTCCACGACGGCGTGATGACCCTGGCGCACCGCTCGGCGCAAGGGCGCGAGGGCCGGGGCGAGCCGTCGGAAGACACGACGGCGCTGCGTCAGCAGGTCGTCACCAGCGGCGAGACGGCGGTGATCGACGACGTGACGCGCGACAAACGCGTGGCCGATGCCCCCCTGGAGGTGCAGAGCCTGGTGATCGTGCCGCTCAAGTTCGGCGATCAAGTGATCGGCACCCTGGAGATCGAGCACCACAAGAAGAACAGCTACCGGCGTCAGGACGTCCTCACGATCACGACGTTCGCGAATCAGCTCGCGACCGCCGTCCACATCACGGATCTGCGGCGGCCCTTGGTCGAAACGGTCGAGCGGATGACTCGCCAGCTCGCGACCATCGCGCAGACGGCGGAGACCCTCAAGCAGGCCGCGGCGGCGGTCGCCACCTCGACGGGCATCATCCGCGAGGGGGTGCGGCGGGAGGAGGGCGAAGTGTCGGGCGGGCTCGAGGCCACCGAGAGCCTCGCTCAGGTGTCGCGCCGCGTCTCCGACGACGGGGCGGGCGCGGCGCGGGCCTCGAGCGCCGCGAGCGATGTGGCGAGCCGGAACCGCACGCAGATTCGCGACGCGATCGAGCGGCTCGTCGCCCTCAAGTCGTTCGTCGGCGAGAGCTCGAGCAAGGTGCAGCAGCTCGGCCAAATGAGCCGCCGGATCACGGGGTTCATCGCGTCGATCCGCGAGCTGGCCGACATGACGAACCTGTTGGCGCTGAACGCCGCCATCGAGGCGGCGCGCGCCGGCAAGCACGGCAAGGGATTCGCCGTGGTGGCCGACGAGGTGCGGCACCTCGCCGAGCAGAGCGCCACCGCGGCCGCCGAAGCGGGCGACCTGGTGCAGGACATCCACCGTCAGGTGGGCGAAGTGGTGGAACAGATGCGCAAGGGACAGGTCAACGTCGGGGGCGTGGAGGAGCTGTCAGCCGCCGCGCTCGAGGCACTCGACGCCATCGTGGCGGCGACCGCCGAAGCCACGGCGCACGCCGGCCGCATCGCCGACGCTGCCGGCGAACAGGATCAGGCGTTCACGCGCCTGCGCCAGCGGATCAACGCGGTGGCGACGATCGCCGGGCAAAACCGCGCGGAGGCGGACGACGTCGCGACCCGCGCCGTCGAAGCGGCGCAGGGCCTGACGGATCTCGAGCGAGCAACCCGGGACCTGGAGCAAGTCGCCACGATGCTGCGCGATCTGACGCGCGGCTTTGCCAGCGTCGCCTAGCCTGCGTAGCATTCCAGCGTGACTGAACGAGCCTTTGTGGCCCTCGGGTCGAATATCGGCGACCGCGCCGCCCATCTCGCGCACGCGCGCGAGCGGCTCGCGGGCCTGCCGGGGACGCGTCTCGCCGCCGCATCGCAGGTGGAGGAGACGGCACCGCTCGGATCGGTCCCTCAGGGAGCCTACCTCAATCAGATGGTGTTGCTCGAGACGACGCTCACGCCCCGGGCGCTCCTGGCCGCGTGCCGGTCGATCGAGGCCGAAAGGGGGCGCGAGCGGCGCGAGCGCTGGGGTCCGCGGACGCTCGATCTCGACATCGTGCGCTTCGGTGTACGGGAGGTCCACGAGGTCGGTCTGACGATCCCCCATCCCGAACTCCCCAGGCGGGACTTCTGGCTCCGCGAGATCGCCGAGCTGGAGGCTCCCAGCCATGTCTAACGTCACGACGCAGGCCCTGCTCGAGATGAAACAGAAAGGAGAGCGCATCGTGGCACTCACGTGCTACGACGCCCTCTTTGCGCGCCTGCTCGACGCGAGCGGCATCGACATCCTCCTCGTGGGGGACTCGGTGAACCAAGTGCTAGCCGGCGCGCCGTCGACGCTATCCGCGACGCTGGACCAGATGATCTACCACACGACGATCGTGCGCCGGGGCGTGGAACGCGCAATGGTCGTGTGTGACATGCCGTTTCTCACCTATCAAGTGACGCCCGAAGATGCGGTGCGTAACTGCGGCCGCGTGATGCAGGAAACGGCGTGCCACGCCGTGAAGCTCGAGGGCGGTCAGCCCATGGCTGCAACGGTGCGCCGCCTGGTGGACGTGGGGATTCCCGTGATGGGGCACATCGGGTTGACTCCGCAATCGGTGCATGCGCTCGGCGGCTACCGCGTGCAGGGCCGGGAAGACGCGGCGGCGGAACGGCTCAAGGCCGATGCCAAGGCCTTGGAGGATGCGGGGGCGTTCGCAGTGGTGTTGGAGCTGATCCCCGCGCCCCTCGCCTCCCAGATCAGCAAGGCGCTGACGATCCCCACGATCGGCATCGGGGCGGGACCGGCCTGCGACGGCCAGGTCCTCGTGCTGCACGACATGCTGGGTCTCAACGACCGCTTCTCGGCGAAATTCGTGAAGAAGTACGCGGCGATGGCGGAGGACGTGCGGGAGGCCGCCCAGCTCTTCGCGGCGGAGGTGCGCGAGGGACGGTACCCGGGTCCGGAGCATTCGTTTGGGAAATGACGGTGGGGGAGTGTAAATTCGGGGAGTTCATCAATCCGCTGGAGGGGGGCGATGTCCAAGAGCGAAGACGAAAAGATGGCGAAGCTGATCAAGAAGAACATGGCCAAGGCGGAGAAGGCGAAGCCCAAAACGCGTCGTAAATACGACCCGACGCTGCCGGCCGAGACGACGGATGACGATCTCGAGCGGCGCGACTTCTTTTCGGAGATGAAGAAGCGCGAGTTCTAGGTTGAGGTAGGGAACGAGGGGCTCGTGTCCCTCCGCTTGAGGTCGGCCCGCGTTCGACAACCATGTTTGCATCTGTGATTGTTGCGTCACCGCAACAGTACGTGCCGCATTTTCGCCCCCTCGTGCAGCAAAAACGCCCTATCAATGCAGCGACCGTCTTTTGTACGTTCACCGGAGAGAAGGGGCTCGCGAACGTCGTTTTTTGTAAGCGAGCTGAACGTTCGTTGACGTGTGTAGTCTTTGGGTGGACCATGTGTCTCTTGAAGGTACGAAGGCGTTGTCCTCAATAACTGAAGGGACCATCAAGCGATGCACGATTTCACGATTCCAGAAGCATCGCGGAGGGGAAAACCTGGCATCGGGCCTTGGAGCTTGAGGACCGCTCTGGCGGCCGCCACCGTCATGAGCCTGGGGATGGGGGGTTCCGCTTGTCGAAGCGCCCCGGG
>Ga0193739_1000352_pt1 | contig 13007 bp, 9 predicted proteins | sample L2a2metaG_FD_144926 | JGI IMG/M metagenome (GOLD analysis project Ga0193739, IMG submission 144926) | Soil microbial communities from a riparian zone of the East river system, Colorado, United States - L2a2 | ecosystem: Environmental > Terrestrial > Soil > Riparian zone | place: USA: East River...
AGGGTTCGTACTCGTTATTGGAAACCCTCGTGGAGACCGACAACCTGAGAGTAGTAGATCCGGATGAAAAATATGTTAATGCGGTATACGGTGTCACCATAAAATCGGGTGATTCAATGAAGCTTTCTAAGGCTGACATATCTGTACTTGCACTAGCGTATCAGTCGAATAAAACTCTGATATCGGATGACTTCGCGGTCGAAAACGCAGCAAGACTTCTTGGAATTTCAATAATGCCTCTTGGAACCAAGGGTATAAAGTATACTCGGAAATGGAATTCATTTTGTCGGACTTGCGGAATGGGTTATGGTTCTTATTTGAAGGACTGTTTGATTTGCGGTAATAAGCTGAAAAGAAGATTCAAGAGAGTTGCACCGTTTTAGATTATCTATAAACCAAGTCCGGAGGCACTTTCGGCTTGTCTCCCTGGTGAGTTTGGATAGTTGAATTCAAACTTCAACGGAAATAGGGAATAGCGTAAGGATTAATTGTAGAGTTCAAATTCTAGTGACTGTAATTGTCAGTAAAAATCGAGGTAAGCCCCGGTCTTGTAAAAAGCCTTATGGTCCCACGACAGAGCGGATCTAGGAAAGGCGACAATGGAACAGTTCTAATTGTAGGGGGAAATAAGATATATCATGGTGCACCGATACTTGCGTCACTTGCTGCGCTGAGATCTGGAACCGATCTCGTGTACACGGCAGTGCCAAGGTCTAATTCTGTATCTACAAAGGCCTTCTCCCCGAATTCGATCGTACTACCTACGTCAGATGATAAGTTGACATTGGGTTCTGCAAACAGGCTAACCTCTATGCTTCCAAAGAAGCCTCATTCAGCTGCTATCGGAATGGGAATGACGATAGCAAAACCGGAAGCACTGAAATCGCTGATTAAACGATTGAGGGGAATGGAAACACAATTATTGTTAGATGCTTCCGCTCTCATTCCTGATATCTTAAATGATATAGCGGGTACCAACACAATCGTTACCCCGCATCCGGGAGAATACAAGAGAATCTTTGGAGAGGAGGCAGGGAAGGATGAGGCCGAACAAATTATGAATGTTCAAAAGATGACCGAAAGATATCAGATTACTATTGTCCTCAAGGGTCCTGTGAACGTGGTCTGTGACAAGGACAAAGTTGCTCTTATTAAGAGAAGTACTCCTGCAATGACGGTAGGCGGAACGGGTGATATATTGTCTGGATTGGCAGCTGGCTTTCTGAGTAAAATGAAACCCTTCGATGCATCTCTTCTTGGTGTTTATTTCAATGGGGTAGCTGCGTCACTGGCTTATAGAAGACTAGGCCTACACTTAGTGGCTACTGACATAATAGACGAGCTGCCTAAAGCACTGAAGGATTTTGACGTAATAGAATAGTTGATGAACCTAGCAAACTACGGTCGTTGAAAGAACAACGGATTACCCATTCTCCTATGTAAAATGGCATATCTGTCTGCTCACATTTCGACAAATTAACAATATACCTGATATTAGGGGGGTTTTAAATCAATTTTTTGATTCCTATGATTGTTATACTTATCAAATCGCCTTCAGATGACATGTTCGACTGTTGGGGACAATGTTCTTGCAGATAGATAAACATGACGCATTTGATCTTGTTATCACGATGATCTCAAAATATCCCATAAACCTTATTGGGACTACACAATCTTGAAAAAGGACCTACCATTGGATATGGGTATAAGTTTGATTTGTTCAAAATTTGTTCTATAAGTTTGCCTTTTTCAGTAGTAAGTATTCGATTCTAGATAGATTGGTTAACTATCGGTAGGAATCGTGTTAGCAACACGTCTGAACATCTAGGGATTTAGTGCAAATTATTTTGTTTCTTAAACAATATAGATTTACATCATAGTAATTCAAACCGTTACCTGACTCTAGTTTGTCTGTAGTTATAATGAGCTTAGCCCCGCAGGAATTAGAAAATAGTGCTAGTAGGTATGCCGCTGAGGCGATCCGACTAGATTCAGAAGGATCCCGCGGAAAAGCCATTCAATCATATCAGAGGGCGATTGAGGCTCTTGTAAAATTGGTTCAGGTCTACCCCGAATATAAATTAAATAGGATATATATGGAAAGGGCCAGCACTTACCAAAATAGAGTCAAAGCATTGCAAATGACTCATGGCTTAGATGGAGAGATTTCTCAGGAGATACGTGCTCCAGACTTGGAAGAACCGGTGAACACTTACAGAGTGAAGGATAAGAAAACTGCATCTAACTTAAAAATGGAAAACTATAACGATCATTCTGATAGTCAAGATTCCAAAAAGGTACAAGAGTCATCCAAAATAGACTTCGGCGAGCTTTTGTTAAAGGAGAAACCTGAGGTATCTTGGGAAGAGGTCATAGGTCTCGAAGATGCGAAGCGTGCTATCAAAGAATCAATAGTTTATCCAACCAAAAGGCCAGATTTGTTTCCATTAGGTTGGCCACGAGGTATACTACTGTACGGCCCTCCAGGATGCGGTAAGACATTGTTGGCGGCAGCTGCAGCAGCAGAGATTGAGGGTTATTTCATTAATGTCGATGCATCATCTATGATGAGTAAATGGTTAGGAGAAGCAGAAAAAAACGTATCAAAACTTTTTGCTTTTGCGAGAAAGCTTTATGAAGCCGAAAACGTTCCAGTCCTTCTTTTCATCGATGAGATAGATTCACTTTTGGGCGCACGAAACAGCGAGGTAGGGGGAGAAGTAAGGGTAAAGAATCAATTCCTCACTGAAATGGATGGAATTAATGGGAAATCGAAGGAATCATTTCTATACGTTATAGGAGCGACCAATAAACCCTGGACATTGGAAGCTGGATTTTTGAGACGATTTCAAAAGAGGATATATGTTTCGCTTCCTGATACCGCGTCTAGAACGAATTTATTCAATCAGTATACGAAGCCGTTGAAGAAGGATAGAGTTTTTAAATATGAAGAATTGGCCAAGGCAGCTGAAGGTTACAGTGCGAGTGATATCAAGGATATTTGTCAGGCTGCTCAATTGAGGGTTGTCGATGAGTTATTTGAGAGCGGAAAAGCATTCGAAACTACATCTAACCCAAGGGCGATCACAATGACTGACCTAAAGGAAATATTCAAGATAAGAAAGCCCAGTGTTAGTCTAGAGATGATTAGAGCTTATATGAGGTGGAGTGACCAATACAGGGCCTTGTAATCTAAAGACTGAATGATAATCTTGAACGTAGGTCCATATTAACAACCTAATAACTGGAATCGAATGATTTGATTTCGTCCTACCACCCTAGATAAATGAAGGAGCACTTCAATGAGGCTTTTTTATTTCAACATTAGTATCATAGATTATGTTCTTGTCAATAACAGTCTAAGATAATTCCAAACGGCGCAGAAAAGAGATTTAAATCCTCATTTCAAGTTGCACGGAACTCAACATTTGTAAGCCCTTAGAAAGCTATTTCCTAGTCATTCCTTTGAATTATAACTCATGCACCAACTTAGAAGTAAAAAGGATGGCAAGCCCAAGATTTACTCTTTCTTTTAAACATGACAGTTTATTTTGTATCGGCTTGGCCAATATGTTAAACTCTACTCCATCATTTGCTCATTTCTTTAAATCTTTGTATAGATTCTGTTATCTTTTTCACTGCTCCCTGTTTACCTTCCCAACCCTTAACCTTGACAAACTTTCCCTCTTCCAATTCCTTATAGTGTTCGAAGAAATGTTTGATCTGATTTTCGATGTATTCTGGAAGATCTTTGATGTCGTCAATTTTTGAAAACGTAGGATCTATTTTGGACACAGGAGTTGCAATAACTTTGGAATCTTGACCTTCTTCATCTTCTGTTAGTAAAACTCCAATTGGCCGGGACTTTATTATCGATAATGGTACAACTGGATCTTCACCCAGAATAAGCGCATCAACAGGATCCCCGTCCATCTCTAGTGTCCTTGGGATAAAGCCGTAATTGAATGGGTAATTCATTGCGGTATATAATTTCCTATCGACAAACAGCAATCCTGTCGCCGTATCAAATTCATACTTGATACTGCTACCCTTTGGTATTTCTACTACTATGTTAATTGCCTTGGAGGGGTCGCCCACGTCTACTGAGTCTAACGATATCAATTCAATTACATGCATATTATTTCGAATATATTCCTATTGAAGATCGGCAAAAATATAAACAATGGTTTTGGCTTGCCTTTTCCATAAATGGAACTTCGTGGAAAATTCGTCGCCAAGGATATAGAACAGGAGATAAGAAGATATCTAGATTCTATTGATTTGAAGTCGCTCATAGCTAATGAAACCAGAGGGCGTGGCGAATCCATTTGCTACATCGAGGGTCCCCCGACAATGAACGGAGATCCTCATGCGGGGCATCTACGTGGCCGCATAATTAAGGATTTGTGGTATCGTTATAATGTGCTCCAAAAAAGAAACGTCGTATTCAGAGCCGGGTGGGATTCACAAGGTCTTCCTGTTGAACTTCAAGCTGAGAAGGAGTTAGGCTTAACCGGCAACAAAATAGATAACATTAGGAAAGTTGGGATAGAAAAAATTGTTGCAACATGCAAGAAAATAATCAAGATGTACAATGAAAAATGGATTCTCGTCGACAAACTTCTTGGTATGTCATTTGACTATAAAAACGCTTACTGGACGTTTCGTGATGAATATATTGAAAGGGAATGGAAGTTTCTTGAGAGAGCTTGGGAAGATCATCTTCTCAGAGAATGGTTTAGGGTTGTGGCATATTGTCCATCGTGCCAAACCTCACTGAGTAATGCGGAAGTTAATGAAGGATATGAAACAGTTGAGGATCCATCTTTTTACTATAAAGTAAAGCTGTCAGATGATAATGCGTACCTGATAATTTGGACAACTATGCCATTCACCATTGTGACAGACGAGATGGTTGCCGTAAACCCAGGTCAAGACTATGTGCGAATAATAGTTGAGCAAGAAGAATGGTTAGTTGGTCAGGACAGATTGGAAGGTCTAATGAAGGACCTACAAATTTCTGAGTACTCAAGAGTCGGTGTTATAAAAGGGAGAGATCTAGAAGGGCTACGGTATCAACACCCTCTTTTGTCGGTAATTCCTGGCCTTGAAGATCTTGTTAGAAAGGAAAAAATCCACATGGTGGTAGCAGAAGAGTTTGTAGATGTGACCACGGGCAGCGGAATGGTTCATCTCTCACCAGCCAATGGGCAAGAGGACTTTCAGGTTGCCGAACGAAGAAATATTCCTGTGTTCATACCAATCGACGATAGGGTTACTTTCACCCGGGAGGCAGGGATATTCCAAGGATTATTTGTGAGAGACGCCGATGACAGGGTAGTTGAAGCTATGAAACAAGTTGGTGCATATCTAAAACTTGGGATCGTGAGACATCAATATCCAACGTGTTGGCGCTCTCATCATAAGGTTGTATGGCTTGCTAGACGAGAGTATTTCTATATGATCGAGCGACTAAAGGATAAACCATTAGGTGCTGCGTCCAAAGTAGAATATTTTTTTGATCCCCCAAAAAATAGGTATCTGGAAATAATAAGGGAGAAAGTGCCTTGGTGTATCTCCAGAGAACGAATATGGGGCACACCCCTTCCCATTTGGTCATGCCCACTATGTAATCACAAGCTTGGCCTATTTTCGAGGAGTGAAATAGTGAAAATTGCAGAGTTGCTTCCTGATGGACCTAATTTTGAATTGCACAGGCCACAGATTGACAGGGTAGAAATCAAATGCGAGAAATGCGGCAGTGGGATGGAACGAGAACCATTTGTTCTGGATACTTGGCATAATAGTGGCGCAGCCCCATATGCATCCCTAACCGATGAGGAATACTCGAAACTCATACCCGCTGTTTTTATGACAGAAGGAATAGATCAGACCAGGGGATGGGCGTATACATTACTAATGCAAAATATTATCATGACAGGAAGACCAGTCGCTCCCTTCAGATCATTTCTTTTTCAAGGTCATGTCCTGGATGAAAATGGTAACAAGATGAGTAAGAGTTTAGGCAATGTCATAGAAGCTTCCAAATTGCTTACTGAAAATGCGGTGGATCTAGTACGATTTTATTTCATGTGGAAATCTTCCCCCATCGAGTCATTGAGTTTTAGCCTTTCAGAAATGGCAACTCGAACTTATCAAATCATGAGCACATTATATTACTTGCATGTTTATTTTGACCAAAACAGCAAATACGACAAATTCAATCTAAAAAAGAATAATCTTGTGTGGGCAACCAGAAACCAATTACTACATGTCCCAGATAAATGGGTATTGTCTAAGCTTCAAACTGTTATTTCGGAAGTTAGTAGCTCGTTTGAGAAATGCAAATTCCATGAAGCCGCTAAAATGATCGAAGAATTCATAATAAATACTTTGAGCCAGACCTACGTACCAGTTACAAGAAATGAAATATGGGATGATAACAAGAATTCCTTGGATCGTAGGCTGGCAATCTACGCTGTGCTGGGTCAGATTCTTAAAGTAGTCGATGTAATGCTTCATCCTTTGTCTCCCTACATTTCTGACTATCTTTATCTCGTCTGTTTTTCAGACAGAAAAAGTATTTTGCTCGAAGACTGGCCAATTTCTGATGCATCATTAGTTAACAAACAAGTCGAGATATCATTCGACAGATCAAGAGAAATAGTTTCGTTATCTAATGCTGCGAGAATGAGTGCAAAACTGAAAAGGAGGTGGCCCATAAAGAGCATTTGGATCTGTTCTGGCGGACGTGATTCCTTCGATTTTGAATCCATATTGGATATATTGAAAATTCAGATAAATGTCCAAGACTGCAAAGTGATACGATATAAGAACGACACCAAATTACGCAAGCTTCTAAGCCTTATTGAAAGTGAGGTTCCCATAATTCCAAGAATCAATTTATCAAAGAAAAATGTAGGTATAAAGGTAAAGGACAATTTAGAAAAGGTTATGCAGTCATTTGCTAAGGTCGATATTTACGAGCTGCTAAGAACCTTAGAATATTCGGGAAAATATTTACTTACATACGACGAGGGGTTACTACTTGAGATGAGTTCAGACGACGTAGAATTGTCATATATTCCAGCAGAAGGGTATGCACTGGCCGAAAATGGAGACACAATGGTATTCATTGACACCCGGCGTGACAAGGATCTAGTGACAAAAGGGCTAATGCGGGATCTTGCTAGAAATCTGCAACAGTTAAGAAAAGAACGAGGTTATAATACCACAGATATAATCTCCTCTGCGTACATCGCTGGATTAGAAGAAGAAGAAATCCTTGGGTTATATTCAATGGAAGAAGAATTAAAGTATTTGGTAAGAGTAAATAAAATGATTATGACAAAAGAAAGTGTAAAAGACATTAAATATAAGATGATAGATTTGGAAGGGCGGAAGTTACACTTATCCATATGAGTTTCGAGCGAGACTCAAGAGGAAGACAATACAATAATACGAGAGATACTTTGCAACTCCAATAATCCTTGATAGAACGAAATGTTACGATTAGTGGATTAAGAATTGGACTAATTTTGTAGCTTTAGAGTTCGTTCCGCCATTTCTGGTAAAAGAACAACATTACAAATACATTCGAAACCGGTTTGGACATCAAGATACGCTGGCAACTTATTACGATGGTGTCCATAAAATCAAGGTTCAGGAAGGGAGAAGATATAGAATCTGCTCTAGCTGCAATCAATCCTACTTGTTCTTTCGATTCTTTATTCATCATTTTTGGATGTTGAACTACGCTTTTGATACTTTCGGGGTGCTATGTCAATTTACACTCGGATCCCGCAAATTGTCGGCCGCTGAAACCATTAGGTATCGTTCTACAATTGAGTTTGAATCAATTTAAGATAACAAGTAATTTACAATTCAGTTTGCCAATAATGCCTATGAAAAGGTTAAATTCGGTATTGAGGTTGTTCAGAGTATACTGGAAATGGAACCCTGTGGAGACATAGATGCAGGCTATAGAATAGCCATCATTTTTTTAGAAGCCCAGAGGGCTTATCCAGATTTTTTTGGGTAGTTATAGGTGTGCCATTTGAATCTTGAGCTCTTGCTTACATTGGTTGTTCTCGTAATACTAGTTACTATAACGGGGATTTTTGTAACGTGGTTCTACTTCCTAGTTTACATGCTAAAATCATTTAGAGAGTCACCTAAATTGCAACAATTTATAGATTCTTCGACTAGAGCGTACACCAAGATTAGTGTAATTGTACCGGCAAGAAATGAAGAAAAATACATCGCTAGATGCATTGATTGTTTAATCAAGCAGAATTATCCTAACTTTGAAATAATTCTTATTGATGATTCATCTGAAGTTGGAACTTGGAGAATCATGCAGGAATATGCGGCAAAATATGAAGGGTTGATCAAGGCATTGAAATGCGAGTTCAAGCCAAACGGTTGGGTAGGAAAGAACTGGGCCTGTTATCAAGGATATCTACATTGCAAGGGCGATCTCTTGTTGTTCACAGATGCTGATACTCAATATAACTTTCAAGTTCTTAAGTTAGCTGAATATTATCTGTGGCTGCAGCAAGCCGACGCTGTTACCGTCATTCCGAGATTTCTTTGCATAGATTTATGGACCAAGATTACATTGCCAATGCTATCTGTTTTCCTCCATACTCGACTTTCTGCATTGCGTGTGAACAATCCAAGGACAAAAACTGGCTATTTTTTCGGCAGCTTCTATTTGATCACTCGTTCCTCCTATGAAGCAGTAGGGACTCATAAAATTGTAAAGCACGAGCTCGTTGAGGACGGTGCTCTAGGAGCTGAAATGAAAAGAAGAAAATTCCTAATTAGAATGATAAGGGGCGAACCATACGTAGCTGCACTCTGGGCGAGAGATCTCCATACACTGTGGCATGGACTACGCAGGCTCATAATTCCCATATATTCACAGAACAAAAACGGAACAATACTTATTACAACAGCGATTCTTTTTCTATTACTTGGACCTTTCATACTTTTACCGCTGTCAATATGGTTATCCTTCTCTCTTTCATGGGTATTTCCCAAATTAAACACAGCTGATAATCTTCATATGTTAGATAAGATTTTGACAACTATCTGTGTTTCAACGGTTGTTCTGATGTTTGTATGCAGTACTGTCCAGTCAAGGTTAGGTATGTTTCAGAGTTCGATTTACGCCCTATTTTGTCCATTGGCAGTTTCTATCATAAGTTCAAGCTTTGTTTCATCCCTAATTGAGGCAAGGAAAGGTGGGATAGTGAAATGGAGAGGAAGGGAATATCATGTGACCGAAAACTCTAACACCATTTAGTGAGGAGGTACAATAGGCTAATCTTGGATACTTGTGCTGGGTTGAAATTGTTTATTAATAATGAATGGATGTTATTATGCCAAGAATAAGAAATAATGTTTTCTGATAATTTGGTATCCACAGTATCAATTCAAGAAATTCTCTCCAAGGGCGTAGAAGGAAGATCAATTTCGAGAGCAGAAGCATATGAGCTAATGAGATCTGATGAGGATAACAACATTATTTCTGCTGCCAGAAATATTCGGAATAATAATCGCCTTTCCGATATTATTACTTATTCAAGAAAGGTTTTCGTTGATCTTACAAACTTGTGCAGAGATTCGTGTTCTTATTGCACTTACAAGAAGGATCCTTACGACAAAGCGGCCAAGATGCTGACGCCATCACAGGTACTTGCACTGGCCGAACTTGGTAAAAAGTTCAAATGTACCGAAGCATTGCTGGTCACAGGTGAGAGGCCAGAGCATAAGTACGTGGAGGCCAGAGATTGGCTGAAGACTCTTGGTCATACCTCAACGATTGAATACATAGCAGAGATAAGTGAAAAGGTCTTGAGCAAGACCGGTTTGCTTCCTCATACGAATGCTGGAAGCTTGACCAAAAAAGAGATGTCCCTATTAAAGGACACTAATGTTAGCCTAGGCATGATGCTTGAATCTTCTAGTCCGAGATTGGGTCTAAAAAATATGCCTCATCATTATGCGCCGAGTAAAAACCCGAAAACCCGTATAAGAACTTTAGAAGATGCAGGGCAGTTGAAAATTCCCTTCACAACAGGATTATTATTAGGTATCGGGGAATATGCAGAGGAGATTATTGATTCTCTGTTTGTGATAAAGGAAATAAACGAAAAGTACGGTCATATTCAAGAGGTAATATTGCAGAATTTCATGCCTAAGGCAGGCACCGAAATGGAAAACGCAAATCCGATTGGATTGAATTACTTTCTCAAGATAATTGCTGTTGCAAGAATTATTTTACAAGATATGAATATTCAGGTCCCACCTAATCTTAATCCAGGTATCTTTGGAAACTTCCTGGATGCCGGTATCAACGACTGGGGTGGCATCTCCCCCGTGACCATCGATTACGTTAACCCAGAATTCCCTTGGCCAACAATAGATACCGTTAGAACTACAACCCGTAGTAAAGGCTACAACTTGAGGGCCAGATTGCCTATCTATCCTGAATTCGTATTCAATATGGACTCAGGTTACGTGTCGGAGACGATCAGGGGATATATCGAACCAATTTACGATTCATCGGGTCTCGTAAGAGAGGAGCTAATAAATTGACATTTGATTCTCTCCTAAAAAACGCTGATCCGATAATTTCATCGGCCTTGGACCTTGCACTTGATGAGAAAGATCTTTCAGAGGACCTAGCCGCTGAATTACTTGATTGTAAGGGGGTGGAAATGAGCATGGTGCTTATGGTGGCGGATGAGCTCCGGAGGAGAACAATAGGGAACCATGTGACATACGTTGTAAATAGAAATATCAATTTTACGAACGTCTGTATTAAGCGATGTGGATTTTGCGCTTTTAGCCGCGACTTCAGAGAGGAGGAAGGATATAACCTTCCGATCGAAGAAATTGTAAATAGAGCGAAACAAGCTTGGAAATTAGGGGCGACTGAAGTATGTATCCAAGCGGGGTTACCCCCAAAAATGGATGGCCATCATTATATCGATATCTGTGAAGCTATTAAAAAGGAGCTGCCTGATATCCATATACACGCATTCTCCCCGGAAGAGATTCTTTATGGCGCCAGAATGTCATCTATTCCAGTTAGGGAATACATGAAAATGCTAAAAGAGTCGGGCGTCGGAAGCCATCCGGGAACTTCTGCCGAAATACTAGATCAACAAATAAGAGATATCATTTCCCCTGGACGAATAACGGTAAAAGACTGGATTACAATAGTTAAATATGCACATTCGATTGGTATTCCTACTACGAGCACAATCATGTACGGGCACGTAGAGACCTCCAAAGACAAAGCAAAGCACTTGGGTTTATTGCGAACAATTCAAAAACAAACAAGGGGGTTTTCAGAATTTGTTCCTCTGAGCTTCGTTCACACTGAAGCCCCTATGTATAATCGTGCAGCTATCGATAATATTCGTCCCGGACCGGATGGGAACGAGGTGCTCAAAATGCATGCAGTCGCTCGAATCTTCTTGCATAGATACATTAACAACATTCAAGTCTCTTGGGTTAAAGAAGGCGTAAGGATGTCTCACATCCTGTTAGGGACAGGAGTGAATGATTTCGGGGGAACTCTAATTAATGAAAGCATTTCGACAGCCGCAGGTGCTTCATACGGCCAAATTTTGAAACCAAAAGAGATTCGATCCGTAATAAGATCTGCAGGAAAGATTCCTGCACAAAGATCAACTACCTATAGAATACTAAGAGTCTACGATAATGAAAAGGAAGGTGAGTTAGAATCCCTTCTTGACAAGACTGATGCTACTCAATTTGGATCCTATCACGAGCTTATCAAACTAGACCAGTTCAGATATAGAAAAAACAATTCATCTAATAAATAATGATTAGCCTAAAAGCCTAGACGCTACTCTTCCATTATAAGCATTGTGAGTGTTGATTTGACTCCCTTCATTCTACGAATTTTTGTGCTTATGAATTCCTTCAGTCTGTCCATGGTTGGGGCCTCAACTTTGAGCAAAATATCGTAAACCCCATAGATTGTATAAGCGTCATTAACTCCTGGGACGACCTTCATTTCATCTGCCAGAGTTGTTTCATATCCGAGCTCGGCATTGACAAGCACAAATGCTCTAGGCATGCCCCTATATTGAAATCTCGCATTAATAACAGTTAACGTAGCTATTAATCAATATTAAATACGTAGATTTTTTTGAAGAAGGTTACATTCTTCTAGAAAGTTACTATCAGCTTGTATTAGATGACCTTCATTTGGTATAAAGTAAATTTGAGGTTCCCCTTTGCCTACGCCTACTTTATTGTCTATTCCCCGCTCTTCAATAAATTTTATTATAAAGAAACCTAGTTTTCCAAATCTGTCCATGGTCATATCGTTTGGATTTATAATTTTTAAAAAAACGTTGGCGGCTATTTCAGCACTACCTATTACCTTATGTTTATCCACATCTTCTGATAAACCATTTTTTGTAATGTAAGAAAGAATGGCACCCCTATATTTGACCTGAGCTGCAAATAATACATCGAATATCCCGGCATTTTTACTCTTATATCTTTTAATGATATCCTCAAGCCCTTCTAGGTATGGATGGAGAATTACCTGCCTAGATGTGGTGTCCATTGAAGTGTAAGGATATATTGTCCCTGAAACTGAAGTATCAAAGCCAACATGATCAAAGCCCTTAGAGTCAAATGAAGGAGGATTTATTTTCTCAAGACGTTCTACCGCCTCCCTTTTGAACTTATCGTAGAGACCTATAGTTCCTGAAGAGCCTATTACTATCGGATAATAAAAAAAATCTTTTTGGAAAATAAACAGTTTTTCTCTATACTCAACTTGGCCTGTTTCTTCATCCGTAACTTTTCTATCGGCGACTAATACAACTCCATCTTTGCATTTTCCACCGATAATACATGTCATCTTTGAGACACCTTTCAATTTATCTTTATATTTAACTTTAGGATTAAAGACCATCAAAAAACAAAGTCATTTCGGTCAACCTACCTAG
>Ga0193739_1000353_pt1 | contig 12928 bp, 9 predicted proteins | sample L2a2metaG_FD_144926 | JGI IMG/M metagenome (GOLD analysis project Ga0193739, IMG submission 144926) | Soil microbial communities from a riparian zone of the East river system, Colorado, United States - L2a2 | ecosystem: Environmental > Terrestrial > Soil > Riparian zone | place: USA: East River...
CACCCCACACGTTATCGCTGGCGACGGCGTAGATCCCGATGCTCGTGTGGGGTGCCATGGGCGCCACGAGCGCCACGTTCAAGACCGACCGACCGCTTCCGGAGTGCACCCGCCACCCGTCGAAGTCGCTGCGCACGAACGACGCGCTCAGTTGTCCGGCGCCAAGGCCGACCCCGCCGCGCGCCGCCCAGCGCCTGAGGCCGAACGAACCCGCCATCGGCTCGACCGAGGCGAGCCGGTCCTCGAACTCGGGCACCGTCGACACGCTGACGACGCCACCCGCGGCGTTCCCCCACACCGCCGAGGCGTTGGATCGAATCACCTCGATCGATTGTGCGGCGGCGAGGTCGATCCCGTCGAACGAGGTGCGGCCGTCGGGCTCGGTCTCCGGGAAGCCGTCGAGCAGCACGCGAATCCCGCGAGCCGTCCCCGTATTGGACCGATCCCCCGCCCCGCGCGCGCCGTAACCGCGGATCGTGATGCGCACGTCCTGATTCCCGTAGCGCGATTGCGCGACCACCCCCGGAACGAGGGTCAGGGCGTCGTCGAGCCCGTACCCCGCGGTCCCGAAGAGATCGCGCTTCTTGATCTGCGTCACGGCCAGCGGCACACCGATGAGACTCGTCGCGTGGCGGGTAGCGGTGACCGTGACAGGCGCTAGGGGCACCGTATCACGCACGGTCGTATCGGGCACTTGGGCGGCGAGACTCGGCGCTAGGAGCAGGGGAACCAGGAGTCGCATGCGCGAGAATCTACACCCCCCCGATAGCTTCGATCGGGTCGAGTTTCGCCGCCCGACGGGCGGGATACCACCCGAACATCACGCCGACCAGCAGCGCGAAGACGACGGCCAAGACGACGCCGGGCACGTTGACCGGGATGGCGAAGGGTTTCCCAAATTGGCGGCCGATCAACTCGGTGACGACCGTGAGGCCGGCGCCGCCGCCGATGCCGGTGATCGCGCCCAGAAATGCCAGCGTCAGCGACTCGGCGAGGAAAAGTCGCAGAATCGCGCCATCATCGGCGCCCAGCGCCTTGCGGATCCCGATTTCCCGCACGCGTTCGCGCACCGAAATGAGCAGCACGCTGAACAACCCGATCCCACCGACGATCAGTGTGACGCCGGCAATCGTGAACATGACTGCGTTCCATCCCCCGAGGATGTTGTCGGCCATGGCCAGGTCGGACAATACGTCGGCGGCTCGGTTGTCGATCTCGAAGTCTTGCGTGCCCCCGTGGCGCTGACGCAACAGCGAGACACCGCGCCGCAGCACATCCCCGAAGTCGGCGGACGGGGCCGCCGTGACGAGCGCTTCGCTGATCCGACTCTCGCCCTGACTGTAGCGGGTGAGGTACGTGTAGGGGATGTAGAAGCGCCGTGCCACAAACGAGAAGTCGGCGGGGATGATATCGAATTCGATGGGGGCGACGACGCCGATCACGAGGAAGCGCACACCGCCTACCGTAATAGTCTGCCCGACAGGTGGCGTGCTCCCGAAGAGATCGTGCACCAGCTCCGATCCCACGACCGCGACGCGAGCGCGGTTCTCGATGTCCAATGGCCGGATACTGCGGCCCGCGGTGATGCGGTAGTTCCGCATCTCCAGATAGCCGGCATCCACGCCATCGATGCGCACCTGGCGGCGGTCGGCGGGCGCGTTCACGACGTACTCGGCTCCGTAGTTCCGCCCGTGCACGCTGGCGACGCCAGGCAGCGCGCGCAGCGCCTCGAGGTCGTGGATGCGTAGTCCCTTGTGACGCAGCGCGGCCGCGCCGCGCGCATCCGAGCGGGGACCCCGGTCGGCCGTGATGAAACTGCGCGCCAGGCCCATCGAGATGAGGTCGTCGTACACGAGCGTCTTCATCGCCGAGGCGAGCGACGTCATGGACACGACCGATGCCGCCCCGAACACGATGCCCGACAGCGTGAGCAGCGAGCGCAGCTTGTGCCCGCGAATCTCGCGCAGCGCGTCGCCTATGAGCTCGATCCACTCACGCATAGCGCAGCGCCTCCACCGGCGAGAGGCGGGCGGCGCGGAGCGCCGGGAAGAGCCCGGCGAGGAGCCCTACGGTGAGCGCCGTCACGGTCGACACACCGGCGATGAACGGGCTTACGACGGCGGGCATCTGCATGAAATGCGCGACCACGCCCGTCAGAGCGGTGCCGAGCCCCAGGCCCAGCAGGCCGCCCATCACCGTCACGACCAGCACCTCGGCGAGCACGTGCGCGAAGATCGCACCGCCGGTGGCGCCCAGCGCCATCCGCGTGCCAAACTCCCGCACCCGCTCCACCACCGACGCGAGCAGGATGTTCGCGATCACGATGCCGCCGGTGATGAGCGACACGACGCCGACGACGAGGAAAATGAAGTTGAAGAGGAGCAGGAACTGGCCGGCCTCCCCGCCCGCACCCTGCCCTGACGCCCGGATGTCGAAGTCTTCCACGCCGTGCCGCGCGAAGAGCAGGCTCCGCACCTGTGCCTGCGCCACCCCCGCACCCACGCCGGGCCGGGCCTTCAGCGTCAAGAAGTCGAGGTGATCGACGGCGCTGTGCTGGGCAATCGCGGTACTGATGGGGATGTAGGCCCGCTCATTCCGGTACTCGAGGGCGTTGTCCTCCCAGGCGGCGAAATAGAACTCCTCGCGCTCCATCACACCCACCACGGTGTAGTGCTTCCCGCCGATGCTCACGAGCTGGCCCACCGCGCGGGTCGCGACCCCGAACAGCGAGTCCGCGTACTTCCAACCGAGCACGGTGACGCGCGCCTGGTGGCGCACGTCCAAGTCGCTCAGGTAGCGACCGACGAGCGGTTTGATGTCGTTGATCGCCATGTAGTCGGGGACGGTGCCGATCACCTGGCCGTCGAAGTTCGTGTTCCCGACCCGGTACGGGAGCTGCTGCGCCCACCCCGGACTCACTGCCCCGAGGGCGCGAGCCCGGCTGCGGAGGAATTGCGCGTCCCGGAAGGTGAGCCGTTTCGAGGCCAGCTCGCGGGCGCTGGGGTGCGCCGACCGCTCGCGGTCCGAGACGATGATGGTGCCCCGGCCGCCGACCTCGTTCAAGAACTGCTCGGTGAGGGCGGTTTGGCCCCCGAACAGCGCCAGAACTGTCACGATGCTACCGGTGCCGAGGATGAGGCCCAGGAGCGAGAGCACGGTCTGGCCCCAATGGCGCCGCGCCTCGTCCAGCCCGGTGATGAGCGACTCCAGCAGGTTCACACGACCCGCCCGTCACTCATTTGGATCACGCGCTCGGCCCGCGCCGCCACGTTGGGATCGTGGGTGACGAGCACGATCGTGTGCCCCATCCCGTGCAGCTCCGCGAAGGTTTGCAACACTTCGGCCCCCGACGCCGAGTCGAGGTTGCCGGTCGGCTCGTCGGCCATCAGGATCGCCGGCTCGCCGACGAGCGCGCGCGCGATGGCGACCCGCTGGCGCTCGCCCCCCGACAGCTCGTCGGGACGGTGACCCACGCGCTGCCCGAGCCCCAGCCGCTCGAGCAGGCGCAACGCGCGGGTGCGCCGCTCGCCGCGCGGCACACCGCCGCGATACTTGAGCGGCAATGCAACGTTTTCTTCGACGGTGAGACGCGGCATCAAATTGAAGGTCTGAAAGACGAATCCGACTTTGCGGTTTCGCACCTGCGCCAATCGCTTGCCGGAGAGGCCGCCGACGTCCTCCCCGTCGAGGCGATAGGTCCCCGCGGATGGCGTGTCGAGGCAGCCGAGGATGTGCATCAGGGTACTCTTGCCCGAACCCGATGGCCCGGTGATCGCGATGTATTCGCCCGCCCCCACATCCACGTCCACTCCGCGCAGCGCCGCGACGTCCACCTGCCCCAGGCGGTAGGTCTTGGCGAGCTGGCGCGCTTCTATCAGCGAAGGCATCAGCGCCGGCGCGCCGGGTTCCGCGCCCGCTCGGCCGCGGCGACCGGATCCTCGAGCGCGATCGAATCGCCGGCCGCGAGCCCGCCGGTGAGCTCCACGTAGAAGAGGTCGGAGAGACCCAGCGTCACCGGCACCGGCTGCGGACCACTTCCCCCGATCTTGTAGACGATCGGCTTCCCTTCCTGGAGCAGCACCGCTTCGACCGGGACGCGCACGACCTCTCGCCGGACTGGGCCCGAAATGCGCACGTTGGCAGTCATCCCCGGCCGCAGGAATCGCTGGCCACCCGTGACTTCGATCTCCACGTCGAACACGCGCACCCGCTCCTGCTGACGTGCCGCCGGCGGCACGAGCCGCACCACACCTTGAGCGGTATCACCGGGGAAGGCGTCCACCGTGAGCGCGACCTGGTCGCCGCGCTTCACTTTGCCGATATCCACCTCGTTGATCGCTGCGTTGACGAGCAGCGTCGACAGATCGGCGATCGTGAACAGCGCAGTGCCGCCCCCGAAGGCGCTTGTCCCGCCTACGACCGTCTCGCCCTCCTCCACGCCCCGGGCGAGGACGACACCCGCCGACGGCGCGATGATGCGCGCCCACTGTGCGCCCCCACCACCCGAGTCTCCCGCCGTGACGCCCGAGAGCTGCACCAACCGCAGCTGGTCCTGCGCCGTGCGCCACTGATTCTCGGCCTGCTCGTAGGTGACGCGGCGTTGGTCAAGGTCCGCCTGCGTGATGCCGCCGATTGCCGACAACGACTGCGCGCGCTCGTAGTCGCGGCGCGCGTTGTCGCGCGCGATTTGCGCGCGCGCGATCTCGCTGCGCAGCTGCGCCAGACTGTTCGCCTGGGCAATGTCGGGGAGAATGCGCGCGAGGGCCTGGCCCGGCTGGACCCGGTCACCCTCACGTACATACAGTTGCTGCACCACGCCCGAGATCGGCGACTTCACCACGATGCTGCGCTCGGGCTCGACCACGCCCGTTTCCTCGACGGTGACCCGCACCTCGCCGCGGTCGACGACGCCGACTTTGTACGGACGGCTCCCACCGTCGTCGGCACCGGCCTTGGCGCACGCGGCGAGCGCGGCGAGCGGGAGAGCGGCGATCAGAACGAGCGCTGGCTTCATGGGGCGGCTCCGGGTGACGTAGGGCTGGGGATGGTCCGCCTAACTGGACGGGGGCTGGCCCGGTGCGGTTTCACGGTGAAATTACAGCCCCTATGATCGGACTGCTCGGCGACTGGGCCAACCTGCTGCTCCGCTGGACGCATTTCATCGCCGGCATCGCCTGGATCGGTAGCTCCTTCTACTTCATCTGGTTGGATCGCGCCTTGAGCGCCCCCCCCCCCAGCCGGCCCCGTCCGGGGGTGGAGGGCGAGCTGTGGATGGTGCACAGCGGCGGCTTCTACCAGACCGAGAAGCGTCGCCCCGGTCCCGGTGAGATACCCGCGGTTCTGCATTGGTTCAAATGGGAGGCGCTGTTCACCTGGATTACCGGGATCGCCCTGCTGGTGCTCGTCTACTACCTGAGCGAAGCGTATCTGCTCGATCCGGCCGTGTCGAGTATCGGCCGCGGGACGGCGACCGCGCTCGGCATCGCGCTCCTGGTGGTGGGGTGGGTCGTGTACGATCTGCTGTGGCGCTCGCCGCTCGCGGCCCCAGGAGCCGAGTGGGTGGCGACGACAATCTCACTGCTACTGCTCGCAGCCGTGACGATCGCCTCGTGCCGGCTGCTCTCGGGCCGGGCCGCCTACATGCACGTCGGTGCCCTGCTCGGCACGCTGATGGTAGCGAACGTGTGGATGCGGATCCTGCCCGCGCAGCAGGCGATGGTCGACGCGACCAAGGCCGGCCGCCAACCCGACTTCACGTTGGGCGAGCAGGCCAAGCGCCGCTCAGTGCACAACAGCTACATGACCTTTCCGCTGCTCTTCATCATGTTGAGCAACCACTACCCGGCGACGTACGGGAGCCCGGCCAACTCGATTGTGCTCCTGTTGGTTTTCGTCGCCGGGGCCGCCGCACGCCACGCGATGATCGGCCATGGATCAGCGGCACGCTGGGCGCTGATCCCGGCCGCCGCCGCGCTCGTTGGCGCCGCGTTCTTCTCGGGCCCCAAGGGTGCCGCTGCCCCAGTGACCGCCGGCGTCTCGGCCCCGACGTTTGCGGCGGTCCGCGCCGTCGTCGTCCAACGCTGTCTGTCCTGTCACTCCCGGTTCCCGAGCGATCCCACGTTCGGCGCCTCTCCCGGCGGAGTCGCGTTCGACACTCCCGAGAGCATCGCCCGCTTCGCGGAACGGATTCGCGTCCGAGCCGTGGAGACGGAGACGATGCCGCTCGCCAACAAGACCGGCATGACGCCCGACGAGCGCTCTCTGCTCGCGCGCTGGATCGCGGCGGGCGCGCTGCTCCGCTAGGCTCACCGCGGCGCCGTGATTCTCCGCACGGTTCCTGGTAGAGCCTTGCGGTAGTGTGCGCCACGTGAATCTTGCTGGTACCCGAGGAGGGAGAAGCGCCCTTTGAGCTCCTGGGAACAAACAATCTCGCGGCGTCTCAGCGCCCTGCGGCTCGGGACCATCAGGAGCAAGATCCTGATGTTCGCAGTCCTGGCGACACTGCTGCCTTCCCTCACGACCGCGTACATCTCGTACGTGGAGAACAAGCGCGCCCTCACGGCCAAGGCGTCCGAAGAGCTCCTCGGGCTGAGTACCCAGGCCGCGCGCGAGCTGGACCTCTGGACCAAGGAACGCCGTTACGATTTGCGCGTCTTCTCGAGCTCGTACGAAGTCACCGAGAACCTCGAGCGGATTCCACGCGTGAATGGTGAAGCGGTTCGATCGGGACGAGCCTATCAGCGTCTGACCGACTATCTCAATTCCGTGCGCGACCGGTTCGTGGACTACGACGAGCTGCTCGTTCTGGACGGCCACGGGCACATCATCGCCTCGAGCGACAAGCAGCCCCGCGCCGTCGCGCTCCCGCGCGATTGGCAGACGCAGATGCGCGGCGACAACCTGGTGCTGGGGACGCCGTACTGGGATTCAACGGCGGCGCGGCCGGAGATGGTGATTGCTGTCCCCATCCGGCCCCCCAGCGGCCGGTTTCTCGGCGCGGTCGCCGGGGGACGCCGGCCAGGTGTACGTGATGAGCGAGGAAGGCCAGGTGATCGTCAGCTCGCGGGGCAGCTCCGCCGCGCTGATGAAGCTCGGGTACTCGCGTGACGACACGCGCTATCTGCTCGCCCGAGAGGGGCGCGCCGTGCAATTCGCGAGTGTCACCGGCGACCGCGTCGTCGGGACCGTGCGGCGCGTCCCCGGCCTCGACTGGATCGTGGTGACCGAGATCCCGACGGCGGAGGCGTTCCGGCAGGTGGCCCGGCTCCGCAACATGACGGCCCTCATCGTCGCATCGCTGTTCGCCGCGGTCGGCGCGCTCGGCTACTTCCTGGGCCTCCTCATCGTGCGGCCGCTCGACCGGCTCACGCAGGGCGCCGCCAAAGTGGCCGGCGGCGACCTCGAGGTGGACCTGCCGGTGGTCACCGGCGGCGAGGTCGGCTACCTGACCACGGTGTTCAATAACATGGTGGCGCGGCTGCGGGAGACCCACCAGGAGCTGGAGCGCCTCTCCGCGACCGACCCCCTCACCGGGCTCTTCAACCGGCGGCGGATGATGGAAGCGCTGGACCACGAGGTGCGCCGCGCGCGCCGCCTCAAGCACACCTTCGCGGTGCTGATGGCCGATGTGGATCACTTCAAGCGCTACAACGACGCGAACGGCCATCCCGCGGGCGACGCCGTGCTCAAAAAGGTGGCCGCGATCCTACGCGAGGCCACACGCGACGTGGACGTCGTGGCGCGCTACGGCGGCGAAGAATTCTTCGTGCTGATGCCCGTGACCGAGGGATCGGGCGCCGCCGACGTGGCCGACCGCGTCCGCGAACGGCTCGCGGAGGAAAAGCTGCCGGGGGGGTCCGTGACGTTGAGCTTCGGCGTGGCCGAATTCCCGGCGCACGGTGACATCGGGGAAACGTTGATCGCGATTGCCGACGCGGCGCTCTACCAGGCAAAACGGGAAGGCCGCGATCGCGTCGTCGTGGCCCCCGGCGCGGCGGAGCGGCGCCGGCGAAAATCCCGCGAGGCCTAGCGCCCTACTGCCGCCGGCCGACGAGGTTCTGGTACACCCACCCCGCCCGGCCCGAGTCGTCGGTAACGCGCACCCACTGCTCCACGTATGAGAAGCCGGTCAGCGGAGCACCGCCGTCGAGGGTGAAGGAGACGTCGAAGCCGCTTCCCGGACCCGCGCGCACGTTGGCGCGTCCCACCGTTTGCAGCCGCAGGGGAAGCGCGAACGGTACCTCGCCTTGCCGCAACGAGCCCCGCTCTACGCTCGCGACCCGGCCCTGCCCGGCCGCCGCAGCGTCCTTCGCCTGATTCCCAAGGTAGAGTGCCCCGCCGTAGTTCTGCTTATCAAACTCCGCGGTCGCCAGCTGGAGCAGTTGGGCGGCCTGCCCCAGCTCCGGCACGCCTTGCGGGTTGCCGCTGGTGCGTAGGGATTGCAGCGCGATCTCCGCCTCGGCCATGCCGGACGCGGCCTCGGCGCGCGTCGCGAGCGACTGCAGTTTGGCCATCGCGCGCACCACTTCGCGCCGTGCGTCGTCGAGCCGCGTCTGCAGCTCCTCGACCTGCGCCTCCTTCTCGAGGAGGCGCAGCTCGAGCCGCCCTACCCGCTGCTCGAGCTGCGTGTCGCGGACCACCGCGGGCTGGGCCGGAGGCCGGCGCGGAGGCGCCGGCTCGGGCTTCGGCGGTGGCGCCGACCCGGACGTCCACCCCCAGGCGTTACACGCGGAGAGGACGACCAACGAAGCGATGGGCAGGAAGCGACGCATGGGCACATAAGTTGGCGTACCGCGGCCTTGAAGCAAGGGCGCGCACATCCGTATAGTAGGACGTGCCCGAACAGGTGCCTCCGGCAACCAATCCTGGCTCGATCCCGCTCCGCGCGCTGATCGTCGAAGATCGCGCGGCGGATGCGGAGATGATCCTGCGCGAGCTGCGGCGCGGCGGCTTCGACACGACCTACGAGCGTGTCGAGACCGCCGACGCATTCCGCGCGGCGTTGACACGCCAGGTGTGGGACATCGTGCTCAGCGACTACTACCTCCCGACATTCGACGCGCCGGGGGCGCTGGCGGTGCTGCAAGAGTCGGGTATCGACTTGCCGTTCATCGTCGTGTCGGGAAGCGTCGGCGAGGACACCGCCGTCGCGGCGATGCGGGCCGGCACGACCGACTACATCATGAAAGACCGGCTGCAGCGCCTGCCGCCGGCCGTCGCACGCGCACTCGCGGACGCCGCGGTGCGCCGCGAGCGCGTGCAGCTGCAACGACAGCTCGCCCAGGCGCAGAAGCTGGAAGCGATCGGCCGGCTGGCGGGCGGCGTGGCGCACGACTTCAACAACGTGCTGACGGCCATCCTCGGCTCAGCCGAGCTGCTGCTCCTCGACACACCCGCCGGCGCCAACGCGCGCGAAGAGGTCGAAATCATCCGCGACGCCGCGGTGCGCGCCCAGGAGCTGATCCGCCAATTGCTCGCGTTCAGCGCCCGTCAGGTGCTCCAGCCGGCCGTCCTCGATCTGAACGACCTGATCAAGAATCTCGGCCGCATGCTACGCCGGCTGATTGGCGAAGACCTCGTCTTCGCCACGGAGCTCGCCGACGACCTGGGCGCGGTGCGCGTGGATCCGGGACAGGTCGAGCAGGTGCTGGTCAATCTGGCTGTCAACGCGCGCGACGCGATGCCGGACGGCGGCCGGCTCACGATACGCACCGAGAACGTCGACAGCATGGAATCGGGCGACATGCCCGCGGGGCGCCTCGTGATGATCGAGGTGGCGGACACCGGGACCGGAATGGATGCGGCGACGCTGGCCCGGGTGTTCGAGCCGTTCTTCACAACCAAGGAGCGCGGCAAGGGCACCGGCCTCGGCCTGGCCAGTGTGTACGGCATCGTCCGGCAGAGCGGCGGGCACATAGCGGTGCGCAGCACGCCGGGAGCGGGGACCAACTTTCGAATCCACCTCCCCCGTGTAGACGAACCAGTCGAGGTATCCCGCGCGGCGCCACCCGTTGCCGCTCCCGTCTCCGGGACCGAGACCATCCTCGTCGCCGAGGACGAGCAGATCGTACGCGTGCTGGTCCGCAAGGTGCTGGAGCAGGCGGGGTACATGGTGCTCCTGGCCGCCGGCGGAGCGGAGGCACTGCAGCTCGCCGAGCGTCACCCCGGTCCCATTCAGCTGCTCGTCACCGACGTCGTGATGCCGGGGATGAGTGGCCGCGAGCTGGCGCGCCGACTCGTCGAGCTGCGTCCGATGACGAAGGTGCTCTATCTCTCCGGGTACGCAGACGACGCCGTGGAGCGGCACGGCGTGCTCGACCCCGGGACCGCATTCATGCAGAAGCCGTTCAGCCCGAGCGCGCTGGCGACTCGGGTGCGCGAGGTTCTGGGGGGAAGCTAGAGCTCCAGCTCCACGCCGAACCGCAGCGTGCGACCGGAGCCGTAGAAACGTGACGGGCCGACGAACGCATCGTAGTAGGCGTTCAATGCCCGATCCTGCTCTGCCAGGGTGTACAACCCGTTCCCGTCCCCAAAGCGACGCTCCACCCGCGTCAGCGCCACGCAGTTTGGGGGGTTGGTCCAGCCCCCGCAGCCGGTCAAGTTGACCGTCGCGCCGTCGGGCTCCAGCGCGCCGTTCGTGGCCGCCTCGTTCTTGAGGGTGGAATACTCGTTGGACAATGCGCTGAGGCGATGCTCATCGTTCACCACGCCGCCCGTCTCGGCGAAGAGGGCGATCGTGTTGCGGAAATTCAGCACGTTCCGCAGGTCGGCGTACACGGTCCAATCACGGCCACCCGCGCGCACCGACTTGGTGAGCCGCATGTCAAGCCGCTTGTTCCACGGGAGGTGAGACGAATTGATGGGCTCGGCAGCAAGGCCGATCGCAGGGACACCCGGGGCGATCGCACCAGAGCCAGTGTTGACGAGTCGTGTGTACGGCAGGCCGCTGGTGGCACGCAGCATCAGATCCATACTGAGATCCCGAGCGAGCGCGCCGAGAAACGTTCCCTCGGCCCAGGCGGCGGGTGCCCGCAACGCCACCGCGGCGGCAAGGGCGTGGGTCGTCCCATCCGGAACGGTCGGGTCGGTGTGCATCCGCAAGAACGAATAGGCCGTCGTCGCGGTGAGCCACGTCCCGAGACGCCAGTCGAGTCGGGCATCAGCGCCAAACCCATGTGACCCACTCTCCAGGGTGACAACGTTGACATTCATCGTGTCGCCCACGTTGAACGGATCAGCGAATGGCTTGATTCGTCCCAAGTACAAGGGAAGGTCCTTGTAGTACGCCGCGACATCGAGCACGACGTCGCGCCCGACGGCGGATCGCACACCGAAATCGAACTGGGATGCTACCGCAAACTTGACGTCCCTGCCGAACGGCCCATTCAGATTCGCGAAATCGACGTCAGCGTTGGAAAGCTGGAAGTAGGTGGCCCAGGACGGTGCCGCGACGAACCGACCGTACCCGAGGTGCACACTGGTACGGTCGGTTACGGCATACGCGAATCGGATCCGTGGCGACAACGCCCCTTTGCTGGACGTTCGCGTGAAAACCGCCGCCACGTTGCTGCGGTACTGCACGTCGTTGGTGTCGGCTCCAAAGCCCCACGCCGGGTTCGTGTAGATGCGCCCGGGAACATTGGGAAACTCCCCGCCCGGCGTGAGTCGATCGTAGCGCACGCCCAGGTCTAGGACGGCCGAGCCGAGCGTCAGCCGGTCACTCGCAAACACGCCGAGGCGCGTCGGCTGCCCAACGAACGCGTCGAGGAACGCCTGGCTGATCAAGCTTGACTGGTAGGCCGAGAGGCTAGTCCGCTCGCCGTCCGCGCCCAGCGTCACGCGATGCGTGGCGTTCGGCCGCCAATCCAGCCCCCAACGTCCCTGCAGGCGGCGCTCGCTAACGAACGTCAGCACGGCGTTCACGCCCTCGGTCGGCCAGCCGGACAGGAGCCCGTACGGATTCAGGCGATACGGCTGTCGGTTCGAGAGATCGACCCGGTTCAGATACGGCACGCGCAGGCCCGTGTTCGTCCGGATGTTGCGCACCAGCTGATCCGTCACCGGCAGCGGAAACACGTCGAGCCCGGTGAAGTGCAGCGTCTCGAGCGCGATCCCGAGATACGGATCGCGGGTCACCACTTCCGACTCGGCGGCGAGTGGTCCGCTTATGTCCCGGTTGCTGCCGATCGAAAGGTTGACGTCCAGGGCGAGCGGGCCGTCACGAAAGGCGCCGAGCTGGTGGCGCCAGTTGAGGATCGCGGCCGCGGACGAGAACCGCCGGCCCCCGTACAGCGCCGGGTCCATCATCGCCTGGCCCGGGAAGAAACGCTGCTGCAGGTGGCTGCCGAGCCCGGTGATCGAGAAGCTCGATGCTCCCCCGGCTCCGTACGCGTAGTGCACCTTGCCCTGCACCCGCCGCGCCGTGGACCAATCCATCGGACGACGCAACCCCTGGCAGTCGATCCCCGCGTTGCCGGCGGCGGAACACTCGCCGCTCCATTGGACGAACTGGGGCAACGTGACCGACTGCACGACACCGCTCCCGAACTGCACCACAGTATCGACGCCGAAGGGAACGTAGGTCGGCACGGACGCCGCACCGAGCCCGCGGTAGCTCGACTGCTGGCCCTGGAGGGTGGCGGATAAGAAGAAGGAAAGGTTCGCGGCAATCGGCAGCGGGCCGCCGACGCTCCCCTCGATCCGGTTGTAACCGACGCTCACGCCATTGCCGAACGGCTCGTCCGAGTCCCAGCGCACCGCGCCGGCAAGCCGGTTGCCGCCGGTGCGCGTGACGTACCCGACAACTCCTCCGGCCGCGTCCGCGATGTCCGCGGAGGCCACCCCTGTGGTGACCGAGACATCAGCGATCGCGTTGGCGGCGATGTCGATCCCTTGCGTCCCGAACGTCTGGAACCGAACGGGGGCGCCG
>Ga0193739_1000356_pt1 | contig 12855 bp, 8 predicted proteins | sample L2a2metaG_FD_144926 | JGI IMG/M metagenome (GOLD analysis project Ga0193739, IMG submission 144926) | Soil microbial communities from a riparian zone of the East river system, Colorado, United States - L2a2 | ecosystem: Environmental > Terrestrial > Soil > Riparian zone | place: USA: East River...
ACGCCGTCGTTCTTCCATTCGGAGATTGCCCATGCGCCGGTTGCTCGCCGGGACCTTCGCCGCCGCCGTGTTGTCGCTGGTCCCTTCGGCGTACGCCCAGACGCCTCCCGCTCCCGCCGCCGCCGACACCAGTAAGAAGCCCAAGAACGACGAGCTGCCCCTCACGACGACCCGCACGGTCGAGTTCGAGACATCCGAAGGCACCTGGATGTCGCTCGATGTGTCGCCAGACGGGCGCACGATCGTGTTCGAGCTGCTGGGCGATCTCTACACCATGCCCGTGGCAGGCGGTGCGGCGACGCGCATCTCGTCTGGTCCGGCGTTCGACTCGCAGCCCCGTTGGTCTCCCGATGGCAAGCGCATCGTCTTCCTGTCCGACCGCTCCGGCGCCGAGAACATCTGGCTGTGCGATGCCGAGGGGAAGAACGCCAAGACCCTCACCAAGGGGAACAACAACCTGTACGCGTCGCCCGAGTGGACGCCCGACGGCAACTACATCGTCGCCTCGCGCACCAGTGGCGTACTCGGCAGCGTGTACGAGCTGTGGCTGTATCACAAGGACGGCGGCTCGGGCACGGCGATGCTGCGCGTCCCGCCGCCGGGGCCCAACGTTCCGCCGCCGATGAATACGCTGGGTGCCGCGTTCGGGAAGGACACCCGCTACATCTGGGTCTCCCGCCACCGCGGCGGCTTCGGGTACAACCTGCAGTATCCGCTGTGGCAGCTGGCGCTGTACGACCGCCAGACGGGCCGCATTTTCACGCAGACCGACGTGTACGGCAGCGCGATGCGTCCCGTGCTCTCGCCCGACGGCAAGTGGCTCGTGTACGCTACGCGGTACGACGCCGAGACGGGTTTGCGGGTTCGCGATCTCGCAAGCGGGGACGAGAAGTGGCTCGTGTATCCGGTGACGCGCGACGATCAGGAATCGCGGTTCACCCGGGATCTCTACCCCGGGGCGTCGTTCATGCCCGACGGCCAGGCACTGGTCGTGTCGTACGGCGGCAAGATCTGGCGGGTCGGCGTGCCCTCGGGGCAGGCGACGGAGATTCCCTTCACCGCCAAGGTTGAGCAGCGCCTGGGTCCAGCGGTACACGTTCCGATCCGCGTCGACACGGGGGCCGTGTTGGTGCGCCAGATCCGCAACGCCAGTCCTTCGCCCGACGGACGGCGCCTCGCTTTCAGCGCGCTCGACCGCCTCTACGTCATGGACCTGCCGAGCGGCACGCCGCGGCGCCTCACCACGGACAGCGTGAAGGAGCAGGTCCCAGCCTGGTCGCCCGACGGGCAGTGGATCGCCTACGTGACGTGGACCGACCGGGGCGGTTCCGTCAACCGGGTCCGCTCGGACGGTCGCGGCCGCCCCACGCGGCTCACGGTCGACACGGCGTTCTACGACACGCCGGTCTTCTCGCCCGACGGGCAGCGCATCGTGGTCGTGAAGGGTCCGCGGGCGCCGCGCGTCGCTGAGCATTTTGCGCCTGGATACGAGCTCGTCTGGCTCCCGGCGGCGGGGGGAGGGGGCGCGACGACCCGCATCTCGCCGATCAACGCCTGGGGCCGGCCGCATTTCAGCCGCGACCCGAACCGCATTTACATCTACGAAGGGCCCGAGGGCCTCGTCTCGATGCGCTACGACGGCACCGACCGCCGCGCGCACATCAGAGTGACCGGGTACACCTACCCCGGCCCCGGCTCGGAGCCCGAGCCGGCGGGCGAGATCGTCATCAGCCCCGATTCCGACCGAGTCGTCGCCCTAGTCGGCAATTATGTCTTCCTGGTCACCCTGCCCCTCGTCGGAGGGCAGACGCCCGTGATCAACGTCTCGGATCCCTCGTCCGCCGCGTTCCCCGCCAAGCGGCTCACGATGATCGGCGGCGATTTCACGGGGTGGACGGCCGACAGCCGGCACGCCTACTGGTCCATCGGCCGCAGCTTCTTCCGGTTCGATCCCGCCGTGGCCGATTCGGCGGAGAAGATCAAGGCACGCATCGACTCGCTCCGCGCCGACTCGCTGAAGAGCGATAGCGTCAAAGCGCTTCCCGACTCAGTCCAGAAGCGGCTCAAGGCGCGGTCCGATTCGCTCGGCAAGCTGCCGGCGTACGAGGCGGCCCGGTTGGACGTCGCGATTCGCGCTCCGCGGGACATCCCCCGCGGCAGTGTCGTGCTGCGCGGCGCCCGGATCGTGTCGATGAAGGGCGAAGAGATCATCGAAAACGGCGACGTCGTCGTGACCAACGATCGCATCGTGTCGGTGCGACCGCGCGGGCAGGCACCGTCCGGAGCGCAGATAATCGACGTCGCGGGGAAGACGATCGTCCCCGGGTTTGTGGACGTGCACGCCCACCCCTGGCCTACCTGGGGTGTTCACGAGACCCAGGTCTGGAAGTACCTCGCGAACCTTGCCTGGGGCGTCACCACGACGCGCGATCCGCAGACCGCGACCACCGACGTGCTGACGTACGCCGATCTGGTGGAAACGGGGGAGATCCTCGGGCCGCGCGTCTTCCATACCGGACCCGGCGTCTTCTGGGACGAGAACTTCCAGAATCTCGAGGACACGCGCAACGCGCTGCGTCGCTACAGCGAGTTCTACCACATCAACACGATCAAGATGTACATGACGGGGAACCGCAAGCAGCGACAGTGGGTGATCATGGCCGCGAAGGAACTGGGGCTGATGCCCACGATCGAGGGCGGGCTCGACTTCAAGATGAACCTCACCGCCGTGACCGACGGCTATCCCGGGCACGAACACAGTTACCCGATCATGCCGCTCTACAAGGACGCCGTGCAGCTGATCGCGCAGTCCGGTATCGCCTACACGCCGACGCTGCTCGTGTCGTACGGCGGGCCGTGGAGCGAGAACTACTTCTACGAGCGCTTCGACATTCACGACAACGCCAAGATCCGGCGTTTCACGCCGCACGAAGAAATCGATCAGCGTGCCGAGCGGCGTCCCTGGTTCCGCGACAACCAGTACGTGTTCCCGCGCATTGCGGCGGCAGCGAACGCCATCCTGCAGGCGGGTGGCCGCGTGGGACTCGGCGGACACGGGCAGCTGGATGGTCTCGGCGACCACTGGGAGCTGTGGGCGATGGCGGCAGGCGGGATGAAGCCGCACGACGTGCTGCGCGTTGCGACGATCCACGGCGCCACGGCGATCGGGATGGAGCAGGACCTGGGCTCGCTCGAGCCGGGCAAGCTCGCCGACCTGATCGTGCTCGACGCGAATCCGCTCGAGGACATCCACAATACGAATACGGTCCGGTATGTGATGAAGAACGGCCGCCTGTACGAGGGCGAGACGCTGAACGAAGTGTGGCCGCGCCAACGGGCGCTGCCCAAGATGTGGTGGTGGGGAACCGAGCCCGTAGTTGGTCCAGGTTCGAACTAGGCCAGGCAAAAGCTAGCAGCGTAGGCGCGCAGCGGTTAACAGTCGTTGGTGACAGGACAACCCGTTGCCTGCAGACTGTTTGCCGCTGTGCGCCTGTGCGTCTAGTCGTGCCTGGCCTTGTTTTTTCGGGTCTCAGCCAGTTAGCTTTGACGTGCTTAGAACCGCGAGCTGGCATCCTTCCGAAGGACGGTCCCGCTCAGGAGCGGGTGCCGGCGCTGTACACACGCCCGGTCTCATTCTCCAGGTTCACAACTAGCGAAGTTGCGACGTGGTGACACACGGTCACCCGCAGCGCGCGTGTGTGTGCAGTGAAGGAGTACCATGCCATTTACAGCCCTGGGCCTCAGCCCTGAGCTAGTCCGTGCCGTGGCCGATGAAGGCTACGAGCACCCCACCCCCATTCAGACGGAAGCGATTCCGCTGGCGCTGGCGGGCCGAGACCTGATCGGGTCTGCCCAGACCGGCACCGGCAAGACGGCGGCGTTCGTGCTGCCGATCTTGCAGCGCCTCCACGCGGGAACGCGCGGCGCGCTGCGTGCGCTGATCCTCGTACCCACGCGTGAGCTGGCGGAGCAGGTCGTCACGAGCATCCGCGCCTACGGACGCCACACCCATCTGAAAGGCGCTGCGGTTTACGGCGGCGTCGGGATGGAGCCCCAGACCCGCGCGTTGAAGCACGGCGCCGACATCGTGGTCGCCACCCCCGGCCGCCTGCTCGATCACATGGAGCGGGGACACGTCAACTTCTCGAAGCTCGAAGTACTCGTGCTCGACGAGGCTGACCGCATGCTCGACATGGGATTCGCTCCCGACGTGCGGCGCATCCTCAACGCCCTCCCCAACGAGCGGCAGACGATGCTCTTCTCGGCGACGATCTCGCCCGAGGTGGACGCGCTCGCGCGGCGCGCCCTGAACGGCCACGCGTCGGTCGAGATCGGGCGCCGCGCCCAACCCGCCGACGGGATCGAGCACATCATCGTCGCGGTGGATAAGCTCCAGAAGAAGGGCGCCCTCGGCTCGATTCTCAAAGCGAAGCCGGCCGGGCAGACGCTCGTCTTTACGCGCACCAAGTACGGCGCCGACAAGCTCGTGATGTTCCTGCGGCGCGAGGGAATCGTCGCCAACGCGCTGCACGGCGACAAGGCGCAGAGTCAGCGCCAGCGGACGCTGGATCAGTTCCGCTCCGGCGAGGCCGAGATTCTCGTCGCGACCGATATCGCGGCGCGGGGCATCGACGTGGACGGCATCCGGATGGTCGTGAACTTCGATGTGCCGACCGATCCCGAGGTGTACGTGCACCGGGTGGGCCGGACGGCCCGCGCGGGCGCGCAGGGACTGGCGTTGACGCTGATCTCTCCGGACGAGTGGCTGCTGATGGCCGACGTGGAGAAGCTGATCGGGAAGGGCTTCCCGCGGGAAGTGATCCCTGGGTTCGAGCCTTCGGTGCCGCCCATGCAGCCGAGGGCGCAGCAGGCCGAAGCCGCGCGGCCCGAGCGGTCGCTCAGGCCGCGGCGCGGCGGCAAGAAGCGCCGCTAACCGTCAGGTTCGCAGGTTGCGGACGAAGTTCGCGACCGGCATCGCCGGCAGCGTGAGGAGTCGCACGCTGCCGCGCGAGGACAGCTCGACCGACACGCGGGCGATCGTCTCGTTGTCGGGACACTCCACGATGCTCACGAAATCGTAGGGGCCGAGCACCGCGTATTGCGCGGTCACCTTGGCCCCGAACCGTTCGATCTCCTTGTTGACCTCCTGCAAGCGCTTAGGCTTGGCCTTCAGCGCCTTGGCGCCGTCGTCCGTCAGATTCGACAGCAGGATGTAGGTTGGCATGGAACCCCGTTAAAAGAAGGCGTCGAAAGACTACGTAGTAATTCTACGTAGTAATACTACGTAGGTATGCTACGTCACTATTCCACGTCGTATTTCATTTTACGTCGCACTGCTACGCTCTTTTTTCAATCGTCACGTAATCCCGCTGCGGCGAGCCGATGTACACCTGGCGCGGCCGCGCGATCTTCTGCTCCTTGTCGAGCAACATTTCCTGCCATTGCGCCAGCCACCCCGGCGTGCGCCCGATCGCGAACAGCACCGGGAACATGGCGATCGGCAGCTTCATCGCCTCGTAAATGATCCCCGAGTAGAAATCCACGTTGGGGTAGAGCTTGCGCGACACGAAGTATTCGTCCTGCAGCGCGATGCGCTCCAGCTCGAGCGCGATGTCGATCAGCGGGTTCTTGCCCGTCACGTCGAACACCTGCTCGGCGGTCCGTTTGATGATCTTGGCGCGGGGGTCGTAGTTCTTGTAGATACGGTGGCCGAAGCCCATCAGGCGGACCTCGCCCTGCTTCACGCGGTGAATGTACGCCGGGATGTGGTCGATCGTGCCGATCTCCCGCAGCATCCGCAGCACTTCTTCGTTCGCGCCCCCGTGCAACGGTCCGTACAGGGCCGCCGCCGCCGCGGCCGTCGCCGAGTAGGGATCGGCGTGCGAGGAGCCCACCCCCCGCATGGCGCTAGTCGAGCAGTTCTGCTCGTGGTCGGCGTGCAGGATGAACAGCACGTCCAGCGCCCGCTCGAGCGTCGGGTTCGGGACGTACTTCACCTCCGTCGCCTTGAACATCATGTTGAGGAAATTGCCCGCGTAGCTCAGGTCGTTGTCGGGATACGCGTAGGGCATGCCGACGGTATGGCGGTGGGCGAATGCCGCCAGGGTCGGCGTCTTGGCGATGAGCCGGAAGATCTGATTGCGGCGCGACGTCTCATCCGTGATGTGTTTCGCTTCCGGATAGAACGTGGAGAGCGCCGCGACGGTGCTCACGAACACGCCCATCGGATGGGCGTCGTGGTGGAAGCCGTCGATGAACTTCTTGATGTTCTCGTGGATGATCGTGTGGTGCGTGACGTTGTACACCCAGGAGTCGAGCTCCGATGCCGACGGCAGCTCGCCGTGCAGCAGCAGGTAGGCGGTCTCCAGGAACGTGCTGTGCTCCGCGAGTTGCTCGATCGGGTACCCGCGGTAGCGCAGGATCCCGCGGTCGCCGTCGATGTAACTGATCGCGCTGCGGCACGACGCCGTGTTCATGAACGCCGGGTCGTAGCTCATCATCCCAAAGTCGTCCGGGGAGGCCTTAATCTGGCGCAGGTCCGCCGCCTTGATCGTCCCGTCCTGAATGGGGACCTCGTACGACTTCCCGGTGCGATTGTCGACGACGGTGAGCGTGTCCTTCGGCACTGCGACGTCCCGAGTTGGGTGCGCGGGAAAGATAACCTGTGGCGGGGAGGGGCGGGCTTTCGTATCTTGGCGCACCGTGGCTACCACGCCGCCGTCCCGCCCCAGTCTGTATCCCACGCGCTCCAGCGCGGGAGCCCTGCTCGGCCAGCAGCTCGCCGGCCAGGGATACCAATCGTGTATTCTGCTGGGCATCACGCCGGAGGGGGTGGAGATCGCCGCGCATGCGGCGAAGGCGATGGGCGCGCAGTTCGACGTGATCGTCGCCTCGTTCATCAAGCTGGGATCGAACCTCGCACCGATCGGTGCGATGGCCGAGTCGGCGCCCGCCGAGATGGATCCGGACTTTCTGCCGGGGATGAACCTGCTCGAGAAGCTACAGGCGGCGATCGACGAGTCTCGGGCGCGCGTAAAGCAGGATCTCGTCCTCTACCGCACGCAGCGGCCCGTGAAGAACCTCCAGGGCCGCACCGTGGTGATCGTGGACGGGCAGATCGTCTATCCGTGGAAGGTGTTGGCGGCGGCCAAGGCTGCGGCGCAACTCGGCGCGCGCGAGGTCATAATCGCGGCGCCGGTGGCCGCGGCGCCCGCCGCGGACCGCATCCGGGCGCGGCAATACCCACTTGTGTGTCCCAGCGTGGTGATGGAAGCGGAAGGCCACCCATCGCCCTACGGCGACGCGGGCGCGGGTGCCGAGGGACCGGAACGCTTGAAGAGTATCATGATCGCCCACCAGGCGGCGTGACCCGCCCGACGGGTTAGCCGTCCAGCTCGACCATTCCCCGTTCCAGCCACCGATGCTCGCCCTTCAACACCTCCTGGGCGACCTTGTACGTCGGCACATCCTCGTTGCGCCACAGTCCCGCAAACTTCGAGCGGATCCGGCCGCGCGCCTGACGGCAGAACACGTCGGCGAGACGTACCGCGCGCTCACCGGTCGTACGGTCGCGTTGCAAGAGCCACCGCGCGCGGGCGCAGGTGGCGGCCATCGCAAACAACTCGGCGCCGACGTCCACCAGGCGGAATAGGACCGCCTGCCGCAGCTCGAGCTTCGGTCCGAAGCGCAGCATCGAATGAAACACCCCCCGCGCCAGCCGCCGCGCGTTGCGCTCGACGAACCGGACATGCCGCGCGAGGGAGCCGAAGCCGGCGTAGCGCGGCCAGAGTCCCCAGCCGAACCACCGCGACGGATACCACCAGCCGTAGAACAGCGCCGAGCGGCCGAGCCCCGCGAGCCGCTGTGCGAACGACTTGCCGGGCATCACCACGTCGCCGGCGATCTGCAGGTGCTTGTCCACCGCCTCGCGGGCGATGAACAGGTGCATGATCTCCGATGACCCCTCGAAAATCAGATTGATGCGGAAGTCGCGCATGATGCGCTCGACGGGCACGGCCGGCTCACCGCGCGCCTTGAGCGAATCCGCCGTCTCGTAGCCCCGGCCGCCGCGGATCTGAAGCGTGTCGTCGATGATGCGCCAGCCCGCCTCGGAGTTGTACAGCTTGGCGATCGCCGCCTCGAGCCGGATGTCGTAGCCGCCTCGCTCGGCCATCGCGCCGCATAACTCGGCCACGGCTTCCATCGCGAAGGTGTTCGCCGCCATCGCGCCGATCTTCTGCGCGATCGCGTCATGCTGCCCGATCGGCCGGCCCCACTGCACGCGCTCCGCCGACCAGCGGCGCGAAATCTCGAGGCAGCGTTTGCCCGCGGCGACCGACGAGATCGGGAGCGTCAGGCGGCCCGTGTTCAGGGTGATCAAGGCGAGCTTCAACCCTTTGCCCTCGCCCCACAGCAGGTTCTCCTTCGGCACGCGCACGTTGGTGAACCGGATCACGCCGTTGTACATCGCCTTGAGACCCATGAAGTGGCAGCGGTACGCCACTTCGACGCCCGGCCAGTTGGTCTCCACGATGAACGCCGAGATCTGCCGCTTCTCCTTGCCGCGCACCACCTTGGACGGCGTGCGCGCCATCACCACCATCAACTCGGCCTTGGTGCCGTTGGTGCACCACAGCTTCTCGCCGTTCAGGATCCACGCCTCGCCGTCGTCGCTCGGGATCGCCATGGTCTCGAGCGCGGCGGGGTCCGAGCCGACGCCCGCCTCGGTCAACGCGAACGCGGAGATCGCACCCTTGGCGAGGCGGGGGAAGTATTTCTTCCTCTGGGCATCGGTGCCGAACATCTTGAGCGGCTGCGGCACGCCAATCGATTGATGGGCGGAGAGCAAGGCGGTGATCGAGCCGTCCACCGACGAGACCAACTCGATCGCTTTCATGTACGAGAGCTGCGACAGGCCGAGCCCGCCGTATTCACGCGGGATCTTGATGCCGAAGGCGCCGAGGTCGCGCAGGCCCTGAATGACGGCGTCGGGGATCTCTCCCTCGCGGTCGATCTGGTCCGAGTCGACCTTCTCGCGCAGGAACCGCTCCAGGTTGTCGAGGAACGGCTTGGCGCGCGCGATTTCGTCGGGGTCCTGCTCCGGGTACGGATGAATCAGGTCCATCCGGAGGTTGCCGAGGAACAGGTCGCGGACGAAGCTGGGCGCGGCCCATTCCTGTTCACGCGCGGATTCAGCGACGTCGCGCGCCTCGTCCGCGCTGACGGACGACGGGGGAGGGCGTTTCGCTTCGGCGGTGGTGGCCATACGAGCTAATCTATGTTGGGGACCCCGCCGGTAGGAGGCGCGGCCGGAGGGCCAGGGCGGCCAGGGCGCCGCCCGCCAACCCGCCCAAGTGGGCGAAGTTGTCTATGAAGGGGCTAGCGAGGCCCGTCAGGATCTGCCATCCGGCCCACACCAACAGCACGAACCCGATCCGCTTGTCGCGTACGTAGAACCGGTCCTGATACCGATACAGCACGACGACTACCGCCGCGATGATACCGAAGATCGCGCCCGACGCGCCGACCGACGGACCCGGACCGGCCGCGAGACTGAGAAGCCCCCCCGCGACGCCGCTCGTGAGATACAGGAGGGCGGTGCGCGCGCCGCCGAAGGCGTGCTCGCATGCCAGACCCACGATGTAGAGGACGATGACGTTCCCCAGCACGTGATCGACGCCGCCGTGCAGGAACATCGCGCTCATGAGGCGCCACCACTCCCCGGCGAGGACGCGCTCGCGCACCAGGGCGCCCGCCTCCACGATCGTCTCGCGGTCGGCGAGCGCGCCGGCCGCGATCTCCCAGGCGAACATCGCCACGTTCGCCACGATGAAAAACAAGATCAGCGGCGGGGCGTGCCGCATGCCGCGCTCGAAGTCGATTCGCCCGCGGGCCTGTGCGCTGGCGCCGGCGAGCATCTCCGGCGTGATGAGGATCGGTTTCTCGGGCGGTGCGCCGCCCGTCACCGGCGCTCGCCGGTGTCGAGCATCACGCCCAGAGCGAGCGCGACGCGGCGATCCATGAGGCGCTGCGGGTCGCCGCTCATGTCGAGGACGTAGCGGTCGAGGATCGTGAACTTACGCTTGAACTCGCCGATCACGTCCTCGCTGTCGGGCTTGATGATGATGAAGTTGGTGCGCAGCAGGCCGAACATCGGACCGAGCAACCGACGCAGCAGCGACAGGATGACCGAGTCCTCTTTGGCGATGAACTGCAGCCGCCCGTCCGGTCCGTACACGTACCAGCGTTTCCGGATGAGGTTGTACACGATGTTCTTTGCGAACTGCGCGAGCTGCTTTCCCCGGAAGTCGCGCACGGTGTAGGTCATCGTGATCGGCTGCCACTTCTTGTCCTGGAGCACTTCGATCAGGCGGTCGCGCTTCGAACCGTCGCGGTAAAACGTGACGTGCCGCTTGGCCGACAGCGTCACGCCGACGGCGATCAACGCGGCGAACGCGAGCACGGTCCCGAGGATGATGAGAATGGTCCGCGCCGCGCTCCCGACCGGCGTCTGCTCGGCGATGGACACGAACGCGACGAAGAGAAGGATCGCCGCGGCGAACGCAGCGAGGACGGCGCCGAGATTCTGGAGCAAGTGCGCGGGCCGCTCGATGTAGATGATGTTCTTCCCCTGCTCGTCGGCCACGTCGTACTTTTCGGAGATCTTGAGCAGCTGCTGACGCAGCAGGAAGAGGTCGCGGTCGAACACGGGATCGGCTTGGACCTGCATCGGGACGCCCCCCCCGGTGCCGGGCACGCGATTCTCCCGCCCGCATTGCGGACACTTCACGAGCTTCCCGGCGAACTCGTCCTTCAGCTCGAACGACGTTCCACACTGACAGGTCACACGTACCGACATGGATGGCCTCCGGACGGCGAGAGAGTGGGCGCGGGGAAGCTTACCGTCCCACGACGAAGGCGGCTAGATTTGCGTCATAGTGCCCAAGGCGCTCGGATTCGTTCTCTTCCTTAGTATCGGCGCCGCCGGCTCCGGCGTGGGACAGATGGCCCCACCCGGCACCGGCGGCGTCGCGGCGTTGGCGGGCATTCTGGAGCAGCTCGGCGCGAACAAGCGCGTTTTGGTCATCGGCGCCCACCCCGACGACGAGGACACCCAGCTCCTCGTGCTGTTGTCGCGCGGGCTGGGCGCGCAGGCCGCCTACCTGTCGCTCACGCGCGGCGAAGGCGGGCAGAACCTCATCGGGCCCGAGCTGGGGCCCGGCCTCGGCATCATCCGCACCGAAGAGCTGCTCGCCGCGCGTGAGCTGGACGGCGCTCGCCAGTACTTCACGCGCGCCTATGATTTCGGGTTCTCGAAGTCCGCCGACGAAGCGTTCCGCTTCTGGCCGCGCGACTCCCTCCTGAAAGACGTCGTAGACGTAATCCGCCGGTTCCGGCCGCAGATCATCGTCTCCGTGTTCTCCGGCACCCCCGCCGACGGCCACGGGCAGCATCAGGTGGCGGGGTTGCTCGCCCGCCAGGCGTTCGACCTGCTGCGCGACTCGACCTGGGGGCCCGTGAAGCTGTACCGCTCCACCCGCTTCGACTCGACGGCGACCAGCCTCGCGCTCCCCGTCGGCATCCTGGATCCGGTGATCGGCCAGTCGTACTACCAGCTCGCCATGGCGAGTCGCAGCCGTCACCGCTCGCAGGACATGGGCCAGCTGCAACGGCCGGGCCCGAGCAACGCCCGCCTCGCGCTGCTCGCAGCCCGTCCGGGAGCCTCGGGCCTAGGGCTCTTCGCCGGTGTCGACACCAGTGTGCGTGGCGCCGGCGACCGCTATGCGGCGGTGATCGACTCCGCGCGCGCCACGCTCAATCCATGGCGCCCGGCCGGAGTGGTCCCGTACCTGAGCCGCGCGCTGCGTCTGCTCGGTGGGGGGGGGGCCGACGCCGATCAGCGTGCGCTGCTCGAGCGGGGTCTGGCGATCGCCGCCGGGGTCGCGATCGACGGGACGACCGACGACGGCATCGTCACGCAAGGTCAGCGGCTCCAGGTCGAAGTGACCGCGTGGAATGCCGGCGACAGCGCCGTGCGGGTCGACAGCCTCGACGTGCGGGTGCCGGCGGGGTGGACGGTGGAACGCCTCGATTTCGGAGGGGCAGTCGTGGGCCCCGGCAGTGTGAGCGCCAAGCGCTTCATCGTGAGCGTGGCGCGAGATGCCGAACGCACGCAGCCGTACTTCTTGCGCCGTCCCCTCACGAACGGGGGCGGGCTGTACGACTGGACGGGCGTGCCGCCGGACGTGCGCGGCCTGCCCTTCGAACCGCCTCCCGTCGAAGCGCGGGTGCGGCTCACGATCGCGGGCGAGCCCGTGACGCTCACGCGCGAGATCGTCTATCGCTACCGCGATCAGGCCATCGGCGAAGTGCGGCGGCCGTTGTTCGTCACGCGCGACATCGATGTGGCGATCGCACCCGACGAGGTGCTGTGGCCGATAGACGGCGGCGGCAGAGAGCCGCGCCGTTTTGCCGTGACCCTGACGAATCGTGCGCGCGGAGCCGCCGCGGCCCGGGTGACGTTCACGGTGCCGCGCGGGTGGCCCCCCATTCCCGCCGAGAGCCTGGCGTTCAGCCGGGAGGACGAGACGCGCAGTTTGTCGGTGGCGCTGTCGCCTCCCGCGCAGCGGCTCACGCCCGGGTCGTACGAGCTTCGGGTGACCGCGTTCGGCGGCGACGGGGGGGGGCGGCGTCACGAGGGCGCGCTCCAGATCATCGACTATCCGCACATCCGGCCCCGAGCGCTGGTGCAGGGATCTGTGGTGCAGATCCGCGCGGCGAAGATCGCGCTGCCGCCGCTGTCTCGGGTGGGTTACGTGCGCGGTGCCGCGGATCGCATGCCCGAAGCGCTCCTCG
>Ga0193739_1000357_pt1 | contig 12822 bp, 13 predicted proteins | sample L2a2metaG_FD_144926 | JGI IMG/M metagenome (GOLD analysis project Ga0193739, IMG submission 144926) | Soil microbial communities from a riparian zone of the East river system, Colorado, United States - L2a2 | ecosystem: Environmental > Terrestrial > Soil > Riparian zone | place: USA: East River...
ATCTCAACCGGTGGATGCCGCGTGAGCCCGACATCCCCGTCGTCCTCGCGGGAGATCTGAATGACGAGCCCACGGCGGTCACCACGTCGCTCTTGTCCGGCCCCGAGGACGGCAGCCCCAACCGGCCCGACCTGGGCGATCCGTACCGGCTGTACAACCTGGCCGACCGGATCCCGACCGAGCGCGCCTTCTCGCGCATCTTCCGCAACCGCCGCGAGCTCATCGACCACATCATGATCTCTCGACCACTGCTGCTGGCCGGCGTCACCGCCGACTCGTTCGTCGACGACCTGATCGGCATCACCGAGGACGTCGACAGCCGCCGTGACGCCGTCCGTCCCGATCACGCGCCCCTGTGGGCTCGCATCAACTGGCCTTGATCACGCTTCCTTGCGCCTGCGGCGCGGCCGGCCGGTGCCGCGGCTCGGCGATACCGCCAGCGCGTCGCTAACGCAATTGCGTGACGTCAGGGGCAGTTGGTGGCAGCGTCCCCGTCGATCTCACCGAGCAGGGAGCCGAGGTCACCGATGTGGGCATCGTCACCGAGCAGGAGCCGCGTGACGTTGCCGAGGCCGAGACGCGGCTCGTCCTGCGAGGATGCGTGGTCGCCGATGTCGTGGTGAGCCACGGCGCGCTGAGCCGTGACCACGCCCATGCAGTTCGGGTTGTCGGGTGGGTCGGCAGACGCGATGGGAGCAGTCACAATGCCCGCGAACAATCCAAGGGTCAGGGCGATGGTCAACCTGCGCATGACTGGTAACCCCACTTCATGTGGTTCGGCGAAGCCTCCGAGCGGAAGCGTCTCGAGCATCGGTGGGGACTCGCACCGCGGGCAAGCCTTTCATCTGTCGCCGAAACGTGTTGACAGCACGAGCCCGGATTCCAGGACGATGGCTGTTGCGGGCTTGGCGACAAGGCGGTGCCGGGTCGGGACGACGCGGCGCGTCGCGCCGGTAGGAGTGGTGCAGATGCTGAGGCTTCGGCTGGGCGTGGACGATCTCGCACGCACTACGTTCGCAGCCCCAACACCGTACTGCGAGCTGGCCGTGAGTGCGCAGGTCCTCCAACAGCCCACAAGTCAGTTCCGGCGGCTGTGGCGGGCCGGGCCAGCTCGCATTCCGGCCCCTGCGCGTCAGCTGCTCGGGCTGGTTCCCGCATACGGCAGTGTCCCTACCTTCCTCGCGCCTGAGTCCTGCACCTGCCTCGACGAGGCGCTCGACGTCGTACAGTCCACGCCGGCATCGAGGATCCAGGCCGAGCTCGCGGAGATACCGTGGTCGTCCGGTCCGTCGTCGTGGGTCCGCGCCCTGGCTCGCGGGAGCGTCGATGCCCTGGCTGAACTGGGCTGGGTCATGCGGATCTACTACGACCACGTCATGGCCCCGGTGTGGCCCACAGTCCAGCAGGTCGTTATGGCCGAGATGAGGGGTCGCGCCTGGCAACTCGCGACCGAGGGCGCCGAAGCCACGCTGAACACGCTCCATCCGCGGATCCGTTGGCGTGACGGAGTGCTGGAGGTCGGCGGCACAACCGAGGCCGACATCGATCTTGCTGGACGGGGGCTTCGCTTGATGCCGTCGGTGTGGACGCGCCCGGCCGTCGCGATGGGCTGGAAGCAGCCGACTCTTGTCTATCCGGTTCGTCCCTCGAGCTGGGCACAGCAATCCCCCGTAGACGCCCTCCACGACCGGCTAGCCGCCGTGCTAGGAAAGACTCGCGCCCGCGTCCTGCGCGCACTGGTCAGGGAGCACACCACAAGCCAGCTCGCTCGTGAGCTGGGCATCAGCCCGGCAAGCGCCTCCACCCATGCTGCCGCCCTTCGCGGCGCCGGGTTGGTGACAACCCGACGAGAAGGCCAGGCAGTACGTCACGCTCTGACCGAGCTCGGCCAGGCCGTTGTGTCGGCCAACCCCAGAAATTTGCCACGCCCGGTATCAACCGGAACCACCCAGGACGTGGCGGCCTGGTTCCCCCGGCATGGTGGAGACGAAGGGACTTGAACCCTCAACCCCCGCCTTGCAAAGGCGGTGCTCTGCCAGTTGAGCTACGTCCCCGAGGGCAGGTACCAGGATACCGGGCCAGGACAGGTCACCCTGACCACGAAGGCACAATGCGGGCGCCCGCTGTGGACGGAACGGTGGACGATGCGGTGGACAACACGGCAACGCTGGGGGAAACAGCGCGTTATCTGTGGACATCCTGGGGATGCAGAAAGAATCTTGAAAAAGGTTGGATCTACCTCTTGCGCGGGGCATCGCGGGGGGATAGAAATCTCCCACGTCGCCAGTGATGGGGATCTTGCTCAGGAGTCAAATCCAGGGCATGCAGGCATCGGGAAACCGAAGCGTGTACGGATCGTTCGTCACAGGTGGCTGGTTCTGAAGAACCGAGCGCCGAGCAATCGGGGAACGCAGGGGACTCGGAGCCTGAGAGGACCCTCCACCTCATACGTGGAGGGTCCTCTCCCTTTTGTCATGCCTGCCCGCGAGCCCAGTCCACCAGATCGCCGGCCGTCCAGGTGTTGACTATCCGATCGACCGGGACGCCGCACTCCGCGGCTCGCTCGCACCCGTAGGGCTGCCAGTCCAGCTGACCGGGCGCGTGGGCGTCGGTGTCGATCGAGAACCGGCATCCGGTCTCGACGGCCAGCCGGAGCAGTCGCTTCGGTGGGTCGAGACGCTCCGGCCGCGAGTTGATCTCCACGGCGACATCGAACTGACGGCAGGCCTCGAACACGATCTCGGCGTCGAACTCCGACTCCGGCCGCGTACCCCGCTCACCGGTGATCAGGCGGCCGGTGCAATGGCCCAGCACGTCGGTATAGGCGTTGGCGATCGCGGTGACCATGCGCCGCGTCATGTCCTCGCTGGGCATCCGAAGCTTCGAGTGGACGCTCGCCACAACGATGTCGAGCCGCTCCAGCAGATCAGGCTGCTGGTCGAGGCTGCCGTCCTCGTTGATGTCGACCTCGATGCCGGTGAGGATGCGGAATGGCGCGAACCGTTCGTTGAGCTCTGCAACGACGTCGAGTTGGCGACGAAGCCGGTCCGGGGAGAGGCCATTGGCCACCGTGAGCCGCGGCGAATGGTCGGTGAGCACCATGTACTCGTGGCCGAGGTCCCGCGCCGTGACGGCCATGTCCTCGATCGGGCTGCCGCCGTCGGACCAGTTCGAATGCGTGTGCAGGTCACCGCGCAGCGCCGCCCTGATGTCGGCGCCGCCGGAGGTCACCGGCGAGTCGGCCGTCTCCTCGAGTCGGCGGAGGTACGCCGGCACCTCACCACGCAAGGCCTCGCCGACGATGCCGGCCGTGGTCTTGCCTATTCCCGGCAGATCGGTGAGCGTGCCTTCGGCGCCGCGCCGCGCGAGCTCGTCGGCCGGCAGGCCGCCGATGGTCGTCGCAGCAGAACGGAAGGCCCGGACACGGTAGGTCGGTTCGCGGGCCCGCTCGAGCAGGTACGCGATCCGATTCAGCGCCGCTGCCGGGTCCATGACACCCGGAGACGCGCCCGTTATTGGCGGTCGCGCGGCGCCACCGGGTCGGTGGCCTCGGCCCAGAGGTCCTGCTCGGCCTTGTCGGCCTGGACCCGCTTGTAGCCGAGGTAGCCGACAACAGCGACGAGTGCGGTGAACAGAATCTTCTTGTTGAACACGACGGGCCGCCTCCCAGACGGTCGTGGGCGTCCCTGCAGGCTAGCGCAGGGTACGCCATCAGCGAAAAGGCCCTCGGCGGAACACCAACCTTGACGGCTATAAAGCGTGGTGTACGTGGGTGGTCGAGACGTTAGCACCGGGACCACTCGCACGATCACGACGGCCGACGGGATCAGGCTGGCGTACCGCGACGAGGGCAAGCCCAAGGCGCCGCCGCCAGTAGTCCTGCTGCACGGCCTCGGCGCCGACGCGAGCTTGTGGGACGACGTCGGAGCCGCGCTGGCCGACCGTCACCGCGTATACGTCCCGGAGATTGCGCGGTCACGGTGGCAGCGACTGGCCCGGCTCGGACTCCTTGACGCTGATGCGCCCGGCGGCATCGGAGACACCGGCGACCTCCGCCGCCGCGGCGGCCACCGACACCGACTCACCGACCGACGCACGGACAGCGTCGGAGGCCCCCGCCAGGGCCGACGACGACGTCCCGGACCGGCGAGTCACGGCGACCGACCGCGAGACCTCTCCACCCAGCGACTCCACGGATCCGACAACCGGCCCGACCACGGAGACGCGCATGCCCTAGGGGCCACCCCGAGCGTGATCAACGTTGCCTTGGTGTCGTTCCAGCGACACCAGATCCCCGTTGATCACCGCCGAACCGGTCGGCCGGCGCGAATCCGTTTCCCGGTTGTCGATGACGGCCGCGCCCGTTCGTCGTCATGATGTGGGCGGCATGGAGCCGCCCACCGGGGACCCGAAGGAGGGGCCGAGATGCGTTACCTGTTGTTGATCTACAGCGAGGAGCCGACCGCACCGCCGTCGCAGGAGGAGATCGACGCGACGATGGCGGAATGGTGGGAATTCGACGGGGCCATCAAGGCCGCCGGCGTGCACCTGGCCGGCGACGCGCTCCAGGGCTCGCAGACCGCGACGACCGTGCGTCTCAAGGAGGGGGAGCGAGTCGTCACCGACGGTCCGTTCGCGGAGACCCGCGAGGTGCTCGGCGGCTACTACCTCGTCGACGTGCCCGACTTGGACAGTGCGCTGGACTGGGCCGCGCGCTGCCCGGGCGCGAAGTACGGCTCGATGGAGGTCCGGCCGATCCAGGAGATGGAGGCCTGAGAGCCGACCCGATGAGCGAGCGAGCAGCCGACTCCGTCGAAGCGGTCTTCCGTGAGGAGTGGGGCCGGCTGCTCGCGACACTCGTCCGGTGGGTCGGTGACCTCGACCTTGCCGAGGAGGTCGCCGCCGACGCGATGGCGGTGGCGCTGGAGCGGTGGCCGGTCGACGGGGTGCCGGACCGGCCGGCCGCATGGCTGCTGACGACCGCCCGTCGACGGGCTGTCGACCTCCTGCGCCGGCGCCAGACGTACGCGGCGAAGCTGGCCGTGCTCAAGGTGGAAGCCGAGCGGGCCGAGTCCGAACGTCTGGGCGCTGACGCTGCACCCACCGACGTGATCGGTGACGACCGCCTTCAGCTGTTCTTCACCTGCTGCCACCCCGCCCTCGCGCCCGAGGCGCGGGTTGCGCTGACGCTGCGCTACCTGGCCGGCCTGTCGACTGCGGAGGTCGCCCGGGCGTTCCTTCTGCCGGAGGCGACCATGGCCCAGCGGCTGGTCCGGGCCAAGCGGAAGATACGCGAGGCGCAGATCCCGTACCGGGTGCCGTCCGCCGCCGAGCTGCCGACCCGGCTGCCGGCTGTCCTCAGCGTGGTCTACGTGGTCTTCACCGAGTCGTACGCGGCCAGCGGCGGCTCGGCGCTGCTCCGCCCCGATCTTGCCGACGAAGCGATCAGGCTGGCTCGGATCCTGCATCGCCTCCTTCCGTCCCAACGGGAGATCATCGGTCTCCTCGCGCTGCTGCTGCTCGTGGACGCACGGCGCGCGGCGCGGGTCGATGAAGCCGGGGCTCTGGTGCTGCTGGAGGACCAGGACCGGTCCCACTGGGATCGCACGCTGATCGAGGAAGGGCGGACCCTGGTCGTATCGGCGCTGACGGGTGGCGCGCCCGGCCCGTACGCGCTGCAGGCCGCCATCGCCGCCGTGCACGACGAGGCTGCGACCGTCGAGACCACGGACTGGCCACAGATCGTCTGCCTCTATGACGTCCTTCGGGCGACTGCCCCCTCCCCAGTGGTCGAGCTCAACCGTGCTGTCGCCGTGGCCATGGTGGACGGCCCCGATGCGGGTTTGGCTCTGATCGACGGCTTGGCGGCGGCGGGCGACCTGGACCGGTACCACCTGCTCCACGCCGCGCGGGGACGCTTGCTGGACCGGCTCGGCCGGCCCGGCGAGGCGGCGGCGGCCTACCGGCGGGCACTCGACGTGGTCGGTAACGAGCCCGAACGTGCCTTCCTCACCCGTTGCCTGGCCGCGGCGGAGCGCGCCGACACCACATAAGTCGAATCGGCGGCGACCGTTTGAGCCGCCTCTTCGTACAAATGTCGGAAAGATGGATCAAGCCTTGCCCGGCGCGGGACGTTCGGCCTAGGAATAGGACAGGCCCGGCGGATCGCTGCGGCCCGCCCCATTCCGCGGAGGCGTCCGGGGGGAGCCCTCCACCGACGGAAGGAGTACCCATGCGTAGGACGCTCACCGCGCTCGCAGCGGCCGGCCTGCTCGCCACCGGCCTGAGCTCCGCCACGGTTGCCACGGCCGACCCGGCACACAATCCCGGTGGTCCGTGCATCGAGTCCGACCAGAACGTCAGCCTGTCCAGCGTCGCCGGGTACGACGACGTCGTCCAGGCACTCGATCGGATCGAGCGGACCAGCGACGGACTGGTCACCGTCGCGTCGGCCGGCCAGTCCGGCGAGGGACGCGAACTGCTCTACGCGACCGTCGGCACCGGTCCGACCACCTTCTGGTTGCAGGCGCGTATCCACGGCAACGAGCTGCACAGCACCGAGGCGGTGCTGCAGATCCTCGACCTGCTCGACAGCGGGAACCCGACCGCCCGGTTGATCCGCGAGAACCTCACCGTCGTCGTCATCCCCATGTACAACCCCGACGGCGCCGAGGCCAATATCCGGCAGAGCACCACGCCGAACCGGATCGACCTCAACCGGGACTGGGAGAACTTCGCCCAACCCGAGTCGATCGCCTTCTGGAGACTGTGGCGTGACGTCGCCCCGGAGCTGGCTCTCGACCTGCACCACATGGGGCAGGCGCCGATCGTCGAGGGCACCGACGACCTGAACCAGTTCCAGATCGGTGCCCGTTCGATCGACCCGTCGCGGATGACCGACCAGCAATGGTTGACCAACCGGCAGATGGCGATGGTCAGCGTGGACGCCCTCGACCAGTACGGGCTTGCCAACGTGGCGCACTACCCGCTGATCGACATCACGAACGCCGCGCTCAGCCGGATGATCATGGGCGGTACGGCTCCCGCCGGCGAGCAGCCGGTGATGCAGACACCCACCCAGGGCGCGATCTTCTACGAGGTGCGCTCGGTCGGCCAGAAGAGCAACGGCCAGCTCGAGAACCTGTTCCGGATTCCGACGATGGCGGTACTCACGGCCGCCGCTGACGGGTCGTTGGACTCGTACGACATCTCCGGATACACGAGCCTGCCGTTCGCCAGCCAGGGTCCCTGCGGCCAGTAGGGATCATCTCAGCACGCAACGGAGACGGCCTCCCCGATGTCCGGGGAGGCCGTCTCGCCATGTTCGGTCCCGATATGTCAGCCGTCGCGAAGCGCGAACCACACGGCCGTAGCGGGTGTGGAGGTCTCGTTCGCCCAGTGGTGCGGCTGATCGCCGATGAACTGCAGGGTGTCGCCGGGGCCCAGCTCGTACCTGGTGCCCGCGACGTCGAAGACCAACGCGCCATCGGTGACGAGAACCAGTTCCTCGCCGGGGTGCAGCATCGGCTTGTCCCCGCTGTTCGCACCCGGGTCGACTGTGGCAACTGCGGCCGCTCCCTTGAACTGTGCGTAGGCGCCGGAGATACCTGCAAGTTGCAGACCCTGGTGAGGGGTGAAGACCCCACGGCGATCGTCGGCACGGGTCAACGTCGCGAACTCGACCTGTCCGTCGTCGACCTCGGTGAAGTAACTGAGCGGCCGTTCAAGCGCCGCGGAGATCTTCAGCAGCGTTGTGATGGTCGGCACCATGTCGTTGCGTTCGATCTTGTGGATCGCCGCCGCCGAAACCTCGGCCCGCACCGCGAGCTGCTGCAGGGACAGGTGTTGTTCACGGCGCAGCCGCTGAAGCTTGGGTCCGATCGAGCTGACGATTCCCTCGACATGCTCGCCGACCTGAACTGCCCGGGCCGGACGTTGCTTGGCCTCCGCGACGCGCTTGCGCTCAGCCATCCACAACCCCTCGACCTTGACGGACATCCAGTTTGGTGCATGCGTCTGCACCGATGGTGGACGCAACCGTCGTCGGCAAGCGTACTCGTAGCTTACTTTGTCAGCTTATGTTCCACTTCGATCGTCGCCGGTGCGCACCGCTGGACGGGTATGGCTCGGCATGGCCCCGGACTCGGCATACAGCCTCCGGTGTTCGATAGCAGCGCGTTCCCAGCTGAACTGCTGCACCAGCGCCTGCCCGGCCTCGATCAGCCGTTTCCGGAGACCCTCATCGGTGGCCACCTCGAGCAGGCCATCGGCCAAGGACTGCGGATCGCGGACGCGCGTCAGGACCGCTGTCTCGTGGTCGGTCAGATACTCGTGCAGGACCGGAATGTCACTGGCGACCACGGGCAGGTCCGCGCTCATCGCCTCCAGCACGGACAGTCCCCAGCCCTCCTTCACCGACGGGAAGGCCAACGCGTCCGCGCTGCGGTAGTACTCGTGTAGCGCGGCGTCGCTGACGGTGCCGACCAGGATGACGTCACGACCGAGCTCGAGGCCGAGTTCGGGCAGCCTGGCAAGGGCATCGTCGCGGTAAGCGCCGTAGTCCTGGAACGAGTGGCCACCAACGACCACCAGCGCAGGTGCGGGGTCCAGTTCCTCGGCGAGAATCGCCATGGCCCGGAGGAGGTAGACGCTGCCCTTGCGTGGTTCGATGCCGCCGACTGCGAGGACGATGAACCGGTCGAACAGACCAAGCTCATTGCGCACCGCGTCACGGCGGGCCGGATCGATCGGCGGGAAGCGGTTCGCGTCGACGCCGTTGTGGATCACCGTCGCGGTCCGGCCATAGTCGGCCTGCAGCCGGCTGCGCCAGTCCAGACTGACGACCACCAGGTGGTCCGGCTCGATGATCGCTCGGCGTTGGCACTCGATCAGGGCGGACGTGGTGAAGTCGTCGACGTGGTGGACCGTCCGCACCACCCGGACATCCGCCCCCCCATCGCGGACGCGGGCAGCCGCACGGGCCGAGATGCAGTCCTGGGTGTGGAAGATGTCGATCTCGTCTGCGACGGCTGCGAGCCCCTCCTCGAGGGCGTCGACCGACGCGAACACCCGCTCCTCCAGCGTCGCTCCGGGCTCTGGCGCCGGCACGAGCGTGTAGGGCGCGCGCACAGGTCGGTAGAAGCCTTGGTCGGGGTCTCCCAACGAGATGATGCGGACCGGCATGCCGATCCCGACCATCGCCTCGGCAAGGGACAACGTATGAACGACACCTCCCCGCGGCTTGGTCGAATAGCTGACCAGAGCGACTCGGGGGTGGTCGGAGTGCCGAACCGGCGCCGTCACAGCGGCCGGTCCGCCAGAGAAGCCTCGCCGGTAGCCACGGCGGCGGCCACCAGGGACGCCCTCGCCGCGGTCTCGGTGACGACGCACCCCACGTTCACCAGCCGTTCCCGCTGCGCCGCAAACCCCTGCGGATCCTGCTCCGTGCCCAGCACATAGGCCACGATCTGCGGGCCGCCGTCCGCCATCACCGCCTCGCACACGGGCGCCAGAACACCGGCGGGATCAGGGTTCGCACCGTGCCCCAGAACCACGTCCAGGATGATCGCCGCTACCTGCGGGTCGGCGCCATGCGCACGCAGCAGGTCCGATCGCGCCTCGGCGTCGATCATCGGGTGCGGCCTGCCCCTGGTGTACTCCTGCTCGCCGAGGTCGAGGCACTGGTGGGATCCCGGCGGCGCCGGTACACCCCACGCCTGGTTGATCGGCGTGTTCGAGCGCACCTCGCCCAGGATGCGCCCGAGGATCACCAGTGACTCGTAGCACAGGGTCCCACCCGAGAACAGGCCGCGGACCAGCCTTCGCTGCTCGGAAAGCCGGCTTCGCACCTCCGGCACCGGCGGCCCCGCCGTTGCAGTGGTGTCCGGAGCAGGCCGGCCCAGGACGCGCAACGTGGCTACCACGGCGGTCTCCAGAGTGTCGGCGAGCAGCACACCGTCTGGAGCGACGAACTCCGGATCCAACCCGATCAGCGCGGCGACCAGCGGAGTGTCCCCGGCGGAGGTGAGAATCTTCGCCGCGACATCGGCCGCGGGCGGCTTCGACACGAACAGGATGACCTCCGTGTCAGGGTCATCGCGCAGCACCCTGATCGCCGAGAAGGCCATCCGGCCGGCGACATCCCCGGACAGATCTCGCCCACCGAGGCCGAGGACCTGGCTCACGCCTACGCCCCAACGGTCGAGCAGGGACATGGCTTCCTGTGCCCCGGTGCCGGCGGCCGCCACGACGCCGACCCGGCCAGGTCTCACCACGTTGGCAAACCCGAGGCCGACTCCTCCCATCATTGCCGTGCCGGCACCCGGTCCCATGACGAGCAGACCTCTGCTATTTGCGTAGTCCTTCAGCCCGATCTCCTTCTCCAGCGGCACGTTGTCGCTGAACAACAGGACGTGCAGACCTTGGGTCAGTGCCTGGTAGGCGGCCATCGCTGCATACTCGCCCGGCACGGAGATCACCGCGACGTTGGACTCCGGCTGCCGCTCGACGGCCTGGCGCAGCGACTTCGGCTGCGCCCGGGTTCGTTCGTCCTCGGGGGGTCGTGCGGAGAACACGGCGCTCTCACCCGCGGCCAAGGCGTCCTGCGCCACGTCCTCGCTGGTCGCCCGCACGACGACGACGAAGTCGTTCGACCCGGTGTCAGCGATCTCCGCGGGGTCGACCCCCCGTTCGCGGAGGGTCTGCATGTTGGCTGGAGTGCCCATCGCGGCGCTGGCCCAGTCCACACCTCCGATCTCGCGCATTGCCCTCATGGCCCCGAGCTGTGCGACCGAGTCCACGTACGCGTCGGGAAAAATCTTGACCGAGAAGGTCACGCCGTGGCTCCTTCGCGGTCGAGTACCGGCACAATTCGCGTACCGACCGACGTGTCGTCGTCGCCCTGGGAGCGCAGCGTTGCCGCGGCCAGTGCGGCGGTGGTGATGACGGCCAGTCGCCCGCCCCGCTGAAGGAAACGAGTGGCGGCGCGCACCTTCGGAGCCATGCTCCCTTCGGGGAACTGCCCAGCCGCGAGGTAGCGTTCGGCCTCGGTGACATCGATGCGGTCAAGCCGGCGTTGTGAGTCCGTTCCGAAGTCCAGCATCACCGAGTCGACTCCGGTGACGAGCACGAGGGCATCGGCGTCGACCTGGTTGGCGAGCTCAGCTGCTGCGTAGTCCTTGTCCATGACCGCGTCGACGCCTTCCCAGACGTCGCCTCGACGAGCGACCGGGATCCCCCCACCGCCCTCGGCGACAACGACATGTCCGGCGTCCAGCAGACACTGGAGCGCCTGGATCTCGACGAACCCGCGGGGCCGGGGTGAAGGTACTACGCGACGGTATCCGCGACCGCTGTCCTCGACGATGTCCCATCCACGAGTCTCGGCCAGCTGGGTGGCCTCGCTGTGTGAGAAGAACGGTCCGATCGGCTTCGTCGGGCGCTCGAAGGCAGGGTCCTCCACATCGACGATGACATGACTGAGGATGCCCACGACGCGATGACGACGCCCCCCGCTGGCCTGGTGCAGAGCGATCGCGATCAGCGACCCGAGGTGACCCTGCGTCATGGCTCCGAGAGCGAAGAGCGGCATGACGGGAACGGCGTCGCGGCCCCGGTCCTGCTGGATCGCGAGGTTGCCGACCTGCGGGCCGTTCCCGTGCACGACGACCACCCGCCATCCGTCGTCGAGCAGCTCACAGATGGAGTGGACCATCGCATCGGCGTTCGCGCGCTGCTCCTCGTACGTGCCGGCCTCGCCGTCGGCGGTAATGGCGTTACCGCCCAGCGCGACCACCGCGGTTCCCGTCACGGTCCCTCGATTCCTTGAGGTGGTGTCGGGCCTGTGCACAAGACCAATCCGTTCATCATACGAGGGATTCATAGACAATAGTGAACAGCGCATACTGCCACAAGAACGCCGACCCGGCACGAGGTGACCCGATGCTCCACCCTGCTTCGCCCACCCCCGGCATCCCGCCCGATGTGATGGCCCGGTTCACTGCCGCGGAGGCGCGGGTCTATCCGCTGGTCATGGTCGACCCCGAGATCTACGAGCGCGCGGTCACGCTGACCGGGATGCTGCTGAAGGACCTGCGCTCGACCTGTCCGGACATCGATGCAGTGCTGCGGCGTCGCAAGGCGCTGACGTCGCTTCTGACCGAGACCACGGATGAGGACCGGCCCAGCCTCATCGGGCTCGACCCCGACACCCTGGTCGACGCCGCCTCCGCGCAGCGCTGTCGCGAGCTACATGCGGAACCGGGTACCGCGGCCGCGGAGGGTCGCCACGGCCCGTGAGCCAGGGCACGCCTCGCACCCGTGGGCAAGAGCGCTCGCCCTTGACAGAAGTGCACGCGAAACGTTTGCTATGGGACACAGATCGTTTCGATAAGTAAACGTCTGGGAGGGCCATGAGCGCCACCGCCGCCGAGGAGCTCGCTTCCCTCGTCGTGGACCTGCAAGCCCGCGGGCTGAGGGTCGAGGTTCCCCTCGAGCGGCGGCACGGAGGGGCCGGGCCCTCCGACTCCGGGATGCTGTGGGTCGGCGGGGTCCCGATCACGGCCCCCACAGACAACGCGGCCGCGGCCGGATCCCCGTACGTGCTCAAGGCAGAGGACGAGGGCTTCGCCATCTTCCGCGCCGGCCAACGGCTCGCCGGTGCGTCCACCCAACGCCGGCCCCGGTTCTACGACCTCACCACCGCCGACGACATCCCGTACTGGAAGATCGGGCTCCTCCATCTGGACTCGTTTGCGAGCACAGTGGTCCAGACCTGCGCCTACTGGGGCAACGAGAACCAGTGCAAGTTCTGTGGGATCGGAG
>Ga0193739_1000358_pt1 | contig 12822 bp, 13 predicted proteins | sample L2a2metaG_FD_144926 | JGI IMG/M metagenome (GOLD analysis project Ga0193739, IMG submission 144926) | Soil microbial communities from a riparian zone of the East river system, Colorado, United States - L2a2 | ecosystem: Environmental > Terrestrial > Soil > Riparian zone | place: USA: East River...
CGCGGCGGCCCCGATGAGCACCACGGCGCCGATTTGCCAGCCGGGCGCGTTGGGGTTGCTCGCGAAGTAGGCGCCGATGAGCAGCGCGACGATAGCGATGACGGCTGCGAGGGCGACTGCGCCGTCGCCGCCGATCTCCAGGTAGACGCGCGAGAGGCCGTAGATGAAGAGCAGCGCGAAGGCGAGGATGCCGGCAGGCATCAGCAACGGAAGCGCTGTCCGCCCGTATGCGCTCGTCTGGGCCTCCGCCCGAGCGAAGGATGACTCCGTCCGCAGCGCTTCCATGTCGAGCACCTGGAGGGTGTCGGGGAGGATGACGTCGCGGTGCTTGGTGATGATGGCGGCGACGTTCGGCTCGTTCGTCTCGTAGCGGACGAGGGTCTCGTCGTCGCCCCAGCGCGTCTCGACGACAACAAGGACGTTGCCTTCGGGGTTGATCGAGCGCGTGATTCGAAGATCGCGGAAGCCGGCCTGCTGCCGAAGGTAGTTGCGGTGCTCGTCGAGTTCGGCGAGGAGGCCGCCTGGCTCGGACGCGCGTTCGAGGCGCGAGGCCTCAATTTGGACGAGGACGGTCTGGATGTACTCCATGAATTCCGCTTGTAATAGCTATCACAAGCGGGGATTCAGGGTCAAGGAGGAGTCAGGAGCAAGGAGCAAGGAGCCAGGAGCAAGAGCAAGAGCCAGAGCCAGGGCTAGGGCTAGGGCTAGGGCTAGGAACTAGAAACTTGGAATTGGCAGCGACGGGTACGACGTACGGAGTACGAGACAGGACTCGGCGGTGACGAGGGGCGTTATTCGCGGGGGTACCAGGAGAAGAAGCGGACGGCGAGGATTGCGCCGGCGAGGCCCCAGGCGGCGAGGACGGCTAGGTCCAGCCATTCGAAGGCGTAGCCGGTCTGGAAGGGGTTGAACGCGGCCTGGCAGGCTTCGGAGAGGTGCTTGACGGGGAAGAAGTTGCCGAGGATGTCCAGCCACTGCGGTGGGTCGTCGAGGCGGATGAAGACGTCGGAGATGAAGAGCACGGGGAGGATCGTCGCGTTGGCGACGGCGGGGGCGGCTTCGGCGTTCGGCGTGAACGACGCGAGGGCGAGGCCGAGGGCGCTGAAGGCGGCCGCGCCGACGGCGACCGTCAAGATGAAAGCAGGCATCGTCTTGCCGGGAACGTCGACGCCGTAGAAGACGGCGCCGAAGACGACGACGATGGCTACGAGGAGGAGGGCGATAAGGGTCGTGTGGACGATGCGGCCGAAGAGGTAGGCCCAGCCCGGCAGAGGCGTCCCGCGGACTCGTTTCAGGAGGCCGTCGTCGCGGGCGATGGCGATGGTCATGATGAGGCTCGTGTAACACGCATTTACGATCGAGAGCGCGGCCATCGATGGCACATAGAAGTTCGAGAGCTTCGCCTCCCCTCCCGGCAGAGGGTCAGTCTCGTTGCCCAGGATGGCGTTGAGGATGACGAGAAAGATAAGCGGGAGCAGGAAGGTGAAGAAGGCGACGGTAGGGTTCCGCCAGAACGAGCGGTTCTGGTAGCGGACCTGCCTGAGGGCGAGGCCGAGGGCGGTCATTCTTTCCTCGCCTCTTCGGCGCCCACCAAGCGCAAGTAGATGTCCTCAAGCGAAGTAGGGACGACGCGCAGCTCGGCGAGGTCGATGCCGCACTCTGAGGCCCAGCTCGTCAGGCGATGCAGCGTCTTCGTGGGCTCATCGGTATCGATCGTTACGAGGCCGTCGCGGAGGGATGCCGACGCGCCTATACCTTCCGGCAGCTCTCGATCGGGCCTGCGGAAGGAGATTGCGGTACCCGGAAGCTGCTCGCGGAGCGACTCGACTGTCCCTTCGGCGACGATCCGGCCCGCAGCGATGACGGCGAGGCGGTCGCTCAGTCGCTCGGCCTCGTCCATGTAGTGCGTGGTGAGGAGGATGGTCTTGCCGAGATCGCGGAGGCCGGCGATCATCTCCCAGGCGTCGCGGCGGGCGGCCGGATCGAAGCCGCTGGTCGGCTCGTCGAGGAAGAGAAGCTCAGGATCGCCGGCCAGGGCGAGAGCGGTGTCGAGGCGGCGAACCTGGCCGCCGGAGAGACGGCGCACAAGGCTCTTGCGCTTGTCTTCGAGCCCGACGATGCGGAGGAGCTCATCGACCGAGCGCGGGTGCTGGTAGTAGCCGCGGAAGAGCTCGAGCACCTCTTCGACGGTGAGAAAGCGCTCGACGCCCGCCTGCTGGAGGACGATGCCGATGCGCGAACGGAACTCCGGGCCGCCGCGAGCGGGATCGCAGCCGAGAACGCGGACTTCGCCGGAGTCGTAGCTGCGGTGGCCCTCGAGGATCTCGATGGCGGTGGTCTTGCCAGCGCCGTTGGGGCCGAGGAGCGCGAATATCTCGCCGCGGTTGACGTTGAGGTCGATGCCTTGGAGGGCTTCGATATCGCGGTAGAGCTTGTGGAGGCCGCGGACTTCGATTACGGGGTCGGTCATGGGGTGATTGTAACGAGACGGGAGGAGAAGCGGACAAGCGAAACGCGGTAGAGACGCCTCGCCGAGGCGTCTCTACACGAGGAGTCTTCTATAATTCGAGCGGATTGACGAAGAGCGGTGGCAGTGGTAGGTTGATAGTGTAGGAGATACACTAAGTCGAATGGCGAAGACGATCCGGGTCGGCCTGGCGCAGATCAATACGACAGTCGGCGATCTCGAGGGGAACGTGCTCAAGGTGGTGGAGTACGTTGAGCGGGCGCGAGAGATGGGCGTCGACGTTGTGTCTTTCCCGGAGCTCACAATTACGGGCTACCCCCCGGAGGACCTGTTGCTCCGTTCGCGATTCGTGCACGACAACGTCGAGGCGCTGCACTCGATGGTGGAGCGGTGTCGGGGGATCACGGCGGTGGTGGGCTTTGCGGACGTGGTGGGCAGTGATCTCTTCAACGCGGCAGCCATGATCCACGACGGCCGGCTGACCCACGTCTACCACAAGCAGCGGCTGCCGAACTACGGCGTATTCGACGAGAAGCGCTACTTCCAGGAGGGCGCGGAGTTCCCGGTTTATGAGGTCACGGGCGTGCCGGTGGGCGTCAACATCTGCGAGGACATCTGGTACCCGGGCGACCCGACGGAAACGCAAGCGAAGGCCGGGGCGAGCGTGATCGTGAATATCAATGGCTCGCCCTACCACGAGGGCAAGCGCCACTTCCGCGAGGAGATGCTGGCGGAGCGGGCACGTGCCTACGGCGTCCACGTCTGCTACACGAACCAGGTGGGGGGACAGGACGAGCTAGTGTTCGACGGCGGGTCTATGGTGCTCGCGCCGACGGGGGAGCTGATCGCTCGCGCGGCAATGTTCGAGGAAGAGTTGCTGGTGTGCGACGTAGCAATCGAGGAACAGGGAACAAGGAACCAGGAACAGGGGAGGGGGATTCGGCATATCGCGCTCGCTGACGCACCGTTTTTGCCAAACAAACTCGCGGTCCGGGAGCGGATCGCGCCCGAGCTCGAGGACGAGGCGGAGGTCTACGGCGCGCTGGTGCTCGGGACGCGCGATTACTTGCAAAAGACCGGTTTCCAGAGAGCCCTGATCGCGCTCTCCGGCGGAATCGATTCGAGCCTGGTTGCGGCGATCGCGGCCGATGCGATTGGGGCCGAGAACTTGCACGGCGTGAGCATGCCGTCGCGGTATTCGTCGGAGGGGAGCATCAAGGACGCGAAGGAGCTGGCAGAGAACCTGGGCATCGACTTCCGCATCGTCCCGATCGAGCCCGCCCACGCGGCATTCGAGGAGATGCTCGCGCCGTCGTTTGAGGGAACGCAGCCGGGGGTCGCGGAAGAGAACATCCAGTCGCGCATCCGGGCGAACGTTATCCTGGCGCTTTCGAACAAGTTCGGGTGGATCGTGCTGACGACAGGGAACAAGAGCGAGCTGGCGACGGGGTACGCGACGCTTGCGGGCGACATGGCCGGCGGCTTCGCGGTAATCAAGGACGTGCCGAAGACGCTCGTCTACAAGCTCTCGCGGTGGCGAAACGCGCAGGGTTCGCGTCCGGTGATCCCGGAGGCGGTGATCGAGAAGCCACCTTCGGCGGAGCTGAGGCCGGGGCAGTTGGACCAGGACACGCTGCCGCCGTACGAAGTGCTGGACGGAATCCTCGAGCAGTACGTAGAGCACGACCGCAGCGTGCAGGAAATCGTGGCGATGGGCTACGATTACGCCACCGTGGCCAGCGTAGCGCAGATGGTAGACCGGAACGAGTACAAGCGTCGGCAGGCGCCCCCGGGCGTGAAGATCACGCCGAAGGCGTTCGGGCGCGACCGGCGGTTGCCGATGGCGAGCAGGTATCGGGCGTGGTGATGAAGAATTAGCCACGGATGAACTCAGATGAACACGGAAGACTCAGCCGGAGCGCAGATGGATGCGGATGTTGATGAGTGGGAGTACCTAGGTCGAAGTTTGGGAGGGGATGGATTCAAAATCGAGGGTGTCAATGTTTGGTCGCACGATTGGATAGATAAGCGCCAGAAGGTCGAAGTGCTGGACCGATACATCGGCGAGTCTCATTTGGCAGATATCTACGAGATCGTCGACGGTAGAAGACGGATATGCTTTGCCACAGACGAGCGAACTCCAGCTGTGTGGGCTTTCTACAGACCACCTAAGGTGTCACAGCTTTTCGACGATTCCCCAGGACATATTTATTGGCGCAAGCGATGAACGACTACGAACTCAAGGCCATCTTCTTCGACTTCGGCGGGGTGCTGCTGAAGACGTTCGACGGCGTTGACCATGACGCGATCGAGGCGGAGTTCGGGCTGGAGGCGAAGACGCTGCGCAAGTGCGCGTATCGCGACAGCCGCTACATGGACTTCCAGGTCGGGAAGTGCACGTACGGCGAGTGGACAGACTCGATCCGCGAGGCGCTTCTGAAAGTCGCCGGCGACAAGACGGATGCGACCATGAACGCGTTCATGGACTCGCCGCGGGTGTTCAACCAGGAGATGCTCGGGCTGGTGAAGCGGCTGCACGGACGGTACACGCTGGGCATCATCTCGAACACGATACCGGGGATGGAGGAGCGGCTGCGGGAACGGTTCGAGCTGGTCGATCTGTTCGACGTGCGGGTGGGGTCGGGTGACCTTGGGATCGCAAAGCCAGACGCGGGGATCTTTCTGCATGCGATGGAGATCGCAGGCGTGGCCCCAGAGCAGTCCACATTCACAGACGACCGCGCGGATTTCGCGGAGGCGGCGCGGGCAGTGGGGATGCACGGATTCCATTTCACAGAGTACGAGCGCTTCGTAGAGGACCTGCGGTCAGTCGGAGTTGAGGCGTGACGATCCGCGCCGTGTTCTTCGACTTCGGAGGAGTCCTCGGCCGCTTCGATCGCGTAGGCGTGCGCGAGTTGGAGGATCGTTTCGGCCTGCCGGACGGCGCCATCGTCACCGCTTTCTACCGCATCCCCGAGTGGGAGCAGGTGGCGATCGGACGGCTGCCGGAACCCGATTGGCTCGACGCCGTCGGCCGAAAGCTGGACGAACTCGCGGGCCGACCCATTCCCGAAATACGTAGCGAGTGGGCGAGCGCCTGGAACAGCGTTGACCGTGACGTCATTGGCCTCGCCGCCGGCCTGCGCGGGCGATATCGCATCGGCGTGCTGTCCAACTCCACGCCGCGCCTCGAGACGGAGCTCCTCGCAGCGAACGGCATTCGTGACATGTGGGACGTCGTCATCAACTCGGCTCGCGTGGGCGTGGCCAAGCCAGACAGCCGCATCTATCAAATCGCCGCCGAGCGGATCGGCGTTCCGCCAGAAGCTTGTCTCCACATCGACGATCTGGAGCCCAACGTTCGTGGCGCCGAGGCGGCCGGCTTCAGTGCGATCCACCACCAAGGCGATTTCGCTGAGCTCGCCAGCCAACTGAAGTTGCTCGGTGTGACGGTCTAGCGTGAAACCGCGCCTTCGTATTCTGGCCTTGCGCCCAGCGCTTTCTTGATTGACAGCGTCGCACCCCTCCTATACGATAAAGGTAGCGATTTCCGAAGGATTCGCTTCGAAAACTGAGGTGCGATGATGCTGTCAATGACCGATAAGGCCGCCGTAAAGGCGAAAGAGCTGTTCGAGCAAAAGGGCGTCACAGAGGGCGGCCTGCGAGTGTTTGTCGTAGGTGGCGGGTGTTCCGGCTACCAGTACGGCATGGCGCTGGCGCGCGAGTTCGACGACGAAGACCTCGTGATCGACCACAGCGGTATTCGTATCGTGGTGGACCCCGACAGCGCTCCTTTGCTGGAAGGCGCTGAAATCGACTATGTGGACGACCTGATGAAGGCCGGGTTCACGATCTACAACCCGAACGCGGTGAAGTCCTGCGCCTGCGGCACGTCGTTCCAGACGGCCGAAGCGGGTGGCCAGGCGCGACCCTGCGGCGGCCACTAGCTCTAAGACTAACCCGAGCAGACAACAAGGACCCCGGTGCCAAGGGCATCGGGGCCTTTAGGTTTTAGGGCTAGGGGAGTTCGGTAAGCGGCGGCTCGGGCGTCGAAGTTGGCTCTGCCGACGGCAGCGGCGTCGCCCCAGGCGTGTAGTCGGGCGAAGGTCCTGGAGTCGCTAGACCGCTGGGCGTGGCGGATGGTGCGGTGGAGGGAGTCGCACTGACGGCGGGCGGCATATCGGGTAGGTCGACACCCCATTCCTCGGCAAGGTCCTCTGTGAGATGGAGCGCGTCCCTGGCCTGAAGCCCGATTGCGCGCGGCTGCGTGTCGATGACGAGGTGAAGCAGGAGGTACTGGTAACCGATCGTCCTTTCAAGCTCCTGCTGCGAGCGATCGTCGAGGTTGGAGAAGTCGTGGACCTGGGATTGAAGCTCTGTTGTGGTCCGCCCCAGGTCCAGAATCAGCCCTGCAGAGATGTCGCCATTCTCCACTGTCTGAACGCGTAGCTGTTCCTGCGCCTGGCGAAGGTCAGTGACGGCAGGCGGCCGGGAGTCGAGAATAACCTGCGCCTGCGGGCTCGATTCGGGAGAATCCGAGTCCAGCACCGATGCCGAAAACGCGACAACGAGAAAGAAGGCGACGAAGGCAGCGGTGAGAAGGCCCCACTGGGTGCGTCCCCAGACGTTGGCCATTCGCCGGGTAATGGGGATGTCACGCGTGAGATCTCTGGCGCGCCGCAGGATCTGCGCGCTCTCCAAGAAGCGCTCGCGTGTGCGCTCTAGTAGATGGGGTGCAGGCGTGCTGAGCTTGTCGGCTAGCTCGACAGCGGTGCGGAGCAGGGGCTCGAGGTCGGGCCGGAGGTCTGGATAGAGCGAGAGGCTTTCCTCAATGGTCCGCCGGCCCTCGAGGCAGGCGGACAGACATTCGTCCAGTACCTCCTCAAGCCTTCTCGCCTTCATAAACTTTGACTTTGACCTGTTGTACCTTCCTCTGCCCCATCATCTCCCGGAGCTTAACAATCGCCTTGTGCTGTATTACCTTTACGTTACCTTCGCCCTTTCCCATAGTCCGGGCCGTCTCGGCGACCGAGAGTCCGGCTGCGAAGCGCAGGGCGATGACCTGGCGCTGCGCGTCGGGCAGCTTCTCGGCGGCCTCCCGGATGTCGCCGAGTACGAGCCTGTTCTCGACCAGTTCATCGGGCCCCTGAGAATCAACGGCCAAGGCCTCGGAAAGTTGCGTTGAACGGCCGCGGGCGGTCTCTTTGCGACGCTGGCTGATGACCGCGTTGTGCGCGATCCGGAACAGCCAGGCGGAAAATGGTGCTTCCCGCCACTGAAAGCGCTCGATCGCTTCCAGCACGCGCATGAAGACTTCTTCGGCCAGGTCCTCCGCATCATATGTATTGCCCGTACGGGCAAGTATGTAACGGTATACCCTGGGGAAATAGAGCGTATAGAGCTCTGAGAGTGCGCTGGCATTTCCCGCCCGCGCAGCGTCTACCATGAGACGCTCACCTTGAGCTTGTGCGTTAGGGCTCAACGGGCACATCCTCCCTTGAAGCCCCCCTGCTATGGCTCAGGTGGTTGCGCCCGCTATATTACCCTATTTCCCCGTCAAAAGATACAACGCCGCCAGCAAATCAGAGGTTACCAACAAATTGCTGGGTTCGAGTCTTTCCTGGCGGCGCTTCCGGCAGGGCGCATTTGTAAAGTGTTGTGCGACGTTGTTATTCTTAGGATGATGCGAACGTTCCTGTCCAGAATAGATCGCAGCGTCGCGCTCGGGGTCGGCGTTCTCGTGGCGTCCCTGGCGCTGCTTGCCGTGGCATTCGTGAGTATCTTTGCGGCGCTGAACAACGATGGGGCGAATCTTCCCGAAGAGGGTACGCTGCAGGAGATTCTGGGTGAGAACCTGAGCGAGGCGGACCAGAGCGCGACGACGAACCTCGATCTTGGCCCGTTGCCAGCGCCGCCGACGCGACTGGCGGTACCGCGGCTCTACATTGATGCACCAGTGATCACGATGGGACTAGACGGTGAGGGAAATCCCCAGGTGCCGGACCGGCCGGACCAGGTGGCGTGGTACAACTTCGCGGCCTCGCCCGGACAGCGGAGCAACGCAGTGCTGTCGGGCCACGTTGACTGGCAAACGCAGAGCCGCCAGCCGATACCGGGCGTGTTCTATCGCCTGCGGGAGTTGGAGCTCGGTGACAAGATGACGATAGCGCTCGAAGATGGCACGAAGCTCGAGTACCGTGTGACGGGCAACGTTGCCGAACATCAGCAAGGCGATGAGCCATACCTCGAAAGAGGTGATCACGCTGATTACGTGTGGTGGGACGTGGGTCAAAAGCGGACGGGGGCCCTTCGGCGGGAGCTACAGCCACCGGGTGGTGGTACGCGCGGAGAGGCTGTCAGCGGCAGTGGACGCGCTCCAAGCGGGCCAGTAGGCGCTCGTCAGCGTTCGGCGCCTCGGCGCCTTTAGTAGCTAGCTCGAAGGATTAGTCGGCGAAGTGCCGTTGCTGACGGCGTTAGCGGTCGTTACCGCTATGTAATTCTCGGCGACCTGCGATAGGTTCTTCAGGAACACGCTTTCCTGGTCGGTGACCATCAGGCGCTGCCAGACGGGCTGGACCTCTGAGGAGATGTCGCTCCCTCGGGGCGCCGTGAGCTGCGGCGCAGGCGTCGGCTGCGGTGTTGGCACAGGAGTCGGCTCCGGCGTTGGAGGAGGAGGGGGAGTGTCCACCGGTGGCGGGGGAGGCGGTGGTGGCGGAGGCGGTGGAGGCGGTGGAGGCGGAGGCGGAGGCGGAGGCGGTGGTGGCGGTGGAGGGGGAGCGCCGCCGCCGCCCTGTCCGCCGAAATCTGTGGTCCAGTACCAGCCGAACGAGGAACCGCCGTTGTAGGCGCGGCCAATACCGATGACGGTGAAGTTACCGTTGAGCATGTTGGCGTTGTGGCCGGGGGAGTCCTTCCACATATTAAACGCTGCCTGCGCGCTCTCCGTGCCGGCGGCGAGGTTTTCGCCCTTCCAGGTGTTGTAGTTGTAGCCAAAGGCGGCCATGCGCGTGAACGGATCGCGGCCGAGGGAGTCCGTGTGGCTAAAGTAGTTGTTGGCGCCCATATCCTCGCTCATCCACTTGGAGGCGGCGTTTAGTTGGCCGTCGAGGGAGAGCCCGCCAAGGCCGTTGCTGGCGCGGTACTGGTTGATGAGTCCGAGGAAGGCCTGTTCCTCGCCATCAAGGGCGGCAGCGGGACCAGACGAGGTGGTGGACGCGGCCACTACCGCGGCGATCGAAAGGCCCACCACGAGGGCGAGCCGGGAGATCCGCCGCCTTATCGCCTGTGTGCCGAAACCCATCTGCTATACTCCGAATCCGTGCCGTGGCGTGTACCGACCGGGCCAAACCGGCCCGCGTCAGTGTTGTTCTGTTCCAGAGGGGTAGACGGGCCTGGGTTAGCGCGGGTTACGAGTGGACATAAGCAGCGCAGCGGGGAAACGGTTAAGAATCCACCTGTCTTCGGTTCAGAGCGAGGCGTTCGAGACCTATTACGAAGAGCTGTTTTCGGCGCGTAAGCGGATCAGTCTCACCTCGCTGCGGGACCGGGAATCGATCGAGCGACGGCATTTCCTGGAATCACTGGCGCTCCTGAGAGCGGTCGAAGACGCGGGAGCGCTCGGGTCTCCGGTAATCGATATCGGCAGCGGGGCGGGATTTCCGGGCGTTCCAATCAAGATCGCGCGTCCGGACCTCGAGCTGACGTTGTTGGAGGCTACGGAGAAGAAGGCCGCGTTTCTGGGCCGACTGATCGCCCGGCTGGGGCTCACGGGCGTGCGCGTGATTCACGGGCGGGCGGAGGATGTCGCGCATGATCCAGAACAACGGGAGGTGTACACGCTCGCCGTCGCGCGGGCCGTTGCGCCGTTGCCGGCGCTGGTCGAGCTGGCGCTACCATTTGTGCGCGTCGGAGGTTATCTGGCGACACCGAAAGGGAGCGCAGCGGCGCGGGAAGTGCGCGAGGCGGAGAAGGCGCTCAGCGTGTGCGGTGGCGCTGTCGAGGCGGTGTCAAAGCTCGACGTGCCGCCGCCGGGCCCGGCGCCGACATTAGTACTCGTGCGCAAGGTCGCGGAGACTCCGGAGCGGTATCCGCGACGTCCGGGCGTGCCGTCCAAGCGGCCGCTATGAGCAAGACATTGCGGGCCACGAGGCGCTAGAATGGTTCCAGCTTTGCCGGTAGCGGAGTAGGTTTTATGCGCACTCAGAGCACGAACGTAAGCGGGGTCGGGAGCTGGCTGGGACGCATCTTTCGCCTGGATTTCACGGTGTTCAACGAGATCCGGGCGAATCCATCCGCGACTTCGGCCGCGATCGCAGTGGTCTTCAGCGCCAGCTTGCTGGCAGGGCTCGGATCATGGCTTTGGGCGCTTCAGACGGTCGTGGTGGACAACGGGCAGGCGTTCATACGATCGTTCTTGCTCGGCAGCCTGATACAGACGATTGTGTGGTTTACCTGGGTCTACGTCGCGTACCTCGTGCTGACGTGGGGTTACGGGGCGCGTCAAGACTTCCGTGAGCTGACGCGGGCGATGGGCTTCGCGTTCGCGCCCGTGGGTCTCAGCGTGCTCGTCTGCGTGGGCGCGCTGGCGGTGCCGATTGGCCTGATCAGCTTTGTGATCACGATTCTCTTCACCAACGCCGCTATCCAACAGGTATCAGATGCGGACGCGGACGAGGCGATCGTCGCGAATGTGCTGGGATTCGCAGTGTTCGCGATCGTGATGGGCGGTTTCGCGAACATCTATGAGATCAACAGCATCGGTGGCCTTGCCCCCGGCGTCTTCTTCTTCTCGCTCGACCTCTAGCGCATCCGCTGCTGACAGCCCGCTGTCAAAGCGGTCTGCTAAGCTAATCGGCGAGTAGAATTCGGCCAGTTCGCCCTATACCGGGCTGCCGTGCGCGGTCCGGAGACAATTTTCTATGCAAGCTAACGTCCTTAAGTACTACCTGTACAACTTTTTCCTCAACTTCCAGCTATGGTGGCCGATCTGGATCATCTACCTGAAGGAGGACCGAGGGCTCAGCCAGGCGCAGGTGACGCTGATCGACATACCGTTCTGGTTGAGTATCGTGCTGCTCCAGATCCCGGCCGCGGCGCTGGCCGACCGCTGGGGAAGGCGGCCGGCGCTGATCGCCTCAGCGTGCACATTCGCCGTCGCGATAACGCTGTTCGGGCTGGCTTCGACGTTTCCGCTGCTGCTGGCGTCGTACCTGATCTGGGGAGTGGCGTTCTCGCTCTTCAACGGGACGGAGTCGGCGTTTATTTACGACACGCTGAAGGGGATGGGAAAGGAGCACGAGTACCAGCGCATCTATGGGCGGTCGTGGGCGATCAACATGGTGGCTGCGATAGCCGGCACGCTGATCGGCGCGCCGCTGGCGGAAGCGACGAGCCTGTCGTTGCCGATCGTGTTGAGCGGCGCCATCGCTGTGCTGGCGGCCGTAACGGCGCTGAGCTTTCGGGAGCCGCCACGCGTGCAGTCGCCCCTGGGACATCTCTCTTACGCGGCGATTCTTCGGCAGAGTGCGGAGATCGTGCGGCGACTGCCGGCGGTCCGTTACGCGATCCTGTTCGTCGGGGTGGTGGCTATCGGGAGCATCGGACCGATCTTCTTCTTCCAGCCGTTCCTGGTCGAACATGGCGTGGACACCGGCGAGGTGGGTATCTGGCAAACGCCGATGCGGATCGCGGCGATCTTCGGGGCGCTGGCCGCGCCACGGATCATGATGGAGCTGGGCGAGCGGCGAACGTTCTACTTGATGCCCCTCGTGCTCATCGTGTCTTACGGGCTGCTCGCGTTCTGGGGCTCGGTCTACGCGCAGGTGGCCTTCCTTTCGCTAAACTTCGTGATGGTGATGTCGCAGCCGGTGCTTACGGACTACGTGAACAAGCGGGTGCCGAGCGAACAGCGAGCGACGGTGGTGTCGCTGACGAATCTCGCGCGGTCGTTCGTGCTGATCCCGAGCGCACCGCTGATGGGCGTGTTGGCGGACGACGTCTCGACGACTGCGCCGTACTGGGCGGGGGGAATCATGGTGGCGGCGCTGAGCCTGCCGCTGCTTGTTCTGTGGTTGCCGCTGATGGAGCGCAAGAGGCAGAAAGGCACGGCGGTGCCGGAGCCGGCGGGGGTGGGGGATTAAGCGAGCCCGGCTCGCTAGTGCAATCCCAAAAGAGAGTGGTAATTGCTGTCGGACGGTGAGCTGATCCCTGTCGCGGGCGCCTACTATGCATGAGGCGCCCGGCTCAGCGCTCGCCGGACACGAAACGCCGCCTGCGCCCGCGGAGGATCGCCTGGATCTCCATATTGCTGAGCCCCATACGATGCAGCGTGTGCCGCAGGAACTCCAGGCCTGCCT
>Ga0193739_1000359_pt1 | contig 12817 bp, 16 predicted proteins | sample L2a2metaG_FD_144926 | JGI IMG/M metagenome (GOLD analysis project Ga0193739, IMG submission 144926) | Soil microbial communities from a riparian zone of the East river system, Colorado, United States - L2a2 | ecosystem: Environmental > Terrestrial > Soil > Riparian zone | place: USA: East River...
GTTCTTCAGCCAGGTGCTCGTCTCGGTCGGCCTCTACGTCCTGCTCGGCCTGGGCCTCAACATCGTGGTCGGCTACGCGGGCCTGCTCGACCTCGGCTACGTCGCGTTCTTCGCGGTCGGCTCGTACCTGACCGCGCTCCTCACCTCACCCCTCTCGTCGCTCGGCTTCGGCTGGCCGTTCTGGCTCGCCCTGCCGGTCGTGATCATCGGGGCGGCCGTCACCGGGCTCCTGATCGGTGCGCCGGTCCTGCGGCTGCGCGGCGACTACCTGGCGATCGTGACGCTGGGCTTCGGTGAGATCGCCCGGCTCCTTTTCCTTTCCGACGCGTTGAAGCCGTGGCTGGGTGGGACGCAGGGGATCCTGGCTATCCCCGACCTGTTCGGCGTGCCCAGGATCGAGGTGCCGATCCTGGGCGAGATCAGCGGCCCAGAGCTGACCTACTACCCGCTGGTCCTCTTCTGCATCCTGGCGATCTTCGTCGCCCATCGGCTCAAGTATTCGCGCACCGGGCGCGCCTGGAACGCCATGCGCGAGGACGAGGACGTGGCCGAGGCGACCGGCATCAGCACCATCAACTACAAGCTGCTTGCCTTCGCCATGGGCGCGGCGGTCGGCTGCCTGGGCGGCGCGGTATTCGCCACCCACCTGGAGTCGGTCTTCCCTGGCACCTTCAACATCCTCGTCTCGATCACGGTCCTCTCGATCGTGATCCTGGGCGGCATGGGGAGCATCCCGGGCGTGGTGCTCGGCTCGCTGGCACTGATCGGGCTGCCAGAGCTGCTCCGAGAGTTCGCCGAGTTCAAGCTCCTGGTATATGGCGGCGTGCTGGTGCTGATGATGATCCTGCGCCCGGAGGGCCTCCTCCCCGACCGAGCTCGACAGCTAGAGCTCCATGAGGCGGACGAGGAGGAGCCGACAGAGGATGGGCAGGCTCCCACCAACACGCCTGCGACCGCTACCGCACCGCCGGGAGGTGGGACATGAGCCTGCCCGCACTGAACCCACCGGCCGGTTCCGACCGCCTCGACGCGGGCGACGAGCGGGGGATCCTCCTCGAGGCGCGCGCCGTCACGAAGCGCTTCGAGGGCCTGGTGGCCAACCGCGACATCGACTTCGACATCCCGCGTCATTCGATCGTCTCGATCATCGGTCCCAACGGCGCCGGCAAGACGACCTTCTTCAACCAGCTGTCGGGCATCTTCCAGCCGACATCTGGCTCGATCGTGTTCGACGGGATCAGCCTGGTCGGCCTGGCGCCGCACGACATCGCCGAGCTGGGCATCGCCCGCACCTACCAGAACATCCGCCTCTTCTCGGCCATGACCGTGGTGGCCAACGTGATGGTCGGCCGCCACGTCCGCATGAAGGCGCAGTGGTTCGATGCGATCCTCGGCCACTCGGGCGAGCGGAATGAGGAAGAGCTCGCCCACCAGCGGGCCCGCGAGCTGCTCGCGATGGTCGGCGTCCGGCGACGGTACGAAGAGGAGCTCGCCAAGAACCTGCCGTACGGCGACCAGCGCCGCCTCGAGCTGGCCCGCGCCCTGGCTTCGGACCCGAAGCTCCTGCTGCTCGACGAGCCGACTGCCGGCATGAACCCCGGCGAGACGCGTCAGATGACCGACCTGATCGCAAGGCTGCGGCGCGAGCTGCAGCTGACCATCCTGCTGATCGAGCACGATATGAAGGTGGTGATGGGCATCAGCGAGCACATCACGGTGCTCGACTACGGCGAGAAGATCGCCGAGGGCACGCCCGCCGAGATTCGCGCCAATCCGCGGGTCATCGAGGCGTACCTCGGCAAGCAGGCGCACGCATGACCGATGCACAGCGAGGCGCTGCGCAGCCAGCCGCCGCGCAGCCAGCGGGCGAGCAGCCAGCGGGCGAGCGGATCCTGGAACTGGACGACGTCCACACCTACTACGGCAGCATTCACGCCCTGAAGGGCATCTCCCTGCACGTGGACAAGGGCGAGATCGTGACCCTCATCGGCTCCAATGGCGCCGGCAAGAGCACGACCCTAAAGACGATCAGCGGCATCACCCCGGCGCGCCAGGGGAGCGTGCGGATGGGCGGCGACGAGATCACGCGCACGCCGGCGCACGAGATCGTGCGACGCGGCGTCGGCCACGCGCCGGAGGGTCGCCGCGTCTTCAGCCGCATGACGGTGTACGAGAACCTGCAAATGGGGGCCTTCACGCGCAAGGGGTCGCTCGACGGCGACGTCGCCCGCGTCTACGAGCTCTTCCCGCGCCTGAAGGAGCGGCGGACCCAGAAGGCGGGGACGCTCTCGGGCGGCGAGCAGCAGATGCTGGCCATCGGCCGGGCGCTGATGACTCGCCCAACGCTGGTGCTGCTCGACGAGCCGTCGATGGGCCTCTCCCCCATCCTGACCGAGCAGATTTTCGCCATCATCAGCGAGATCAACGGCCAAGGCACCACCGTGCTGCTGGTGGAGCAGAATGCGCTGATGGCGCTGAACGTGGCGCACCGCGGCTACGTGCTCCAGACGGGCAAGATCCTGCTGGCCGACACCGCGGCCAACCTGGCCGCCAACGAGCAGGTCCGCCAGGCCTACCTGGGCGAGATCTAGGCCTCAGCCAAGACCGATGTCCGGCGACCCGCGCCCGCCCCGCCGCTCGCCCGGCGACTACCGGCCCGACCTGCGCCCGATGCTGGTCCTCGTCGCCGTGCTGGCCGCGGTCGTGATCGGCTGGATCCTGCTCAGCCCGCTCGTGCTGCCGCCGGCCTAGCCCGGGCGGCGCGCGCCGAACCCGGTCCCGGCGCCGTAGAGAAGCAGCGCCACCCCGACCGCCGCGGCGGCCAGTCCCGGGGAGCGCTGCGGGAACGGCAGGAAGCCGAGCGACCAGAGCTCCCAGATCCGGAAGGTGAGCGCCGCGGCGGCCACCAGGCCGAGCGCGAGGTAGACCCACGGCGCGTCGAGCACGAAGCCCCATCGGCCACGCATGTACCCGATGTCGAGAAAGACCAGGGCCACGATCGCGGCGAAGAAGATGATCAGCCCCGGCCCCTCGAGCCCGATCCCCGAGCTGGCTGGGACCTGCACGCCGCTCACGGTCTCGCCCCCCACGCGCCACCACGGCAGAAAGCCAGCCACCACGATCAGCAGGCAGCCGAGCAGGATCGGCAGGCGGTACCGGGCCGGAGCGCCCTCGGCCACGCCGGTCAGCCTTCCGGCGGGCCCGCGCCGTAGACCGATGGCCGCAGGACGCCGATGTACGGCAGGTTCCGGTACCGCTCATCGTAGTCCAGGCCGTATCCAATCACGAAGCGGTCCGGGATGGTGAAGCCGCGGTAGTCGATGGTGATGTCGGCCAGGCGTCGCGCGGGCTTGTCGAGCAGGCAGCAGATGCGGATCGAGGCGGGGCCCTTGTCATGGAGGTAGCGCAGCAGGTAGTTGAGCGTCAGGCCGGTGTCGATGATGTCCTCGACCACGATCACGTCCCGACCGTCGATCGCCATGGAGAGGTCCTTCAGGATGCGCACCTGACCGCTCGACTCGGTGGAAGCGCCGTAGCTGCTCACCTCCATCAGGTCGATCGAGAGCGGGATCTCCATCTGGCGCACCAGGTCGGCCAGGAAGACGATCGAGCCCTTCAGGACGCTGACCAGGACCGGGTCGCGCCCGGCATAGTCGCCCGCCAGCTGTGCCCCGAGCTCGGCCACGCGCGCCTGGATCCGCTCGCCGCTGAGCAGGACCTCCTCGACGTCGTCGTGGATGGTGGCGGATGGGATCGGGTTCATCGGTCCGTCAGTCCTCGCCGCCGGAAACCGCGTTCAGGGGGCCGTTGCCATTCATGGCGGTGACATCGGCCAGGAAATCCAGGCGACCGTACTTGAGCATCAGCGACTTGAAGTCACGCGCGTAGAAGAGCTTCACCCGGACCTCCGGATAGAGCTGCCGCAACCGGCGCAGCTTCCGGTTCTTGCGGCGGACGAGCGACTGCTTCAGGGTCGTCAGCTCGAGGTAGAGGTCCACTTCGGGCAGGTAGAAATCGGGCGCGAACGACTCGACGACCACGCCGTCGACATTCCATGAGATGGGGAAGATGTCGGGTTCGTAACGCCATGCGACCTGGTAGTAGTCGAGGATCCTCGCCAACTCTGCCTCGCTGTCGTGAGCGAAGCGTGGTGGCGGGCGGCTTGTCAGCGTCGCCGCCACCTGTCCTCGATCGTACCTGCCCACGGGGCCTGGGGCGCCATCGGATGCGAGTATACGCGGGCCCGTTATCCACATTCTCGGATCGGGCGCGCCGGTTGGTGGATAACCGCCTTGTTGTCCACAGGCCGTCGCTGGTAAGGTAGCCGTCCTGCTTCCCCGGCGGCCGAGTACGGTAACCGGGCGCGACGCGGCGCCGATGCGAAAGCCGGCCACACCAACCGCCCGCGACCGGGAAGACCGAAACGCCACCGCGGAGGCATTTTCGTTTGCCCCAGACCGATGGCGCCGCATCCGCGGCGCGCGAGACGCGTCGGTGGCTCGAGCAGTTGCTCGATGCCACACCATTGGTGGCCGAGTTCCTGCCGCCCGAGTTCGCAGCGCGAACCGAGGACTACGTCGGGCTCCTGCTCCGCGCCAATGAACGGCTCAATCTCACCCGCATCACCGAGCCGCACGAGATCGCCCGGCTCCACCTTCTCGACGCGGTGGCCTACGTCACGCTCCTGGATACGACGGGCACGCGGACGGCGGTGGATCTCGGGTCGGGCGGTGGGATCCCGGGCATTCCACTCGCGATCGCACGGCCCGAGGTCCGATGGGTTCTCGTTGACTCGGTCAAGAAGAAGGCTGATTTCCTTCGCGAGTTCGTCAAGGCGCTGGGCATGCCTAATGTGTCCGTGATCGCCGAGCGAGCCGAGACGATGGGGCGGTCGCCCCTCCATCGCGAGCGATACGACTTTGTGGCAGCGCGCGCCTGCGCGTCGTTGCCGGTCCTGGCGGAGCTCGCCATGCCGTTACTGGCGATCGATGGGACGCTCCTGGCATGGAAGGGACGACTGACAGAGGAGGACGAGGAGGTACGGCGCGGGCGATCCGCACTGGAGCAACTCGGCGGCACGTTGATCGCCGTCCGCCCGGCCAGATCCGCTGCCCTCGGCGAGCATACCTTCGTGATTGCATCAAAGAAGGGGCCGACCCCAGCGCGGTACCCCCGGCGACCCGGTGAGCCAGCCCGTCGCCCCCTCGGCTGATCCCTCCTCCACTCCCGGGCTGCGCATGGGAGAAGCGTTACGCAGCTCGCGCTAGCCGGCGCGCGCAACAGCACGCTTAACCCTCCCTCACCAAGCTTCCTAGGGCCAGCGCTTAGGCACGTACCGCTACTGGTGGTCGCGCGCCGGGAGTCAGGAAGAGCAGTCGGTCGTTACGCGGCTGGTGGCCGCGCGCCGGGACTGGGGCAGAATGGGGCCACAGTCGCCCGTGCCGGGCGACCCGGAGCCATCGGTATACTCGCAAGCCCATGCGCCTCGCCGTCCTGTCGGACATCCATGCCAACCTCGCCGCGCTCGACGCTGTGCGTGAGGACCTCCCCACCGTCGACCAGACGTGGGTCCTGGGCGACATCGTCGGCTACGGGCCTCAGCCGAACGAGGTCATCCGCGCGCTCCAGGAGATGGGCGCCCGCAGCGTGATGGGCAACCATGACGGGGCGGCGATCGGCACCGTCGACGCCAGCTGGTTCAACCCGGACGCGGCCACGGCCATCGACTGGACCGCCCAGGTCGTCGACGACAACGCGCGCGCCTACCTGGCGGCACTTCCCGAGGTCCGCCGCGATGGCGAGCTGACCGCCGTCCACGGCTCGCCGCGGGACCCCACCTGGGAGTATGTCACCGGTCCCGGAGTGGCTGCCGCGAACCTGTCCGCCTTCGACACCCGCCTTTGCCTGCACGGCCACACCCACGTGCCGGTGATCTTCAGCGCCGAGGACGGTCGCATCGAGGTCGTGCCGGCCACGCCGGATGCGCCCCTGCGCCTGAACGCTGGCCGCGCCCTGGTCAACCCGGGCAGCGTGGGGCAGCCGCGCGACGGCAACCCCGCAGCCTCCTATCTCGTGCTCGACACCGACTCCGGCACGGCCGAGTTCCGGCGCGTTAGCTACGACGTCGGGCGCACCCAACAGCTGATGGGCGAGGTCGGGCTGCCGGCGCGACTCGCGGAGCGACTCAGCTACGGACGCTAGACCGATGCGGCCGCCCCTGCGGCCCGCCATTGCCGTTGGATTGAGCCTGGCCCTGGTGGCGTGCGCCCCCGCCTCCATCAGCCCGTCCGCCACGGAGGCGCCGGGGCTCGCGCTGAGCGACGTGGACGTGGAACCGATGGAGCGGCCGGAAGCTGGCATCGCGATGGCCTTCGATGCCGCGACGGCGGCCGGGCTGGTGGTTGCCGTGCCGGACTCGATCGACTTCGCCAGCAAGGCTCTGGTCTGCGTCTACCTGGGCGAGCGCCCGACCGCGGGCTGGCGGCTCGATCTCGACTCCGCCACCTTCTCCGGCGGTGAGCTGCGGATCGAGGCGCGCGAAAACACGCCGCGCAGCGAGGGCGGCGAGCTGCGCCCGACCTTCCCGGCGGACTGCGCGCTGGTCAACCGCGGCGCGCTGCCGGCCGGCCAGCTGAGGGTCGGCGCCCACGATACGCTCAGCGACGAGGCGATCGTCGCAGGCACGGTCGTCGTTCCGGATCCGGCGGCCGCGCCGTAGGATATCGGTCGATGATCTTCGGACGCCGCCCCGACAAGCGGACGCCACTCCTCTCCTTCGAACGCATCCTCCTGCCGTTGGCCGGCACGGAGGCGGACGAGGCCGCCCTGCGCCTGACGGCGCTGCTGCTCGGTGGGACGAGCGGGCAGGCATCCCTCTTGCACGTCATCGAGGTGCCGTTCGAGCGGCAGCTCGACGCGGAGGACCCCAAGGCGATCGCCTTCGCCGACGAGGTGCTCGAGCGGGCCGAGGCGTTTCTGACGGAGCGGGAGGTGCAGGTGCGCACCAGCATCGCGCAGGCACGCGTGGCCGGGGCGGCGATCGTCGACGATGCCGTCGAACAGCGCGCCGACCTGATCGTGATGGGGCTACGCTATAAGAAGCGCTTCGGCGGCGGATGGGACGCCGGGCGCACCGTGCCCTATGTCATGCGCAATTCCACGGCGCCGGTATGGTGCCTGCGCGCCGAGACGGAGGACCTGGCACACACGCCATGAGGGTGATCATCATCGGCTGCGGACGCGTCGGGGCGCGGACCGCCGCCGAGCTCGACCAGCGCGGCGACCACGTGACGGTGATCGACATCGATCAGCGCGGCTTCAACCGGCTGCCGTCGACCTTCGGCGGCGTCACGGAGCGTGGCGACGGGGCGGACGAGGACGTGCTGCGTGGCGCCGGCGCGGAGCTGGCCGACCTGCTCATGGCCCTGACCGAGGGCGACAACCGGAACGCCCTGGCGGCGCAGCTGGGCAAGCACGTCTTCGGGATCCCGCGCGTGATCGCCAAGATCAACGATCCGGTGCGTGCCGAGGCGTATCGGACGCTGGGGCTCGAGACGATGTGCCGCACCGTCATCCTGGCCGACGCACTGGTGAAGGCGGCCGCCGAGGGCGCCGAGGCGACGGGCGGCCAAGTCCAGCCGCCGACCGCCGAGCCGCGGATGATCGCGCCGGGCGAGAGTGGGCGCGGGGCGCTCGTCGGACACGAGCCTCCGGAGGCTGCCGATGAGCCGAAAGCTGTCGACGAGCCGAAAGCTGTCGACGAGCCAGAGGCATCGGTCTAGCCATGTACGTCGTGGTGATCGGCGGAGGCAATGTCGGCTACTACCTCACCAAGGAGCTGCTGGCGGCCGGGCACGAAGTGGTGATGATCGAGAAGGACCCCGGTCGCGCGCGGCTGATCGCCGACGAGCTGGGCAGCATCGTGATTCCCAACGATGGCTGCGAGGGCCGCTACCAGGCCGAGGCCGGGATGGGCCGGGCCGACGTGGTGGCGGCCGTGACCGGCGACGACGAGGACAACCTGGTCGCCTGCCAGGTGGCGAAGATGCGCTTCAACGTTCCGCGCTCCATCGCCAGGGTCAATAATCCGAAGAACGAGAACCTCTTCCGGAAGCTGGCGATCGATGACACGGTCAGCCCCACGCGCGCCATCCTGGGCGTGATCGAGCACGAGATCCCTATCCACGACCTCCTGCACCTGGCGGAGCTGGAGGGCGGCGAGCTCCAGATCGTGGAGGCACAGCTCGAGGCCGACTCGCCGGTGGTGGGCAAGGAGCTCCGTGAGCTGAGCCTGCCGGAGGGGAGCTACGTGACTGTCCTGATCCGCAACGAGCGCGCCATTGCGGCACGGCCGGAGACGCGCCTGCTGGTGGGAGACCGCGTCCTGGCGGTGACCTCCGCCGAGCGCGAGGCGGAGCTGCGCACCCTGCTGATCGGCGAGTGAGCGGCGCGGCGCCCGGCCGCGTCCTGCGCCTCGCCATCCTCGGCTGGGGCCTTGGGGACCTCGCCATGGGGCGCCGGCTGGCGGGCGCCGGCTGGCTGATCGCCGAGGTGGCGGGGCTCACCGCGGTCGCCGCCCTCACGCTCGCCTTGGCCGATACGACCTGGTACGTGCTCCCGTTCCTCGCCGGCATGGGGTTCATCGTGGCCTGGACCGCGCAGGCGATCGCCGCCTACCGGCGTGCGCAGCGGTCGAGCGGCGCCTTCCCAACCGCTGCCAGCGGCTCGTCCGCCGTCGCGGTCGCCTGGCTCACGATGCCGCTGCTGGCCTGGGGCACCGGTTTCTGGCTCTTCGCTGCCGAGTCGGCAACGCCCGGCGCGGTCCTCGACCGCTTCGTGACGGCCTGGCCGACCTCCGACGTCCGAGCCTGGGACCCATCCCTCTCCGAACGGCCGGGAGAGCTGGGCGAGGCCGCGGCGATCGGCCGCATCCGGCTCAGCGTGATGTGCGCGGCCGGGATGCTGGCCGACGACTGCGGCGAGACGGCCGAGAACCTGCTGCACGACATCCGCGTTCGCATCACCGCCGAGACGGGCACGCGCGCCACCGCCGTGGCAGAGGTCGTCCGCTTCGAGCGCCGGCCGTCGCGCTTCCTCGGCATCTTCGCCGCGAGCGAGCTGGTGCCGGTCCCCACCGAGCCGATCCTGCGCCTGGATCTCGCCGCACGGCCGGCGGCCCTGGGCTCGGCGCGCTGGACGATCGTGAACGCCGAGCCGGGTTGATGGGTACCGATGGTGAGATGACCGATACCCTGCCCGCCCGGCCGCAGGCGTCGTCGGCCGCGACCGAGGGCGCCCGCTTCCTGGCGGCGGTCCAGGCATCGGTCGCCGGCGCGGTGGTTGGCGCCGAGCTTCCCTTGCGCCTCCTCGCCACCGCGCTGCTGGCGGAGGGCCACGCGCTGGTCGAGGACGTCCCCGGCGTGGGCAAGACTCTGCTGGCCCGCGCCTTCGCCCAATCGCTGGGCCTGACCTTCGCCCGGGTGCAGGGCACGCCGGACCTGCTGCCGACCGATGTCACCGGTTCCAGCATCCTGGAAGGGAGCTCGTTCCGCTTCATCCCTGGGCCGGTCTTTGCCAACGTGCTGCTGGTCGACGAGATCAACCGCGCCACGCCACGCACCCAGTCGGCCTTGCTGGAGGCGATGCAGGAGCGCCAGGTCTCGGCCGAGGGCCAGACGCGGCCGCTGCCCGATCCCTTCGTGGTACTCGCCACCCAGAACCCGATCGAGCTGGAGGGCACCTTCGCGCTGCCCGAGGCCCAGCTCGACCGCTTCCTCCTGCGGATCGCGGTCGGCTACCCGGACGAGGCGGCGGAGCGGCGCATCGCCAGCCGCCACCAGGCCGCGGCGGAGCCGCTGCAGGGCGTCGGCAAGGTGGTCGAGCTGGATCAGGTCACGGCGCTGCGCGAGGCCGCCCGCACCGTGCGGGTGGCGGACGAGGTGGAGGGCTACCTGGTCGCGCTGGTGCGCGCCACCCGCGAGCACGAGGACGTGCGGATGGGCGCCTCGCCCCGCAGCAGCGTGTCCCTCTACCGCGCGGCGCAGGCCTGGGCGCTGCTCGCCGGGCGCGGCTTCGTCCTGCCCGACGACGTCCGCACTATCGCCCACACCGTGCTCGACCACCGGCTCCTGCTCGACGTCGATCGCGAGCTGCGCGGCGCCACGGTGGGGGGCGTCGTCGACGCGGTGCTCCAGAGCGTCCCGGTTCCCCTCGCCGACGACGCGACCGGCTGACGCCGAGACGAGGCCGATGAGCCCCTGGTTCGCCCTGGCCGGGCTGATGACGGTGGCGGCCGCCGTGACCGAGGCCCCAGGGCTGCTGCTGGTCGCGGCCGTGACCCTGGCCTATGGATCGCTGACTCGCCTCTGGACGCGCTACGGCATGCGGCGGGTCGAGTATCGACGAGAGCTCGGCGCCTCGCGCGCGGTGGCGGGCGACAGCCTCGCCCTGGACGTCACCATCTGGAACCGCAAGCCCCTTCCCCTGCCGTGGGTGGCTGCCGACGACGTGATCACCGATGGGCTGGCCGTCCGCGAGCGCCCGAACCTGGATCGGGACACCGAGCGAATCGGCGGCCGCATCCTGCACAACGCCTGGGCGCTTGCCTGGTACGAGCGCGTCGTGCGCCATTTCCACCTCGACGACCTCCACCGCGGGGTCTACGAGTTCGGCCCGGTGCGGATCCGGATCCGCGACATCCTGGGTCGCGACGCGGTCACGGACGAGATCGAGCTGCCGGCCAGCCTGGTCGTCTCGCCTCGGACGCTGCCGGTCAGCCACCGCCAGGCCGACACCTCACCGATGGGAGAGCGGCGCGCGCGACGCTCCTTGTTTGCCGACCCTGCGCTGTACGGCGGGGTGCGCCCCTTCCAGCCGGGCGACTCGCTGCGGCGGGTCCACTGGCGCGCCACGGCACGCCTGGGCGTGCCGGTCAGCCGCCGCTACGAGCCGGCGCGCGGACGGGAGGTCGTCATCGCCATCGACGTGCAGACCGTCGAGGGTCCGCACTGGGAGCTGACCTACGACGAGCCCGACTTCGAGGGCCTGTGCGTGGCGGCCGCCTCCTTGGCCCGCCGGCTGCTCACCGATGGGGCCTCGGTCGGGGTGGCGGCCGCGAGCTTCACCGGCACGCCGCAGCGATTCGCCTGGCTCGCCCCGCAGGCATCGGCCAGCCAGCTGGCGCGGGTCGGAGGCATGCTGGCGCGGATCGGCCCGATCAGCTCCGGGCCGTTCGCGGGGATGCTCACCTGGCTGACGCATCGGGTCGCGCCGGGCGCCACGATCATGATCCTCTCGGTCCGGGACCCGCGCGGATACCTCCCCGCCCTGCGCCGGCTGGCGCGCAGTGGTTATTCGGTGGAGCTGATCGCATCGGGTGACGACGCCGCACGCCACGCATCGACCGCCCGCGGCGCCGGCCTGCGAGCCAGCGTCGGACGCCTGACCCCTGACTGGGAGCGCGCCGATGCGTTCGTCCTCGGCGGCTGAGCGCGTCCTCCCGACCCTGCAGGTCCTGGCCGAGGGCAGCTGGCTCGCGGTGGTCTACGCCGCTCTCCAGGCTCTCGCCGGCGGCAGCGCCTGGCTCGGCCCGATCGAGCTCGGCGCGATGGCGTGGGCCGGGATGGCCTGGGGGCGACGCAGTCGCTGGACCGGCTCGCAGGCCGAGGCGCTCGGCCTGCCCCTGCTGGCCCTGGGGGCCGGCGCCGTCGGTTGGCTGCTCGCACCCGAGGTGCGCATCCTCCTTGCCAACGGCGAGCCGCTCGCCGCGCTCGGTGCGCACGTACCGGGGTGGCTCGGCGCGATCGCCTTCTGGCGCGGCGAGGTCCATCGGTCCGCAGAGGACGACGACGCCATCCAGGACCAGCTGCTGCGCCTGGCGATCCCGGGCCTCGCTATTCCGTGGGCCCTGGGGCATGCCCTGACCAGCGGACCGGTGGAGGCCGATTTCACGGCCGCCGCGTTCGTCGGCACCGTCTTCTTCACCGCCTCGGCGTTCATGGCGATGGGGTTGGCGCGGCTCGAGGCGGTGCGTGCCACGACCGGCAGCGACTGGCGCGCCAACCGGTCGTGGCTGGCGCTGGTGGCGACGGTGGCGATCGGCGTGACCGTGCTCGCCATCCCGGCCAGCGCCCTCCTCGGCGTGCCGGCGCGAAGCCTGCTGATCGCACTGATCGGCCCCCTGCAGACGGTGGTGGTGCTGCTGCTGATCCTGGCCACGCCGATCGTCCTGCTGGGAGCTGCGGCGGCCGAGCTGATCAGACCGCTCCTGCCGGAGGGCTTCGGTCTGGGCGACATCGACTTTCCGGACTTCTTCGGCGCCGATCCCGGCCAAGTGACCAGCTCCCTGCCGAGCATCGTCTTCTACGTGATCGTCGGCGCGCTCCTCCTCCTGGAGCTGACGGTGCTGGCCGCGATCATCTGGATGCGCTGGCAGGAGCGGCGCAAGATGCGGATCGCGCTCGCCGATCCGTTCGAGGAGCGTTCGATCGTCATTCCCGAAGCCGAGGCGGCACCCGCGCCCGAGAGGCCCGCGCCACCACGACGGCGGATTCGGACCGATGACCCCGCCGGCGCCTACCTGGCCGCGCTCGACTCCTTGGCACGCGACGGCCGCTGGCCGCGTCGCCCGGCGGAGACGCCGGCTGCGCACGTCGCTCGCTCCCGTTCCGAGGGGCTGGCTGACGGCGCCCTGGGGCGGCTGGCGGTCGCCTACCAGCTCGCGCGCTACGGTGGGCTGCGGCTGGGCGATCTCGAGGTGCGTCGCGCGTCATCCCGCCTCACCGAATTGCGCCGTCGGCTGCGCCGACCCGATTGACGC
>Ga0193739_1000360_pt1 | contig 12782 bp, 11 predicted proteins | sample L2a2metaG_FD_144926 | JGI IMG/M metagenome (GOLD analysis project Ga0193739, IMG submission 144926) | Soil microbial communities from a riparian zone of the East river system, Colorado, United States - L2a2 | ecosystem: Environmental > Terrestrial > Soil > Riparian zone | place: USA: East River...
GACCACCCCCACCCCACCACCACCCGCGCCACCGGGCACCGACAGCGCCGCGCCACCCCCGGCGTCCAAGACGTTCGCCGTTCAGGTGCTCGCAGTGAAGAGCGCCGTGCAAGTAGACGATATGCTCACGCGCTTGCGGGTGATGGGCTTCGACGCGCGCGTCGTGCGCGACACGAGCGGGTTCTTCAAGGTGCGCGTCGGCCGGTACGCGACCCGTGAAGAGGCGCAGCAGATGCAGCAGCGGCTCCGCACCCGCGTCGGCGGCCAGCCGTTTGTCGTGGAGGAGCCGTGACCGAGCGGGTGGTGGGCGGAGCGGGGGCGGGGGCCGACACGCCGCTGATGCAGCAGTACCGCGAGATCAAGGCGCGGTATCCGCACACCATTTTGTTTTTTCGGATGGGCGACTTCTACGAAATGTTCGAAGATGACGCGCGGCTCGGGGCTCGCGAGCTGGGTCTCACGCTCACGTCGCGCAATAACGGCGGCGCCGCGGAGGTGCCGCTCGCCGGCGTCCCGGTGAAGGCGGCCACGGAGTACTTGCGACGTCTCGTCGCCAAGGGACACCGCGTCGCGATCTGCGAGCAGGTGGAGGACCCGAAACTGGCCAAGGGGCTGGTGCGGCGCGAAGTCGTGGAGACGATCACGCCGGGAAGCGTGCTCACCGACGACTGGCTCGTGCAGGGTCGCAACAACTATCTCGTCGCCCTCGGTGGTAGTACGGGCGACGTAGGGATCGCTGCTCTGGATGTGACTACCGGAGAGTTGGTGCTCGAGGTCGTCGCGGCGGCGGAGCTCGAGGCCTCGCTGGCCCGCTATGAAGCGTTGGAGATCGTCGTGCCCGCCGGGGCGCCGCCACTGCCCGCGGTCTCCCGGGGCGCCACGCTCACGGAGCGTGAAGCGTGGGAGTTCGACCCGGAGCTGGCGCGCGAGGATCTGACCCGCACCTTCGGCCTCGCCTCGCTCGATGGGTTGGGCATCGCGGCCGACGACCGGCCCGCGGTCGGGGCCGCAGGCGCGCTGCTCCGTTACGCCCGCGAGCTCAAGCCGGGCGGGTTGCCGCACCTCGCGCGCCCGACGCTCGTACGCCGCGGCGACGTGCTCCCGCTCGACGAGATGACGCGCCGCAACCTCGAGCTGGTCGAGCCGCTGCGCGCCGGCGCGCAGGGCGCCACCTTGCTCGAAGTCGTCGATCGGACGCTGACGCCGATGGGTGGGCGGCTGCTGCGGCGCTGGATGCTGGCGCCGCTCGTCGACCCCGCCGCGATCAACGCCCGCCTCGACGCTGTGGAGGTCCTGGTGTGCGACGGCCGGGGCCGCGAGCGGCTGCGTGAAGCCTTGGACGGCGTCCGCGACCTCGAGCGGCTGGCGGGACGCGCGGCACTGGGCCGCGCCACGCCCCGGGAGTTGGGCGCGCTGCGCGACTCGATCCTCCGGCTCCCCGACGCGGCGGGCGCCCTGGGAGGGCTCGAGGCGCGGGAGCGCGCGGCTCTGCTCGAGGCCGCCGCCGAGCGGTGCGATCTCCTCACGGACCTGGGCGAGGAACTGGCTCGGGCCCTCGTGGATCGCCCACCCGCGCAGCTGCCTGACGGTGACGCGATCCGCCCCGGCTACGACCGGGCGCTCGACGAGCTCAAGGACGCTCGGGACGGCGGGAAGCAATACATCGCGTCGCTGCAGACGACCGAGCGTGAGCGCACGGGTATCGCGTCGCTCAAGGTCGGCTTCAACAGGGTGTTCGGGTACTACATCGAAGTGACCCACGCGCACCGCGAGCGCATTCCGCCCGACTACGAACGGCGCCAAACGCTCACGGGCGCCGAGCGCTACGTGACGCCCCAGCTCAAGGAATACGAGGCGAAGGTACTGGGCGCCGAAGAGCGAATTGGGGTGCGCGAGGCGGAGCTGGTGGACGCGCTGCGACATCGCGTGGCCGACACGATCGGCCGGGTGCAGGCCACGGCGACCCTGCTCGCGCAACTCGACGTCTGGGCGGGCCTCGCCGACGTGGCCGAGCGTGAGCGCTACGTGCGACCCGCCGTGACCGGCGACGTCACTCTCCATCTCGAGGGCAGCCGCCATCCGGTGGTCGAGCGGATGATGCCGCGCGAGGCGTTCATCCCCAACGATGTCCGGCTCGATGAGGCCGGCCGCATCATCCTGCTCACGGGCCCCAACATGGCGGGCAAGTCCACGCTGCTCCGGCAGGTGGGGTTGTGCGTGCTGCTGGCCCAGATGGGCGCGTACGTGCCGTGCCGGCGCGCGGCGGTCGGCGTGGTCGATCGGCTGTTCACGCGGGTGGGCGCGTCGGACAACCTCGTGCGCGGCCAGTCCACGTTCATGGTGGAGATGAGCGAGACGAGCGCCATTCTGCATGGCGCCACGGCCCGGAGTCTGGTGCTGCTGGACGAAATCGGCCGCGGCACCTCGACCTACGATGGCGTCGCGATCGCGTGGGCGGTGACCGAGTGTCTGCACAACGTGGTGGGTTGCAAGACGATCTTCGCGACGCACTATCATGAGTTGACCCAGCTCACCGAGGAGCTGGCGCACGCACGGAACTTCAATGTGGCCGTGCGGGAAGTCGGCGACGAGATTGTGTTCCTGCACCGGCTGGAGCCGGGGGGCGCCGATCGGTCGTACGGCATCCACGTCGGGCGGCTGGCGGGCTTGCCGGCACCGGTGGTGGCGCGCGCGTGGGAGGTGCTGAAGCTGCTCGAGGCGGGCCACCACGTGGCGCAGCAGCACGCGCCCCCCCCGCTGCCCCCCGACGCGACCCAGCTCGGGCTCTTCGCCGGCAGACCGCACCCGCTCCTGGCGGAGCTGGACCGCCTCGATCTCGACACGCTCTCGCCGATCGAAGCACTGAACCGCTTGGCCACCTGGAAGAAACGGCTGGAGGACACCTAGTGCGCAGATTCGCCGCGACCCTCGTCGTTGGCACGCTCGCGTGCGGCGGCGGCTCGCCACCGACCCCGGACGCGCAGGGGGCTCAGGCGCCGCCGCCGCCCGAGTCGGAGTCGCCGGTGGCCCTGAACCCCGACGTGCCGATCGCGTATCCCGCCGTCCTGTTCGAGCAGCGTATCGAAGGGGAGGTCGTGCTGCGCCTGTTCACGGATTCGACGGGCCGCCTCATCCCCGAATCGACCCGGGTGGCGGAGTCGAGCAATTACCCGGCACTCGATTCGGCCGCGCTCGCCGGTTCGGCGAGACTGCGCTTCGCACCCGCCCGGCGCCGCGGCGTGCCCGTCGCGACCACGTTCCTCCAGCCAGTCGAGTTCCACCACCCCGGCTCGCCAGAGCGCGCCAGCGGCACGACGACTGCCCCACCCGCCGCCACTGTCCCCGCACCGCAGCGCGTCCCTATCGCGCCGGCGGTCACGCCGCGACCGGTGCCGCCGACCGTGCGCCCCGACTCGACGCGCCGCCCGCCCGTGGACACGACCCGTCCTCGGCCCGATACCCTCCGTCCTCCAGCGGACACCACCCGCCCCCCCCCTCCGCCGGACACGACACGCTCGCGACGGGACGCCAGTGGCGCAGCACACTAAGCCCTACGGCGACGTCCTCGAGACGATCGGCTGGACGCCGCTCATTCGTCTCAACAAGGTGACGGGCGGGTTGCGCACGCCGGTGTACGCCAAGGCGGAGTTCTTCAATCCCGGCGGATCGGTGAAGGACCGGATCGGCATCGCGATGATCGAGGCGGCGGAGCGCGAGGGGCGCCTGAAGCCGGGTGGGCTGATCGTCGAGGCGACGTCGGGCAACACGGGCGTGGGGCTCGCGATCGCGGCGGCGGTGAAGGGGTACCGCTGCATCTTCACGATGCCCGACAAGATGTCGCAGGAGAAGGCGCGGTTGCTGCGCGCCCTCGGCGCCGAAGTCATCATCACCCCGACCGCGGTCCCTCCCGATCACCCCGACAATTACATCATGAAGGGCCGCGCGATCGCCGCCGCGCACGACAACGCGATCTTCGCCGACCAGCACTACAACCCGATCAACCCCGAGGTGCACTATCGCACGACGGGCCCGGAGATCTGGGAGCAGACCGAGGGGAAGATCACCCATTTCGTGTGCGCGCCGGGGACGGGGGGTACGGTGAGTGGCGCCGGTCGTTACCTCAAGGAGAAGAATCCCAAGATCCGCGTAGTGGCGGGCGACCCGGTGGGCTCGATCTACACCGAGTACGCGAAAACACACAAGAAGGGCGAAGGCCTGCCCTACAAGGTCGAAGGGATCGGTGGAGACAAGATCCCGACGTCGCTGCACTTTGACGTCATCGACGAGTGGATCTTCGTGACCGACAAGGATGCGATGCTGATGGCGCGGCGGCTCGCCAAGGAAGAGGGGCTGTTCGTGGGCGGGTCGACCGGCGTCAACGTCGTCTCGGCGCTCGAGGTGGCGCTGCGGCTCGACGACCCCAAGGCGTTCGTGGTCACCGTCCTGGCAGACACAGGCGAACGCTATCTCTCGAAGGTTTACAACGAGGAATGGCTGCGCGAGAACGAGCTCGTCGATGACGAGCGACCCACCGTTGGGCGGCTCGTGGCGGCGAAGAACAGCGACGCGCCGCCGCTCATCCACGTGGCGCCGGAGGCGTCGGTGCGCCAGGCGCTCAACCTGATGAATACCTACAACGTGTCACAGCTACCGGTGCTGGACGGCGGCGACGGTGTGGGTGCGGTGTCGGAGCAGGCGCTGATGGCGCGGGCGATCGGACAGCCGAAGACCCTCGACAGTCCCGTGCGCGAAGTGATGGATCCCCCCTTCCCCGTGGTCGACAGCCAGTCTCCCGTGGCGCAGCTGGCCACGCTGCTGTCGCGCACCACGCCGGCGGCACTGGTGCGGCGCGACGGGACGGTCGTCGGGATCGTCACGCGCTACGACCTGTTGCACCAGCTCGCCGGGATCCGCTGATGCGCGTCACCGTACTCACGGGCGGCGCTACCGCCGAACGAACGGTCGCGTTCGCCAGCGCTTCCCAGATCGTGGCGGCGCTCAGGAGCCGTGACCACGACGTCCACGTCGTGGACACGTGCACCGGCCTCCTTGATGACGCGGAGGAAGCGAAGGTGCTCAGCGGCGCGGTGGGCACGACGCCGCCCTCGGTTGCCGAGCTGGAGGACCAGGAGCGCAAACTGCTCTCCGAGGGCCTGGCCGAGCTGGCCGTGGTGCGGGGCTCGGACGTGCTGTTCCTCGCGCTGCACGGCGGCGCGGGCGAGGGCGGCACGTTGCAGGCGATCCTGGATGTCATCGGCGTGCCCTATACCGGCAGCGGCCAGCTGGCGAGCGCCCTGGCGATGGACAAGGATCTGTCGAAGCGCTTGTTCCGCGCCGCCGGCGTCCCGGTGCCCGCCTGGTTCATGTCGCCGGTGGCCCCGGAAGACGTGAAGACGGGGTTGGGATGGCCGGTCATCGTCAAACCGTCAAAGCAGGGGTCGTCCGTGGGACTGACGCTCGTCCGCAAACCGCCGGATTTGGCCGCGGCCGTCCAGCTCGCCGGCCGCTACGACGACGAGGTGATGGTGGAACAGTTCATTCCCGGCCGGGAGCTCACTGTCGGTGTGCTCGGCGACGTGCCGCTCCCCGTCGGCGAGATTGTCCCGAAGCACGAGCTGTTCGACTACGAGTCGAAGTACACGCCGGGCATGTCCGAGGAGACGTTTCCCGCGAAGATCGCGACCCGGCTGGCGCGGCAGCTGCAGGAGTACGCGCTCACGGCGCACCGCGCGCTCAAGCTGGGGGGATACTCGCGCGTCGACTTCCGTGTGAGCCCCGACGACGACATCTTCTGCCTGGAAGCGAATTCCCTGCCCGGCTTTACGCGGACCAGTCTGTACCCGCAGGCCGCGCTGGCGGCGGGGATCGAGTTTCCGGAGCTGTGTGAGCGGATCTGCAAGCTGGCCCGGAACAACAGGGCGGCGCGAGGGGATAACTAGAGACACAACCGCACCATGAGACCCGAGGACCTGCAGGGCCCGCCGCGGATGTACGCGCTCACCCCCTGGGTGCGACGCCTGCTGGTCGCGAACCTGATCGTGTTCCTCTTCCAAGCGACGTTATTCACGTCGCGCGCGTTCACCGATGCGCTCGGCTTCGTCCCGCTCTACGGGCTACAGCGTCCCTGGACGTTCGTCACATATATGTTCCTGCACGGCGGGGCCCTGCACCTCGCCTTCAACCTGCTGGCCCTCTTCTTGTTTGGCGGGCCAGTCGAGGACCGCCTCGGCAGCCGGTCGTTCGTCTGGTTCTACCTGCTGTGCGGGATGGGGGGGGCGGCGCTGTCGTTCCTCCTTATTCAGCTGGTCCCGATCGGCGTTCCGATCGTGGGTGCCTCGGGCGCGATCTACGGCGTGATGGTGGCGTTTGCCTGGCATTGGCCCGATGCGCCGATCTACATGTTCCCCTTCCCGGTCCCGATCCCCGCCAAGTGGCTCGTGACCTTTGCCTTCGCGGTCTCGCTGATGCTGGCCCTGCCGCCGTTCGGTGGAGGGAATGGCGTGGCACACCTCGCGCACCTGGGCGGCATGATTGCCGGATTCCTGTACCTGAAGGCGCATGCCCTGCGCCTGGGACGGGCGGAGCGCCACCTGCGCCGGGTATCGGAGCCGAGCGTGTTGGTGACGCCGGTGCCGCGCGGGAGGAGTGCGCGAGGCAGGGGTGGCAGCGCCCCGCAATCGAAGGCGCGTGTGGCCCCCCCCGCCGACGGCCGGGCGCTGGCGGAGGTCGATCGCGTGCTCGACAAGATCAACGCGAGCGGCATCGCGAGCCTGACGCCCGCCGAGCGGAAGTTCCTGTTCGAGATGAGCCGCCACCTGCGGACGAAGCACTAGGAGGGAGGGACCTATGCTCGCCCTGTTACTGGTAGCGCTGGGTGGGAGCGGGGTAGTACAGGACACATCGACCGCACGTGCGGAATCGCTGCTCGCCGTCGGTCGCATCCAGTTCGCGCGCCCCGTCGTGGGCCGCTACCCTGCCCTCGAGGCCTTCCGCGCCGCCGCCCGCCTCGCCCCCACGAATCCCGAGCCGCTCTACTGGCAAATGAAGGTGGGCTTCTTCTTGGGGAGCGACGAAGGGGACGTGTTGGCCCGTGAGGCGATCCTCAAGATCCTCGAGCTCGACCCCGACTACGAAGACGTGTGGGACCGGTTCGAGATGGTGTACCACAATCCCTCGATCTGGCGCCGCGCGGACCGCGCGTTGGCTCGGCACCCGGACGATCTCGTCGCGATGGAGCGGCGCGCCGAGCTGGCGATTTCGCTGGAGGAGCCGCTGCGCGCCGATTCTCTCGTGGCCGCTGTGCTGCAGCGCCGGGGGGCGCCGAACGTCGCGGGTTTTTTGGCCCGCGCCGAGGCCAATTTCAACGCCGCCCGCGACTCGGCCGGCTACGCCTGGTATGACTCGGCCCTGGTGCACGCCGACAACGACCCGACGGGCGCCATGTGGGACGCCATCTGGATGATCGCAACTCCGGAGGAGATCCGGGCGCAGGACGCCACGCCTCCCGGGGGACGGCGCCAGTTCTTCGAGCGGTTCTGGGCGAAGCGGGACGCGAATGTCGTGACCAGGGGCAACGAGCGGCTCGCCGAGCATTTCCGACGCATCGCGTACGCGCGCCGCTACTTCCGACTGCTCCATCCCCTAAACCTGTACCACCGGTCGGCCCGCTACCGCGCGGTAATCGCGCAGACTCAGCGTGACTACCTGCGTCAATTGGCCGCCGAGCCCGGGGAGGCGTACCCCGGATCCGAGGCCGATCGGACGCTCGCTGGTGCCCGAGCGCTGCCGGACGTCGCCGCCGGCGCGGGAACCAACAATGCTCGAGCGGGGCTCGACGCCCGCGGCCTGATCTACATCCGACTCGGCGAGCCCGAGGTACGGCTGCGGGGGTATCTGGATCCGCTCAATCAAGTCCGCCCGGACCGCGCTTTGGACATCGAGGGGTGGCTGTACCACACACCGGAAGGGACGCTCACGATCGGGTTCCGACGAGGCAGCGGGAGCGCACACGCGGGAATGGCCGCCGGCGACTTCATCTTCCTGCCGACCAACCGCCGCCAGGCGTGGAGCACGAAGGTCGCGCTCCGCACCGATCACACCGCCCTCCCGGCACCGCTCGAGGCGCGCGCCTGGAGCGCCTTCTTCAAGAGTCCGGAGCTTGGACTCACCGACGCCTACTACAAGGCAATGGGCGATTCGGCCGGCGTCATTCTCTGGGACGCGAACGACACGCCGGTGCGCGCCAGTGGCTCGGGTCTGCTGCAGCTCATCGTGCCACCCGGGGGCTACCGGTTGAGTTTCGACGTGGTCTCGGGCGGCGTGCTGGGCCGCGCGCGCCGTGAGACGAGCATCCCGCGCTTTTCGCAGGTGGACCTCGGCCTGTCGAGCCTGGCGCTAGCACCCGCGTCATCGCTGCTCGACCGCGATGCCGCCCTGCGTCGCATGCCCGCCGACCTCGTGTATCCGGCCGGCACTCCCCTCGCTGCGTACGTGGAGGTGTATGGTTTGGCGGCCGACCAGAGCGGTCGGTCACTGTACCACGTGCGCTACGAGTTCGCGCCGGTGCGCTCTATGCCCGCGCGCCTCATCAGGGGCACGCGACCGGTGGTATTCGAGTTCGACCGGAGCGCATTCGCGAGACCCGCCGTCGAGCAGCTCGTGATCGAGCCGGGCCAGCTGCCGGCGGGACGCTACCGCGTGACCGTCGTCGTGACCGACCTGCAGCGAAATGTCAAGTCGCAGTCGGCGGCGATCGACGTAACGATTCGCTGACGCACGCTTGTCATGGAGCCCGCGCCTTCCCAGATTGGGACGGCCATACGGCTCATGCTCGTCAATCTCATTCCGGAATTCCTCTCGGTACTGGCCGCGCCCGATCGCGCCGCGGCATACCACGAGTACCTCGATCGCCACCGTTCCGTTCTCGCCGCCTACTGGCACAACTACGTCCTGGATCTCGACTCGCCGCACGCGGAGCAGATCGTCGCGGCAGCGATGCGCGCCGATCGCAGCGACCTGACGCGGCTGCTCGAGGACGTGGACGTCGTCGCGATCGCCGAAGACGCGCTGCGGCGCGCGACGGAGCTGCTCGAGGCGGATTGCCCAGTCGATCTCTACCTGACCGTGGGCGTCGGCGCCGCGAACGCGGGAGAGCTCGTGGTGGGCGGCCGGGGCATTGCGTTCGTGTGCCTCGAGCACTTTACCGGACGCGCCAACGCGCAGACTTACGGAATGGGGCTCGCGCCTCATCTGCTGCCCCCGTGGATCGCTCACGAAGTCGCGCACGTCATTCGCTACACGGCGCCCACGAGCCGCGCCGATTTGCGGCGGCTGGTGGGAGACCTGGGCGGGTACTACGACTATTGGGAGACCGGCTCGCGCGCCACACTGCGCGAGTTGCTGGCGAACGAGGGCGCCGCCGTCGCGGCGGCGCAGGCCGTCGCCCCGGGCTTTGAGCCGTGGGAATACCTCGGCTACAATCGCCGGCAGTATCGGCGCTTGCGCGAGTTGGATGCGTTTCTGCGTCGCGCGGCGACGGGCGATCTCGACGCCCGCGGGCTTGGCCTGCGGCTCAAGTATCTCTCGGGTGGGATGAGTCCCGCCGCACGGCTCGTCAGCGGCAAAGTGTTGCCCGAGCGGTCGGGGTACTACTTCGGTCTCCGCCTCGTCGAGAACTACCTGGCCGAGCACGGGGCGGCCTCGACGGTGCGGGCGTCCACCGAAGAGCTCAAGCAAGCCGACGACCGAGCGCTGGGGATCCAGACCGCATGAGCCCGCGCCCGAAGAAGCCGCCCGAACGCCGACGCAATCGCCCTCTGCGAGAGGTCCTGGACGATCTGCTGTCACATGCGCGCGAGATCACCCGCCGCGCGAAGGCGATGACACCGGCAGAGCTGGACTACGCCCAACAGCGGCTGGAATGGCTGGCCGACGAGGTCTGGCGCGTCGCGACCGGCGAGACGGCGCCGCCCGAGTAGATTACGCGGGGTATGGGCACCCGCGGCGCGTTCAAAGTGACGGTCACGAAGGAAGACCTGGTCTTCGCCTCCGCCCACTTCATCACGTTCGCCGGTCACCGGTGTGAGACCCTGCACGGGCACAACTACCGGGCCGGCGCGGTGGTCGAGGGAGGCCTCGAGCCGGAGAGCTGGTTCGTCCTCGACTTCGCCGCGCTGAAGCGCGTGATGAAGCGGATCACCGAAGAGCTCGATCACCGGGTGCTCCTGCCGCGGGACAACCCCAAGCTCACGATTGCCGCGGACGCCGAAACGGTGCGCGTGTCGTTCGACGGCAAACCCCGCTACGTCTTCCCCACCCGCGACTGCGTGATCCTCCCTATCCCCAACACCACCGTCGAGATGCTGGCGCAGTACCTGGCGGGGCGTGTGCGCACCGAGCTCGCCGCAGCTGGCGGTGCCGGCGCCGTGCACCTGACGGCGATCGAGATCGAGGTGGAGGAGAACTTCGGGCAATCGGCGAGCTACCGCGAAACTCTCGACTGAGGACTGTCTCATGACGAAACCCACGGCCCTGTCGCCCGCGGAGATCGCCGACCGGCTCAAGACGCTATCCGGCTGGCGGCTCGAAAGCGGAGCGCTGGTGCGCGAGTATCAAACGGACGGCTGGCCCACCACGCTGATGCTGGTGAACGCCATCGGCTTCTTCGCCGAGGCTGCCGATCACCACCCCGATCTCGCCGTGAGCTGGGGCAAAGTGGGTGTGAAGCTGTGGACGCACAGCGTCGGCGGCATCACGGCGAGTGACGTCGAGCTGGCGCGCTTGATCGAGCAGACGGCCCTGTGGCGGCCTCCTGCGGGGAGCTCGTTCCGGGGCACGCCCAAGAAGTTCGTCTCGTGACGCTGGCGGTCGAGCTCCGGCCGGCACCCGACCCGCTCGACGCCTTCGCCCACTTCACCGACCTCCCGGACCTCGTCTTTCTCGACAGCTCCGCCCGGGGGGGGGGCGCGCTGGGTCGGCATTCGTTTCTCACCGCCGATCCCATTGCCCGCGCGGGCGCCAACGGCGACCCCCTCACTGCCGCTCGGGCGCTCCTCGCCCCGCATCACCGGGCCCCGATCCCTGGCCTGCCACCCTTCCAGGGTGGGATCGCGGGATACGTCGGCTACGACTGGGGCGCCGAACTGGAGCGGGTACGGCGCCCGGCCTCGACCGAAGCAGCGACTCCCGACGCCGCGCTCGGCCTGTACGACTGGGTGATCGCATGGGACCACGTGGGCGGACGGGCCTGGACCATCGCCTGGACGCCGCAGCGGCTCGCGTGGGTGAGGGACCGCCTCGATGCCCCCACGCGCACCCCCTCCACCGTCCTGCGCCGTCCACCGCCGTCCACCGTCACCTCAAACTTCACGCGCCGCGACTACAAGGCCGGCGTCGCGACGATCCGCGCCTACATCGCCGCGGGAGACGTCTACCAGGTGAACCTCGCGCAGCGGTTCCGGACGGCGTTCACCGGAACGCCGCTCGAGTTGTATCGCCGCCTCCGGGCGCGTAGCCCGGCGCCGTTCGGAGCCTACCTCGCGCTCGGCGATCTGTCGATCACGAGCATTTCACCGGAACGGTTCCTCCGGCTCGATGCGGCGACGCGCGCGGCCGAAGCCCGGCCCATCAAGGGGACGCGTCCGCGCGGCGCCACACCAGCCGAAGACGCGGCGCTCGCCGAGGCGCTCACGGCGAGCGAGAAGGACCGCGCGGAGAATGTGATGATCGTGGATCTGCTGCGGAACGACCTGGGCAAGGTCTGTCGCCCCGGGTCGGTGCGCGTCCCCGAGCTGTATGCGCTCGAATCACATCCGACGGTGCACCATCTGGTCTCCACCGTGGCCGGCGTGCTGGCGGAGGGTGCCGACGCATTCGATCTCCTGCGGGCGGCGTTCCCCGGAGGTTCCGTCACTGGCGCGCCGAAAATCCGAGCGATGGAGATCATCGCCGAGCTGGAGCGCGCACCCCGCGGCGTGTACTGCGGCGCGATCGGCTACGTCTCGGCCACGGGCGCGATGGACCTGAACATTCCGATTCGAACCATCGTCGTGCACGACGGGGTGGCCTCGTTCCACGCCGGCGCGGGGATCGTGTGGGATTCGGATCCCGCGGCGGAGTACGACGAGACGCTCGCCAAGGCTCGGGCGCTGATTGATGCGCTTACTTCCCCACGCAAAACGTCGCGAACACGCGGTCCAGCACGTCGTCGGGCGTAACCACTCCGATTAGATCATCGAGTGCGAGGACTGCGGCCCGGAGGTGCGTCGCGGTCGCCGCCGCATCCACGCCCGCGGCCCGCGCGGCCCCAAAGGCCTCGAGCTCCGCGAGCGCTCGCTCGAGCGCGGCGCGGTGGCGCGCCCGCGTGACGACCGGCTCCACGTCGCCGAGCGCCAGCAGCTGCCCGAACGCCACCTCGGCCAGGCGCTTCCGCAGGATGGCGAGACCCGCGCCAGTGACCACGGACACCGACAGGCGGTCGGGCGGTCGGGCGGTCGGACGGTCAGCCAAGTCCCGCTTGGTCACGACCTCCACCACCGGAGCGCGATCCAACGGGAAGGCGTCGTCTTCGGCATCGCGACAGAACAGAACGATGTCGGCGGCGGCGAGATACCTCCGACTCACCTCGATCCCAAGCTTCTCGACGCGCTCGTCGCTGTCGCGCAAGCCGGCCGTGTCGATGAGCCGGAACGGAAACCCTTCGATCACGGCGTGCGCCTCGATGGCATCGCGTGTGGTGCCGGGAATCTCCGTGACGATCGCCCGCTCCGTACCAAGCAGCGCGT
>Ga0193739_1000361_pt1 | contig 12779 bp, 12 predicted proteins | sample L2a2metaG_FD_144926 | JGI IMG/M metagenome (GOLD analysis project Ga0193739, IMG submission 144926) | Soil microbial communities from a riparian zone of the East river system, Colorado, United States - L2a2 | ecosystem: Environmental > Terrestrial > Soil > Riparian zone | place: USA: East River...
GGCTGTGAGCGCCGCGGCCCAGGGCGGGGCGGGGGGCGGGGCGCGGCGCTCGCAGCCGGTGGCGGCAAACGTGGATCAGGTCGTGGTGGTCGCATCCGCGGCCGACCCCGAGCCGAGCCCCAGAAAGGTCGATCGCTTCCTCGTGATCGCCGAGGCGAACGGCCTTCCCGTAGTCCTCGTCGTCAACAAGGTGGAGCTCGATCGCGCCGCCGCCGGTGCGCTGGCGCGGCGCTATGCGGCCGCCGCTTACCAGGTTCTGCCCACCTCGGTGAAAGCGGACGAAGGCCTCCCGGCGCTGCGCGACCTGTTGCGAGGGCGGCATTCGGTGTTCACGGGCATGTCGGGAGTCGGCAAGTCCAGTCTACTGAACGCTCTGCAACCGGGGCTGAAGCTTCGCGTCGGCGCGATCAGCGAGAAGTGGCGTAAGGGGAAACACACGACGACGGCAGCGGAACTGGTGCCCATCACTGGAGTCGGGTACGTGGTGGACACGCCGGGCCTGCGAGAGGTGGCGACCTGGGGCATCGAGCCTGACGCGCTCGGCGCTTGCTTCCCGGAATTCCGCCCCTTCCTCGACCAATGCCGCTTCGACAATTGCCGCCACCTGGCCGAACCCGGCTGCGCCGTGCGGCGCGCGGGGGCGGAGGGGGCCTTCGATGTCGATCGGCTCGTCTCGTACGAGCGGATCTACGAGGAAGTCATCGAGCCTTCTTGGTCCAGCGGCCGGCGTCGCGGACGGTGACCTTGGCCATCATCTGGGCGAACGCCGCGTCGAGGTCGATCTTCTGTGAATTGGCGATGCAGATGACCACGAACAGGATGTCCGCCAGCTCCATCGGAATCGAGCCGACCTGTTCGTCGGGCTTCTTGGTCTTGGGTCCGAAATGGTGATTGACCTCGCGCGCCAGCTCGCCAACTTCCTCCGCGAGCCGCGCGACGTTGGCGAGAGGGGAGAAATAGCCCTCCTCGAACTGGCCGACCCAACGGTCGACGGCGTCCTGCGATTCGCGAAAGCTCACGGGGACTCCGGATGAAAGAGCTGGTGGTGCCGTTCCGCGGTGAGCGATACGCGGAGACCGACAGGCTGAGCCGTCTGATCGCGCCGCCCTACGACGTGATCGATGCGGCGGCACGCGCGCGGTTCGCGACGCTCGACGAACACAATATCGTCCACTTGATGCTGCCGGAAGCGCCCTCAGGCGATCGCTATGCCTGGGCCGGTGCGCAGCTCGCGTCGTGGCGGCGTCGCGGCGTGCTGGCCCGCGATACGGATCCCAGCGTCTACGTCATGGCGCAGGGGGAACGGCTCGGCGTCTTCGTAGCGCTCGCCGCCGAGGGATACGAGCCGCGACGGGTGCGGCCGCACGAGAAGACGCACGCGGGGCCCAAGGCCGATCGACTCGCCCTGCTGCGCGCGACCCGCACGAACGTCGAGTCGATCTTCCTGCTGGCCCCCGATCCTGACCGGGCGTTGGCGAGCGCGCTCGCGGAAGTCGCGCAGCGCCCCCCCGACGCGACCGCCGAGTTGGATGGAGTCGTCATCCGGCTGTGGGGAGTGCGTGGTAAAGACCTTTCCCGTTTCCCACTTCCCGGTTCACCGTTGTACATCGCCGACGGTCACCACCGCTACGAGACGGCGTGCACCTACGCGACCCAGAATCCCGCCGCGGATCGCATGCTCGCATTCGTCGCGTCGGCTCGGGACCCGGGGCTCGTCGTGTTGCCGACGCATCGCCTGATTCATGGAACGGGACGAAGGGTCGATGCAGTCCTGCCCGCGTGGCGTTCCGGGTTGTTCGACGTCGCTCCAGTGCCTGAGGGGGTCGATCCGGTCGCGTATCTCCGCGAGCTCGGCCGTGACCGCACCGCGTGCCTCGTCGCCTCGCCCGAGGGGGACGTGCTGGGGCTCGCGCTCAGGCCCGAAGCTCGGCTCGACGCCTTCCCGGACCTGGGCGCGAGCGCTGCGGTGCGCGCGCTCGACGTGGCGCGCGTCGAGACCCTCGTCGTGAAGCCGCTGCTGCGGGCCGACGCGTCCACGCCCACGCTCGCCTACACTGCCGACGCCCGCGCCGCTTTCGCGTCGGCGCAGCAGGGCGCGAGCACGGCGGTGCTGCTCAACCCCACACGCGTAGAGCAGGTCTTCGCCGTGGCGGATGCGGGCGACGTGATGCCCCCCAAGTCGACGTACTTCGCTCCGAAGGTGCCGAGCGGCGTGGTATTGAGGCCCTCCGAGGGCTAGGTTTCCCCGTCATGCCTCGCAAACGCCAGCAGATCCTCGACAATCTCGACGCGGTGTATCGCGAAGCCTACGATCGCGCCGAGGGCGCGCACGACGCGCGCCTCATGGCCGATCTCGACGCCGCGTATCAGCGCGAACAACTGCTGCTCGAGGTTCTGCTCGACATCCGGGACGCCCTCGCCGGAACCGCCGCGCCGCGCGACCCGTCGACCGACCCGGTGGCGGCGCTCGAGACCATCCGCCGCATCACCCGTCTTCGTTAGGAGGTTCGCTGTGAGCCGTCCGAGGGGAGTCGTCCTCACGATACTCGTGCTGGCGCTCGCGGGTTGTGGGCATAAGGCCGAGGTGGTGATCCAAGGCGGGTCGGTCTGGACCGGGCTGTCGACCGGCCGCGGCCGCCCCGGGGCCGTCGCGATCGCGAACGGGATGATCCTCGCGGTCGGCGACTCGGCAGAGATCGCGCGCTACGTGGGTGGCAGCACGACAATCCTGCGCGCCGACGGCGGGCTGGTCGTGCCCGGGTTCGCCGATGGGCATACGCACTTCATCGACGGCGGCTTTCAGCTCGCGTCGGTCGACTTGCGCGACGCCGCTACGCCCCAGGAATTCATTCGGCGGCTGAAGGAGTACGCCGCGGCCCTGCAACCTGGTGAATGGATCACCGGCGGCGACTGGGACCATGAGCTGTGGCGCGGCACGCCCCTGCCGCAGCGCGATTGGATCGACTCGGTCACGCCCAACAATCCCGTCTTCGTGAACCGGCTGGACGGGCATATGGCGCTCGCCAACAGCGCCGCCCTGCGTGCAGCCGGGGTCACGGCGGCGACTGCGGCGCCTCCGGGCGGCGAAATCGTAAGCGGAGGAGTCTTCAAGGATCAGGCGATGGACCTGGTGTGGCGGGCGTTTCCCCAGCCGTCAGCCGAGAAGCGATTCCGCGCTGGCCCGGGCCATGGCGCACGCGGCGTCGCTCGGCGTCACGGCCGCGGCCCACATGTCCGCGTCCTGGGCCGACCTGGCGTCGTATCGCCGCATGCAGCAAGCGGGGCGCATGACGTTGCGCGTCGCCGTCTATCTCCCGCTCGACCAATGGCACGCAGTGGCGGATACGGTGACGCGCGCCGGCCAAGGCGACGACTGGGTGCGCATCGGCGGCGTCAAAGGCTACATGGACGGCTCGGCGGGCTCCCGCACGGCGTATTTCTTCGATCCGTTCTCGGATTCGGCCGGGTACTCGGGGCTGATGCAACACACCGAGACCGAGATGCGCACATGGATCGGCGCGGCGGATTCCGCCGGCCTCCAGGTGGCCGTCCACGCCATCGGCGACCGGGCAAATGCGCTATTGCTTGCCATCTTCGACAGCGTCGCCCGCGTGCATGGCACTCGCGACCGCCGCTTCCGCGACGAGCATGCACAGCATTTGCGCCCGCAGGAGATCCCGCTCTTCGGCGCGCTGCGCGTGGTGCCGTCGATGCAGCCCTACCATGCCATCGACGACGGTCGTTGGCTGCAGAAGCGCATCGGCCCCGTGCGCATTCGGACGACGTATGCGTTCCGATCGCTGATTGGTGCCGACGCACCTCTGGCGTTCGGGTCGGACTGGACGGTCGCGCCTCTCGATCCGATCCTGGGCGTTTACGCGGCGGTTACACGCCGCACCCTCGACGGAAGGAACCCCGGGGGTTGGATCCCGGACCAGAAGGTCACCGTCGGTGAAGCGCTGCGCGCCTACACGTACGGCAACGCGTGGGCGTCGTTCATGGAGCGGAAGTGGGGCGCGCTGGCCGTGGGACGCTACGCCGACGTCGTGGTGCTCGACCGCGATCTGTTTGCGGTGGCTCCCGAAGCGATGGGGAGCGTCAAAGTGCGTTATACGATCGCCGGTGGGAGGGTCGTGTACACGAAGCCCTAGCCAGAATACTTGAACCCTGCCTCCTGTAGCGTGAGCGCAACGCCGTTTTCGTTCTCCACGCCCGCAGCGATGACCTCGCCGAGCACGAGCGTGTGATCTCCAGCCGGCAGTGTTGCGACGACGCGACACTCCACCCAGCCCAGCGAATCAGCGAGAATCGGCGCCCCTGAGACTGGAGCCGGCTTCGTCTTGATTCCCTTGAGTTTCTGGGGAGCCTGGTCCGAGGTGCGGCCCAGTTTCGCCGCCAAGTCGCGCTGGCCCTGCTGAAGCACGCTTATTGCAAAGTGATGCGAATCGCGCATCATATCGATGGTCTTGGACGTGTTCTCCACCGCGACGACCACCATCGGCGGTTCAAACGCCGCCTGTGTCACCCAGTTGGCAGTCATCGCGTGCTCGTCGCCTCCTGAGGCGACCGTCACGGCGTGGAGCCCATAAGGGAAGTGACGGAGCACGGTCTTTTTCGCGCCTTGGTCCATGGGTCTCCTCGGTCCCTGTTTCGGCTGGTGGAATATTGACCGCGCTGGGGCTGCGCGCCAAGTTGCCGCGATCCCTCCCGCCCTCACCGTCAGGAGGTCCGACATGTCCCGTCCGATCGTGCTAACGCTCGCGACAGCCGCGCTCGTCGCCGGCGCTGGGAGGGCGATTGCCCAGCAGCGTCCCCCGGCGCCCAAGCCCCCCCCGATCGAGGAGCTCGAGGCCCGCGCCCGGCAGGACTCGCTCGATCCCGAAGCCCATTTCCGGCTGGCGCAACGCTACTATCGCCTCAAGCGACTGGACGACGAAGAGCGCGAGCTGCGTGCCACGATCGCGGTGGATCCCCGTTATGCCCCCGCGTACCTCTGGCTGGGCGATCTGCCCTTCGACCGCCGGCCCAAGCTCTGGGAAGAGGATCGCAAGGGCAAGGTCCCCGAGGCCCAGCGCGCCGCTGTGGAGCAGTCGTATCGGCTGTGGCGCCAGGCGTTCTTGATCGACCCGATGGTCGATTTCCGCGTCATCGGCGCGAAGCCGCCGGAGGAGGGGATGGTCGTCGTGCCCGAGTACGGGCGCTACACCACCGAGTACATGCTGTGGCTCGGCCTCGGCGCATTCGGCGCCGGACGCTATGAGCTGGCCTACGGGGCGCTCAAGTCGTGGGTGGAACGCGCGCACCCGAACCAGCCCCGCGATTCGCTCCCCGACTTTCTCTTCTGGTACCGCGGTCTCTCGGCAGCGCACCAGCGCGCCTACAAGATCGGCATCGAGGACTTCCAGGTTCTGCTCGACCGGTCCCTTAAGGCCGAGCAGGCCGACACGTTGCTGCCGTTCCAGCTCGGGACCAACGATTACCGCTACGTGCTCGCCGTCCTGCACCACCTGTGGGGCAAGCCGGCCGACGCGATGCGGCTTTACCAGGAAGCGATCGCGAGCGACCTGGGCCTCTACATGGCGCACGTCCGGCTGGCGCAGATGTACCGCGAGTACAAAATGTGGGACAAGGCGATCGAGGAAGCCCGGCGCGCGATCGAGACCAATCCGGACGACGCGACCGCCGTACTCGAGCTGGGAGTGATTCTCGCCGAGGCCGGACGCCCAGCGGAAGCGGAAGCGACCCTGGGTCAGGCGGCTGCGGCGAACCCGCGCGATCCGCGCCCCAGTTACCACCTCGGCCTCGTGCGGCAGCAGCTCGCGAAGGCGGGCGAGGCGCGGGAGGCGCTCTCGCGCTTCGTCGCGATCGCGCCGCCTACGCGGTATGAGCGCCAGATTGCCGATGCCAAGCAGCGATTGGCGGCCATCGGGCCGTGAGGGTCTGCCTCCTCGCGGTTCTCCTGATCGTGCCCGTCATGCTGCGGGCGCAGGGGACTCCAGTCCCGAGCCGCGATCTCAGGGAGTTGCAGGCGATAGCGCGCGCCGACTCCAACGACCCTGTGGCGCACTACAACGTCGCGGCAGTGCTAGTGGACAAGCATCGTTACGACGACGCCGAGCGGTCATTGCGACAAGCTATCGGCATCGACCCTCACTATGCCCCCGCGCTTCTATTGCTCAGCCGGGTGATCGGAGCGCGCGCGACCAAAGGACCGATAGCGGTCCTTTTCGACGGCCCGCGAATCATGTTCGTGCGCGTTGCCAAAAACAACAGCGAGATGATGCGGTTCCGGCGGCGAGCGTTTCTCCTCGATCCCCTGCTCGAACTCGGGCCACCCAATCGCGAATGGCTGCCCGCCAAATGGGCCGGAACGTTGCGCCAGGCGTTGCGCGCGTACGAGCACGCACAGTGGTCCGAAGCCATCACGGGGTTCCAGACCGTGATCGACCGCACCGTGCGGCCCACCGACTCGACGCGGGTCCCGCCCGTCGCCCTCTGGTTCCGCGCCCGAACCGCGATGCGCGTGGGCGACTACGATGGCGCGATCAGGCACCTGCAATGGCTGACGGCGTTGGCGAGCCCTGACTCTGCCTCGCGCGAACGGATCTGGAACCCGTTCGTCGGGGAGGAGCTACGCTACATCTTGGCGTACGTCCACCAGCAGGCGAGCCGCTGGGACGATGCCACTCGTCTGTATCAGGAGCTGCTGGAGCAGAATCTCGGTTTGGATGTGGCGCATTCCCATCTTGCGGAGATCTACGAAGCGCAGGGGCGCTGGTCTGACGCGATTCAGGAGCGGCGGCGAGCGATCGACGCGAATCCCGAGGACCCGGGCCTCCTCTTCGACCTCGGCTCCACCCTGGCATACGGCGGACAGTACGAGGAGGCGGAAGGGACCCTCGTGCAGTACGCCGGCGCGCATCCGCGCGAGTCTCGGATCTACTACCTCCTGGGATACGCACGCATGCGGCTTGGCAAGTCCGGAGCGGCGCGCGAAGCGCTCACGCAGTACCTGGCGTTGGCGCCGCACCGCTACGGTCAGCAGATTGCCGATGCGAAGCAGCGCCTGGCGGCCATCGGGCCGTGAGACCGGAGGCACGCGTGCCCCAACGCATCGTTCTCCTTCTGTTCACACTCGCGGCGGGTGCGGCGCCGCTGCCGGGTCAGTTCCGGCTGCCTGTGAAGCTCGAGGAGTTGGAGCGGCGAGTGAAGGCCGACTCGAACGATCCGGCGGCGCATTTCAACGTGGCCCTGGCGTATTGGAACACGAAGCGGTGGGCCGATGCGGAACGCTCCCTGCGCCTCGCGATCACGATCGACCCGCGGTTCGCTCCCGCGTACATGGCGCTCCACTATCTGCCCTACGCGCAGCGGAGTCGCCTCTGGGACGAGGTCGGCGAACGGCGCGTGCCGGAGGAGTGGACGACGCGGATACAAGAGTCGGAATCCTTCTTCCGCCGGGCCTACCTGATTGACCCGCTCGTCGAGCTGCGGAGCGGCGACGTGGTGCAGCCCCGCTCCACCGCGTACCTGCAGGAACTCGAGCTGGTGTTCGGCGAGCACGTGCGCGACTACTACGACGGTCTCGATCAGTACTTCCTGGCAGAGTACCAGAAGGCCTACGATCGCTTCGCGCGCGTGATCAATTCCATTGACGGCGACCGCCACCCCGACCGGATCCCGAGCAACGTACTGTGGTGGCACGGGCTCGCCTCGGCCCGGGTCGAGAGGTGGCCCGAAGCCATCGCGGATTTCGGATTGCTGATGGACCGCTCGCTCGAGCCCACGCGCCGAGATTCGCTGGTGCACTTCCCACTCCGCACCAACGAATTCCGCTACGTCCTGGCGTACCTGAAACAGCGCTCGGGGAAGGTCAACGAAGCGATCGACCTGTACCGTGAAGCAATCACCAACGACATCGGCCTGTACATGGCGCACGTGCGGCTTGCGGAGATGTATGAAACCGCGCAGATGTTGGACCAGGCCGTCCTGTCGCGGCGGAACGCCGTCAACGCCAACCCGGACGATGCAACCCTGCTCGTCGACCTGGGCAAGACCTTGGCCACCATCGGCCGTTTCGGGAATGCCGTCGAGCCGTTGCGGCAAGCCACCGATATGAACCCCCGCGATGCACGCGCTTACTTCTATCTCGGTCTCGTGCTCGAGCAGCTGGGGAGCAAGGACGCCGCCCGCGCCGCGCTCACCAGGTTCACTTCTCTCGCGCCGAGCCGTTATGAGCGACAGATCGCTATCGCCAGGCAACACCTTGCCGCGTTGCAGTAGCAATCTCCGCGTGATCGTCGCCGGCGCGGCTCTGCTGGCGGCGGCTCTCGCGAGCCGCCTCCCCGCTCAGCAGCGCTCCGCCTACGAAGAACTCCAAACCTTCTCGGGCGTGCTGAACCACATCCGCCTGAACTACCCCGACTCGGTGAGCTACAGCGAGCTCGTGGCGGCGGCGATTCGCGGCGTCCTCCACTCGCTCGACCCCCACAGCCGCTTCGAGTCGCGCGTGGAGTTCGAGCGACAGAACGCGCTCGATCGCGGCGAGTTGTTCACCGTGGGCGTGGCGCTCGAGGACGTCGAGGGCGCGGCCACCGTGCTTACCGTCATGCCCCGCAGTCCGGCCGAAAAAGGAGGCGTTCTTCCCGGCGACCGCGTGCTCGCCGTCAACGACACGTCGGTCGAAGGCCTGGGGATGAACACCCTGCGGCTGCGCCTCGCGGGCGAGCGGGGCTCCAAGGTGCGCCTCCTGCTCGCGCGGGGGCCGAGGCTCGAGCCCGATACCTTCAGGGTCACCCTCAAACGCAATCCCTTCGAGGTGCGCTCGGTGTCGGTGGTGCGCATGGTGGATTCGACCACCGGGTTCCTGCGGCTCGAAGACTTCCTGGGCAATGCCGCCGCCGAAGTGCACGACGGCCTGAAGAAACTCCGTGGCATGCGCGCCCAGCGGGTGATCCTCGACCTGCGCGGCAATCCCGGCGGCAGCGTCATCTACGCCGTGGAGATCGCGAGCGAGTTCTTCCCCAAGAACACCGTGGTCTTTCGGACCCGCGGCCGGAAGCGCGACGTGGATACCACGTATGTCACGAAGCGAGACGGCGACTTCCGCGACCTGCCGCTCATCGTCCTCATCGACGAGGGCAGCGCCAGCGCCTCCGAGGCCCTGGCCGGCTCGCTCCAGGACCACGACCGGGCGCTGCTCGTTGGCCGCCGCAGCTTCGGCAAGGCGCTCATGCAGACGATCTTTTTCCTCCCCTCAGGCGACCACGTCTGGCTGACGGTCGGACGCGTGCTCACCCCCAACGGTCGCTTCATCCAGCGCCGCTACCGTGGCATCGGATACGAGCAGTACCTGAGCTTCGCGGGGAGGTCCGGTGCCGAAGAGGACACGTCGACGATCTTCAAGACCGATTGAGGGCGGCAAGTCCGCGGCGGTGGCGGGATCACTCCGGACGTCGTCATCCCCGTGATCGCGCCGCTGCCCGTGTGGTGGAGCGCCGCCGCCGATTCAGGGTTGGACGACGCCGTGGCGGACAGCGTCGCCCACACGCTCGCCGCGACGCCCGCGGCACGCGCCGCATGGCTCACCGCGGCCCCGCAGTGGCGCGCCTCGCTCGTGCCCCCCTTCCTCGCCCGCGTCCGGTCGCGCCTCGGCGTCGCGGCCGTGACCGACAGTCTCCTCGACCGCCGGCTGGCGCGCATCCTCGCCTCGCGCGCCGCCGAGGTCCGCTGGGGCCCCGACGCCCGCGAGGAGTTCCTCGTTCGGAACGACGGCACGATCCGGGCCGCCTCCGAGCGCTTCCCCCGCCTCCGCGAGCTCTTGGCCCCGGCCCCGAAGTAGGGCATTTTTAGGGTCCATGGCGACGCGTACCCGCTCCTCGGCAAAGGCTCCCGCCAAGGCCGACCTGCTCGAGCTGTACCGCCTGATGTTTCTGTCGCGCCGCATCGACGACAAGGAGATTCAGCTCAAGCGGCAGAATAAGATCTTCTTCCAGATCTCCGGCGCGGGGCATGAGGCCGTGCTTGTCGCCGCCGCCAAGGTTCTGCGACCCGCCTACGACTGGTTCTATCCCTACTATCGCGACCGCGCCCTCTGCCTGGGGCTCGGCATGACCCCGATCGAGATGTTCCTCTCGGCGGTCGGCGCCGCCGAGGACCCGAACTCGGGTGGGCGCCAAATGCCCTCCCACTGGGGTCACAAGGCGCTCAACATCGTCAGTCAGTCGAGCCCGACGGGGACGCAATTCCTCCAGGCGGTGGGGTGCGCGGAGGCGTGGCTGCGGGCGGACGCGCCGGTGGACGACGACGTCGTCTACTGCTCGTGCGGCGACGGGACCACCAGCGAAGGGGAGTTTTGGGAGGCGTTGAACAGCGCGAGTAACCTGAAGCTCCCGGTGTTGTTCCTGGTCGAGGACAACAAGTACGCGATTTCGGTCCCGGTCGAAGTGCAGACCGCCGGCGGCTCGATATCAAAGCTCGTAAGTAATTTCCCCGACCTTCTGGTCGCGGAAGTGGACGGCTGCGACCCGGTCGCGTCGTACGAGGTGATGCTCCGCGCCGCCGAGTGGTGCCGCCAGCGGAAAGGGCCGGCCCTCGTCCACGCACACGTGACGCGCCCATACTCGCACTCGCTCTCCGACGACGAGATCCACTACAAGCCCACCCGCGAGCGCGACGACGAAGCGAAGCGCGACCCCCTCATCAGCTTCCCGAAGCGGCTCGTCGCCGAGGGCGTGGCCAGCGAGGCGGAGCTCGAGGCGATCAGGGCGCAGGTGGAGGAAGACGTCCAGGTCGCCGCCGACATGGCTCTCTCCTCACCGCAGCCGAAGGCCGAGACGGCGTTGCTCTGGGTGTACTCGCCCGACGTCGACCCCACGTCCGAACAGTTCGACACCGAGGACGATCCCCATTTTACCGGTGAGCCCACGACGATGGTGGATCTCCTGAATGGGTGCATGAAGGACGAGATGGCGCGCGACCCGCGCATCCTCGTCTTCGGCGAAGACGTGGCGGACGTCAGCCGCGAGCAGTACCTGAAGGACGTGAAGGGCAAGGGCGGGGTCTTCAAGGTGACGTGGGGGTTGCAGCGCCAGTTCGGGGGCAACCGGGTGTTCAACTCGCCGCTCGCGGAGGCGAATATCGTCGGCCGCGCCATCGGCCTCGCCACCCGGGGCCTCAAGCCCGTGGTCGAAATCCAGTTCTTCGACTACATCTGGCCGGCCTACCATCAGCTCCGCAACGAGCTGGCGACGATGCGGTGGCGGTCGAGCAACGCCTTCGCCGCTCCCGTCGTGGTCCGTGTCACCTACGGCGGCTACCTGAAGGGCGGCTCGGTCTACCATTCACAGACGGGTGCCGTGGTCTTCACGTCGGTGCCCGGCCTGCGAGTGATCTGTCCCGCGACCGCGCTGGACGCCAACGGCCTACTGCGCACCGCCATCCGCTGCGACGACCCCGTTCTCTTCCTCGAGCACAAGCACCTCTACCGCCAGACTTACAACAAAGCGCCGAACCCGGGCCCGAACTTCATGATCCCGTTCGGCAAGGCCAGGGTGGTCCGGGAGGGCACGCACCTGACCGTGATCACATACGGCGCCGTGGTGCAGCGTTCGCTGGTCGCGGCCAAGGAGCTTGAGGAGCAAGGCGGCGTGAGTGTCGAGGTTATCGACCTCCGGTCGTTGTCTCCGGTCGATTGGGAGACGATCGAGCGCTCAGTGCGCAAGACCAATAAGGTCATCGTAGCGTACGAAGACTCGCTCTCGTGGGGCTACGGCGCCGAGATCGCCGCGCGTATCGCCGACCAGTGCTTCCCATGGCTCGACGCCCCCGTCAAGCGGGTCGCGTCCGCCGACACCTTCGTCGGCTACGCCCCCGATCTCGAGGACTTCATTCTGCCTCAGGTGGACAATCTCGCGCACGCGATGCGTGAGCTGCATGCGTTCTAGGGCGGTCCTCGCCTACAGCCTGTTGTTCTTCTTGTCCGGGGCCACGGGGCTCATCTACCAACTCCTGTGGGTCCGCGTTCTGTATCAGTCCTTCGGCTCCACCATCCAATCCATCACGACCGTCGTCGCCGCGTACATGGGCGGCCTCGGCCTCGGCGCCTGGCTGTTCGGCCGGATCGCCGACCGCAGCCCGCGCCCCGCGGCGCTGTACGGCTGGTTGGAGATCGCGATCGGGGTCTTTGGGATCGTCTCGCCGCTGGTGTTGTCGCTCGCCCACAGCCTCTACCTCGGTCTCGGCGGCGGCAGCGTCGCGCTCCGCTTCGGGCTCGCGGCCCTCGTCCTCCTGGTGCCCACAACCCTGATGGGCGGCACGCTGCCCGTGTTGACGCGCGCCTTCATGGGGGACGATCGCGCGGAACTCAAACGATGGCTGGCACGGTTCTACGGCCTAAACACCCTCGGCGCCATGGCAGGGACGGCGCTCGCCGGCTTTTTCCTGATCGAGTACGTCGGCGTTCGGGCGAGTCTCTGGGTCACCGCGGGGGCCAACCTCGCTCTCGGCGCCGCCGCAATCGTGCTTGCTCGCCCCCTGCCGACCGTCGCGCAAGCCTCCGAACACCACGCCACGAGGCCCACGTCCCCTGATCCTCTCCACACCCTCGCCGTGGTTCTCCTGTGCGTCACCGCGTTTGCGTCCCTCCTGAACGAGATCGCTTGGACGCGGGTGCTCGTGATGATCGTCGGCGGATCGACCTACGCCTTCACGCTCGTGCTCGTCGTCTTCCTGCTCGGCATCGGGCTCGGCAGCGTCATCGTGGCAAGCCCGATGCCAAG
>Ga0193739_1000362_pt1 | contig 12773 bp, 10 predicted proteins | sample L2a2metaG_FD_144926 | JGI IMG/M metagenome (GOLD analysis project Ga0193739, IMG submission 144926) | Soil microbial communities from a riparian zone of the East river system, Colorado, United States - L2a2 | ecosystem: Environmental > Terrestrial > Soil > Riparian zone | place: USA: East River...
AGCCGATGCGACAAGCCGCGCTCGAGCTGCTGCAGCGCGCGACGCCGCTGCGCCGGCGAGCCGGCGTCGATCAGATCGGCCGTCGCTTCGGCCTGGAGCAAGTCCATCTTGCCGTTCAGCACGGCGCGGCGCGTGAACTCCCCGGGCGCGGCAGGCCGCGCCCCGGCGGCGACGAGCGCCGCCAGCGCGGCGGCCGGCACGACCAGCCCGCCGTGCGTCGAGATCTCGACGAGGTCGTCGCCCGTGTAGGAGTGCGGCGCCGGAAAGCAGGCGGCGAGACAATCGTCCACAGCCTCGCGCGCATCGGGATGCAGCAGTCGCGCACGGAACACGGTGCGCGGAGGATCGGGATGGAAGGGTTCGAGGCAGCGGGCCGCGAGTGCGAAGGCATCGCGGCCCGAGAGACGAATTAGAGCGAGAGCCGAGCGGCCGGGAGGCGTCGCGAGTGCGGCAATGACGTCTGTAAGCAGTTAGGTCTTGACGGGCGCCGGCACGCGGCCGGCCGCCACGGGTGCTTCGCGCAGGCGCTTCTTCGCGATCAGGTATTGCTGCGGAATGCTGAATATGTTTTGCGCGGCGTAGTACAGGTTCAACCCCGACGCAAAGTTCAGGAACAGCACCGTCATGAAGATCGGCATGAAGTACAGCAGCATCTTGGTCTGCGGATTCGGCGGAATGCCTATCTGGCCGACCTTCGACAGCGCAAACATCGACAGCCCCATGAGCAGGGGGATGATGTAGTACGGATCGGGGCGGGACAGATCGGGCAGCCACAGAAACGGCACACCGCGGAACGCGATCGTATTCGCGAACACGAAGAACAGCGCCAGCAGTACCGGCATCGGCAGCAGCATCGGCAAGCAGCCGCCGAAGGGGTTGACCTTGTGCTCTTTGTAGATGCGCAGCATTTCCCGCTGCAGCCGTTCGGGATCCTTTTTGTATTTCTCCTGAGTCTCTTTCAGCAGCGGCGCCACCGCCTGCATCCGAATCCCTGACTCCATCGCCTTTTGGTTCAACGGCCACAGCAGAATACGCACGACGATGCCGAACAGAATCAGTACCCAACCGTACGCCAGGTTGAGTCGCTCGTGCATCCACAGCAGCACGTTGAGGACGAATACCGAAACCGGCTGGATGATCGGCCGGAAGATGCCGCCGTAGGGGTTGGCGTCGTCGAGGCCGTGCCCTATCCGTGACAGCTGGCGGTATTCCAGCGGTCCGGTGTACACCTGATAGCGGAACGCGCCCGCGGATTGCACCGGCATCGTGATCGTGATGGTGGCGCGCGTCGCCGCCTTGCCGGTGCGCGGACCGCCGACCGCGATCGCGCCGCCGAACCTGGGCTGTCCTTCTTCGACTGCCAGGGCCGCCGTGAAGAAGTATTTTGATTTGACGCCAACCCATTCGAACGGACCGTCGAACACCGCGCGCTCGCCCGGATCGAGCTTCGAGAAGTCGGTGCGTTCCGCTTTCGCCGCTTTCGTCACGACGGAGTAGTGACTGAAATCGTCCGACGAATCCTTCTCCACGGAACGCAGGCCCTCGGCCAAATCGATGAGCAGCACCGCACCGCCGCTCCCCAATCTGGTGACGGTCCCCTGCACCTCGAAGCGGTACTCGTCGGGAACGAAGCGGTACTCGAGCGCCACGCGCGATCCGCCGCGCTCGCCCGCGAAGCGCAGGACCTGCGGACCCTGCCCCGCGTACACGACGAGGCCCGGCGCGGCCGGTGACGGCTCGAGATTCCAGTCAGCGAGCGACACGGTGTCGCCGCCGGGCAGCGCGAGCCGGTGACGCAGAAACGCGCTACCGGGGGGCACGAGGTCGACCGGCTGGCTCGAGTCGCCGGCGCCAAATGATTGGTATTGCAGTAGTTCTGCCGAGAAGAGACGGCCGCCGCGGGTCGAGAAACCGAGACGATACAGCGGGGATGTCACCCAGACGACGCGGCCCGTGTCGGTCTCGGCGGTTGGGCGGTTGGGCGGTTGGGCGGTTGGCTGTGCCGGTCGCGCGGCAACCGGCGGCACGGAGTCGCGCACGGCAGCGCTATCCGCCGAACCGCCCAACCGCCGATCCGTCGGTTTCGGGGGCCAGATGAGCGTCGGCGCGATCCAGACGAGGACCATGAGGAAGACGGCGAGAATGAGGCGCTGTCGATCCACGGTCAGGCCCTACGGCACGGGGTCATAGCCGCCCGCATGAAACGGATGACATTTGAGAATCCTTCGGATCCCAAGCCATGAGCCTTTCAGCGCGCCGTAGCGTTCGACTGCTTCGTACGTGTAGCGCGAGCACGACGGCTCGAAGCGACACTGCGTGAACACCAAGTGCGACAGCGTCAACTGATATCCGCGAATGAGCGCCATCACGCCGAGTCGGGGGAGTCGTTGCACCGTCACGTCAGCGTCTCCACCGCGCCGGTCAATTCGGCGCGCAAGACTGCAAAGGAGGCGGTGTACGCCGAGCGCTTAGCGCGAATCACGAGATCGATCGCGGGAAGGTTTCGCAGCACTTCGCGCCGCAGGATCTCGCGGAGCCGGCGCCTTAGTCGATTGCGATGGGCGGCGGACGATTGATGACGCGGAACGATGAGTCCGAGACGCGCGTGACCCGAAGCATTGTGACGCCAGACCAAATCGAGATGCTCGGTGCGCCGCCGGCGCCCCGCTTCCCAGCAGGATGTGAGCTCCGCGCCGCGCGTGATGCGTACGCGGCGCGGGTACCGCTCGCGCGTTTACCGGCTCCGGTGTTTGGATGGAATACGGACGACGAGCTGCTTGCGGCCCTTCTTGCGCCGGCGAGACAGTGTGGCGCGGCCCCAAACGGTTTTCATCCGCGCGCGGAAACCATGCTTATTGGTGCGCCGCCGATTGCGCGGCCGATACGTCGGACCCATAAATTCCTCGAGTAAGGCCGGGAAAGTTACCCGACTCGGGACGCGACGGTCAAGGTTGACTTTTCCACATGCGGCCCGTACTTTCGGGCCGCCCTTGCTCGACGTCCTTCCTCAATTCGAATCGTGATGGAGCAATCAGTCAAAGAAGCTTGGAAGCGTCTCCTCGACGAGGCTCGACGCGAACTCCCCGAGGCGACGGTGCGGACATGGCTCGAGCCATCGGAGCCCATCGCGCTGGACGAGGGCCGTCTGATACTGGGCGCGCCCGATCAATTCGCCGCGGAGTGGAACGAGTCGAAGCACGCGTCCTTGCTGGCGCGCGCCGCCGAGCGCGTGCTCGGCCGGCCGACCGCGGTCGTGTTCCGCGTGCAGGAAGACCGTCAGCGGCGGCCGCAGATGGACTTCTTCGTCGCGCCGCGCGAGCACTCGGGCGTGGCGACCGCGTCCACGGTCGCGACCACGCCGCTCAACGACCGCTATACGTTCCAGACGTTCGTCATCGGTAAGTCGAACGAGCTCGCCGCCGCCGCGGCCCACGCCGCGGCGGAAGCGCCGGGCAAGACGTACAACCCGTTGTTCATCTACGGCGCGACGGGACTCGGCAAAACCCATCTGATGCAAGCCATCGCGCACGCGGTGCTCGAGAGAAATCCCGAGACGCGGCTGCAGTATTTCGGCGCCGAGCAGTTCATCAATGACGTGATCGAATCGATTCACGCGCGCACGATGTCCGAGTTCCGCCGCCGCTATCGCAACGACGTGGACCTCCTCCTCGTGGACGACGTGCATTTCCTCGAAGGCAAGGAAATGACGCAGGAGGAGTTCTTCCACACCTTCAACGCGCTGTTCGAGGCGCACAAGCAGATCGTGCTGACCTCGGACCGGCAGCCGAAGGAGATCCCCGGGCTCGAAGACCGGCTGATCTCGCGGTTCGAATGGGGCATGGTCGCGGATATCGGCCATCCCGATCTCGAGCACCGCATCGCCATTCTCCGGAAGAAGGCCGAGCAGGATCATCTCGAGCTGACGATCCCGGACGACGTGCTGCGCTTCATCGCGGAGCACATCCGCTCGAGCGTGCGCGAGCTCGAAGGCTGCATCATCAAGCTGCTGCTGTTCGCCTCGCTCAAGAACCGCGAGGTCACGATCGAGCTGGCCCGCGAAGCATTGTCGGACAAGATCCGCCAGGGCGAAGAGGGCTCGGGCTACGGCAGCGGCAGTGGCGCGGCGCCGAGCATCGACCGGGTGCAGGAAGTCGTGGCGCGGCGCTGGGGCGTGACGCCCGAGGGGCTGCGCTCCAAGGCCCGCACCAAGACGCTCGTGATCCCGCGCCAGGTGGCGATGTACCTCGCGCGCGATATGCTGGGCATGCAGCTCGTCGAGATCGGGCAGGCGTTCGGCGGCCGCGACCATTCGACCGTGATTCACAGCGTGGACAAGGTGGAACGGCAGATGATGCGAGACCGCACGTTCAAAGAGCGCGTGGAGATGGCGCGACAGGAATTGACCGCACTGTAAACCAACACGCGGTTGGGGATAACGGCGCGGCATGTGGGTTGTGGGGATAGCACACCGGCTATCCGCAAAGCGCCAACAGTCCCAACAGTGCACCAACATTATGTGACGGAGTACAGATGACGTGGTGGTTGCGCTTTACCGACATCGCCCACATATCCCCGATGTCTACTACTACTACTAGTATTTCTATATAGAGAAGCAGTAGTAAAGACTTTCCTCATTTTGGAGACAACGCGGCAGTCATGAAGTTCACGATCACACGCGAACAGCTACAGGAAGGCCTGGCGGCGGTAGCAGCCGCCATCCCGGCCAAGACGACGTTGCCGGTGCTGGCAAACGTCCTGGTGGAAGCGTCCAAGCAGAGCGGTGGATTACGGCTGTCGGGGACGGATCTGGACATCGCGGTGAGCACGACCGTCCCCGCGGAAGTAGACGCGGACGGTGCGGTGACGTTGCCGGCCAAGAAGCTCGTGGACATTGCTCGGGAGCTGCCGGCTGGACCGGTGCGTGTCACCGCGGCGGGAGAGGCGCGCGTCTCCATCGAGTCCGGGCGGTCCAAGTTCAAGCTGCTCGGTCTGCCGCGGGAGGAATACCCGTCGTTCCCCGTGGTGAAGTTCGAGAAGGCGTGGAAGGCGGCCGCCGGCGTCGTACAGAAGCTGGTGGGTCATGTCTCGTTCGCCGCTTCCACCGAGGAAAGCCGCCCGATCCTGAATGGCGTGCTGTGGGAGCTGCGGCCCGATCGCATGCGCATGGTGGCGACGAACGGTCACCGGCTGGCCAAGATGGACGTTCCCGCCACCGGCGGCTCGACGGCCGATCTCATCGTGCCACCCAAGGCGCTGGAGCAGATTCGCCGGCTGTACCCGGGTGACGCTGAGATCGAGCTCGCCAAGAGCGACAACCACATCGGCTTCCGCGCCGGCGGCACGCTCGTGTTCTCACGTTTGATCGAGGGGCCGTATCCGAACTACGAGCAGGTGATCCCGCGCGAGAACGACAAGCACGCGACCGTCGACAAAGCAGCGATGGCGGCCGCGCTGCGCCGCATGAGCGTCGTCGCGAGCGACCAGACGCACCGCATCCGGCTCGCGTTCTCGGGCGGCAACGTGAAGTTCTCGGTACAGACCCCGGACCTGGGCGAAGCGCAGGACGAGCTGGCGGTGACGTACGAAGGCGAGCCGCTGGAGATCGGGTTCAACGCGATGTACCTGCTCGAGATCCTGAAGTACATGCCCACCGATGAGGTGCGCTTCACGTTCAAGGCACCCGAGCGTGCCGCCACGATCGAGCCGGTCGGCTGGAACGATCCGGCTTCGTACATGGCGCTCGTGATGCCGCTACGGCTGGTGGATTAGCGAGTCCGCCACAGAGTCCAACGGCAACGGAATCACCGGAAGTATGGGAGGCTCGATCACCGGCGCGTCGGGGATCGAGTCTTCTTGTATGCGCGGGACCGGAGTCTTCCCGCCGTGGTAGCGCGCCAGAATCAGATCGCGCCGCGCGAGCATCCGCGCCGGCCGGTAGGCCGGATTCGACGTGCGGGGCTGCGGCAGCGTCGCGGCCAGCGACGCCGCCTGGGCATTGCTGAGTCGAGCCGGCGATACGCCGAAGTAGGCTTCACTCGCCGCCGTCGCGCCCCAGACACCGGGGCCCCACTCCGCCGTCGTGAGGTAGAGCTCCATGATGCGGTCCTTGGGCAACGCCACTTCGAGCCGCAGCGCCGTCACCGCTTCTTTCATTTTGCGAAACAGCGACCGCGATGGAGAGAGATAGAGGTTTTTCGCGAGCTGCTGCGTGATCGTACTGGCACCACGGTGCCCGCCCGCCGCCCACGCATCACGCAGCTCCACGACGTCAATTCCGTGATGCGTTTTGAACCGGGAATCTTCCGCGATGATGATCATGCGCTCGAGCACATCGGGCCGGCGGGCGGACGGGCCGGCGGGCCGATGCGCAATCCGGCAGTCGTCGCGCAACCGCATCATCGCGGTGCATCGCGGCTCGTGATCGCGCCACCAGATCGGCGGCGGCCAGACGGCGAACAACCACACGACGAACACCGCGCCGGTCACTAGCAGAACGCGTCCCGCAATCCTAGCTTTTTGCACCGCCATGGACCTCGAAGCCCTCCAGCAGCGCCTGCAACAAGCGCTTGGTCCGGAATTTACCGTGGGCCCCCTGCTGGGTCAGGGGGGGTTCGCGGCCGTCTTCCGCGTCCGTGACACGAGCTTGAACCGCGACGTCGCGGTGAAGGTGCTGGACGTCGAGCTGGCGCCCTCCCCGAACGTCGCTGAGCGGTTTCTGCGCGAGGCGCAGACGGTCGCCCGGCTCGAGCATCCGCATATCGTGCCGATCTATAAGGTCGGCCGGCAGGAAGAAATCTTCTACATCATCATGCGCTGCATCGACGGGACGTCGCTCGGCGAGCTGCTCGAAACGCACAAGAAGCTGTCGGTGGGCGACGCGGCGCGCATCGCGCGGCAGGTGGCCGATGCGCTCGCCTACGCGCACGCGCACGACATCGTGCACCGCGACGTGAAACCAGACAACATCCTGCTCGACAAGAGCGGCCACGTCCTCGTCACCGACTTCGGGATCGCCAAGGCCGCGCAGGCGGCTCAGGCCGCAACGCCGGGTAGCTTGCAGCTCACCACCGAAGGGATGATTGTCGGGACGCCGCAGTACATGAGTCCCGAGCAGGCGTCGGGCGACAAGCTGGACGGCCGCTCGGACATTTACTCGCTGGGGATCGTGCTGTACCAGATGCTCACCGGGGCGCCACCGTTCGACGGTCCGTCATCGGCATCGATTCTCGCGCAACAGCTCACGCAGGCGCCGGCGCCGATTCGCCGCGAGCGGCCGGACGTGTCCGAAGAGATGGCCGTGGTCCTCGAGCGCATGCTCGAGAAGAATCCCACGAAGCGTTTCCAGACCGCCAGCGAAGTCAGCCGGTCGCTCGTGGATGCACTGCCGACGGCGGCGCGCAATCGCGTGCAGGTGCCGTTCCGGCGGCGGCTCACCTCAATGTTTTACAAGTCGCTACTCGGCCTCTCCGTGGCGGGGTGCCTCTTGTTCATCGCCTTCGTCGCCGGCGCCGCAGCCGTGGCCTACACGCTGTTCAGCAAGCCGCCTCGCGTCGAGGCGCGGGCACCCATCCCCGACAGCCTGGCGCGCGCGCTGCGCGCGCGCCGCGTGCTCGCGAGCGGCGAGGTCGCGATCTTCGCCTATCAGCCCGGCGGCCAGGAAGACACGACGCTGTTTCTCGTGACCCGCCGCCGCACGATCGTCGTCACCCCGCACCAGATACGCTCGTATGCGCGCGACAGCGTGCGGGCCGATATGGATCTCGACTTCCGCGGCGGTATGGCTGCCCGGCTGGTGATCAAGGGTATCCGCTCGAAAGAGCCGACCGACACGGTCTTTCGGAGCTTGTCGTTCCGCGACGTAATAAAGCTGGGGCCCCACCTCGACCGGCTCGCGCAAGAAGATTCGACCAGGCGACCGCGCACTCGAGTCCAGACACGCCCGCGCCGGCCTTAACGACGCCGGGTCGGCTCCCGCGTCGAAAGGCCGTACAGGCTCACGCCATCCACGCGTGCGACATCGCCCGGCGTAGACGCAATCGCGCCGAAGCGATCCTGCCCGCCAATCGATAACCCCAGCACAAACGCCCCGCGGCGCAGGTCGCCGTCAGTATCGAGCCGTACGATGATTTCGATCGGCCAGCGTCGAGGTATGCCGCGTCCGGTCATGCCCGACGTCCGCCAGCTCAAGCCAAACGCATAGGCCGCTACCGAATCGGGGGTGACGCGCGCGTGTGTGGAGACGCCGAGAGCGGGAATCGGTCTGGGATGCCAGGTCAATCCGGGAACGTAAGTGAGCCGTTGCTGCAGGCCGCGCACGACCGGCTGGCCGAGATTCGCGGCCACGAGTCCCACCGTGAGAGCCGGATATGGGGCATACGAGGCGCCGAGATCCCACCCGGTTGCCTTGCCGCCGTCGCCGCGGTAGTGCGCGACAGCAAAGCCTGCGGCGAGTCCCCCCGCCCCTCCTGCGAGCCCCAGGCGGTAAGTATGTCCACGCACCCCATCGTCGAGGACGTCGCGTTGATAGCCCAACGACAATCCCCGCGCGTTGAAGCCCGCGTTGATCTGCCGCAGGCGGCCCCTCGAGCCGGGGTCTCCGATCGCGAACTCCGCATAGATGGATGCTTCGCGCTGCACGCCGAGCCCCGCGGGATTGACCCAGATGGCGCGCGCGTCCTTCACGTCGGTGGGATGGAGGTACGCGGTGGCTCGGTTGGGAGCGACTTGCTGCGCGACGGCCGGACGGCCGGACGGCCAGACGGCCAAAAAAAGAAGCGTGCCGAGCCTGGCCCTCAGGGCAGCACCGTCACCGTGGTCTTGGAGACCTGCGTCCGCGGAATCGTCATCGCCTGAATCGGCAGCGTGATCGCCATGGTCGTCGAATCGTGCGACTCGCCGCCCACGTAGCGCCCGTCCACCGCGATGTAGTCCATACCGCTGCGCACCCCGGTCCCCGCGACTTCGAACGGCTGGCCGGCCTGCTCGCCGCTCCCTTTGATCGTGAAGTTCGACGTCACCTCGAGCCGCATCACGCGGGTGCCGCCCCGGTCTTCCCACGCCGCGGCGTGCGAGCGGCTGATGTTCGTGACCGTCACGTTACCGGCTGCGCGATCGCTGGTGGTGGTCGTGTCCGTCCACGTCGCGCCAAGCGTCAGGCCGGACGCGGGGAGGTGGGGGAAAAAGTTCTTGAACGAGCCGACGATGGGCGAGAGCGACTGCGCGGCCACGCTATCGGACGCGACCTGATTTCGGAAATCACCGGTCGGAGCCAGCCGTCCAACGAAGGAAAGCCCCCTCGCCGCGCCGAGGTTGATGCCCATGGGCGCGGTGGTTCCGGAATCGGGAGCGATGGAGTCGATCGTCACGGTCGTCGGATAGCCGCTGCTGTCCGCGGGACCGGTGATCGTCACGGCGAAATAGATGCGCAGTCCGAAGTCGAGCGGCTGTCGCATGCCCTGGAATTCCTGTTCGATGTGAATGACCTGATGCATCGCGTAGCGCAGCGCGCTCGGTCCGAGGCGCAAACCCTGGGGCGGCGCCGGCGGTGGAGCGCCAGGCGGCGCCGGGGGTGAAATCACCGGCGCAGGTGGAGACGGCGGACTCTGGGGCGCGCAAGCCATCACGATCAGGCTTGCTCCAACCAAAACAAAACGTCGCATCGACTATTCCTTGGTCTTGGTACGTCCGAAGATGGCCATCACCTCGGTATCCTCGCTCGTCACCTTGAGCAGCTTCCATCCCCGCTTGCGCATGTCGGTCCGCCAGGTGATGAGCTTCTCCCACTCCTGGGCGGTGGTTCGAAAGACACGCAAGTCGGCGACATTCTCCCAATGGGGAGGATAGGGGGCGGTTGGCTTCGTGGTCACAGGGGAGGAAGTGGCGGGACCATAAGCCGAGTTCTGTTTACTCGTTGGTACGAGCAGATGGTCATCTCTCTGGGATAGCTGTCGCCAGCCATCTCGTGCGGCCTACCCGCAGCTCGAACGACCCGGGCCGGGTCTCGCTGCTTATTTGGCCTTGCTCCGACCGGGGGTTGCCGTGCCACGCCTGTTACCAGGCGCGCGGTGGGCTCTTACCCCACCTTTTCACCCTTACCCTTTGGATACAAGGGCGGTCTGTTCTCTGTGGCCCTGTTCCGTCGCCTCTCGGCGCCCAGGCGTTACCTGGCGGTCTGCCCTGTGGAGCTCGGACTTTCCTCGATGGACCCCTTCAGCCGGCCCACCGCGACCATCGGCCCCACCACTTCCAACTGACAAAAGTACGGGGCGCCCGGTGCCTCCGGCAAGCCTTTACCTCGCAAAGCGCCGAATCATGCGACCCAAACTGTCGGTCGCAGCGCCCCCCCCGGTGAGCCAGAATCCGTGGTTTTCGCCGAACACCACAGACCGCAGGCGCGCCGCCTCGCCCGGGGCGAACGTCGCGCGATTCGGCTCCAATCCCACGGCGGAGAGCACGTAGATCTGTCGCTCCCGGTAGTTGCGCAGCAGTCCGCGGGTGTGGCCCCCCCTCCCGTCGCGCTCGCGCAGCCACAGCAATGCCGGTGCGTCGCGCGTGGAGAAGCCACGCAGCAGGCCGAGTGAGAACCAGTCGGCGGGCACCTCGGTCGCGTGAAACGCGAACCGCAGCTCAGGGTGCAGGCGGCGCAGCTCGCCGCGCAACCCCACGGCGCGCTCTGCCACGGCAGCCTGCAGCGCTTCGAAGTAGCGACCCAACCAGCCGCGCTCGAGCAGCGTGTCGTAGCGCACGGTGGGAGGCAGTGCCGTGAGCCGCTCCGTTTCAGCGGGATCCAATCCCAAGGCCGCCAGCCCGACTCGATAGTCGGCGTCACAGAACCCGCTGCCGCGGTAGTACGTCATCGCGCTGTCCAAGTCCACTGCGACGCCGGCGATGACATCGGGACGCGCGCCCCCCAGCCGCGCCAGCGTGCGATACGCGGGACGCAACGCCGCGCGCCAAAACAGCGAGTCGAGCCCGCACGGCATCGGCATCAGGTCGCCGTGTCGATTGACTTCGTCGGCGCCCGGGGATGGAATGGCGACGAGGGAGACCGCGGGAAACCAGCGCACACTCGTTGCCTGGATACGCTCGGCCGTCACGCGCCAGATGTTACGTGTGCCGAATGTGTCGGCGAGCGCCGGCACCGGAATGATCGTGGCGAGCGCATTGAGCGCGGCCACGTCCACAAATCCGAGCAACGAGTCGAAGGACTGCGGCGTGAACCGGCTCCACAGCACCCGCATGCCCTGCCGCGCGATCCATCCCGATACGGCGATCGAATCATCGCGGCTGCTGCTCGCCGCCCCCGCCCCCGGCTGCGGCAGCGTGATTGCAGCGGCGCCCGGTGGCGGCGTGAGAGGGGGAGGATGCACACTCACCTGGAGCGGTGCTTCCGCGAGCCGCAGCGCGACCGGATTGGTGGCGGCGCGCACAGTGGCCCACTCGGCGGGCCGGCGGGTCCATCGTGCCAGAGCGTCCAGGAAATCGCGTGTGCGCCGATCCTCATTGCCGGCGGCCAACAAGCTGCGGCTGGCGACAACGATCAGGCCATCATCCACCCGGCTCGCGGCGACGAGCGCACTAGCGGGTGCGCGGGCGAGGGTCTGACTGCGGTCGCGCACCTGCAGCGCATGGTTGCGGCCCGCCGGAAACGGCGCGAACCCCGCGTTGTCGAGCGCCGAATGGGGCTGTGGGGACGCTGGCGCGTCCACCGGCTCTGCGGCGATCGCGATGCCGGCGCCCTGCGACGCCAGCCATTGGTTCATGACCCAGCGATCCAGCGTTCCGTCCTCGTTCTCACCTCGCCCGTCGCTCCGGTATCCCAGGATCACCACGCCATGCCGCCCGCGAGTCCACTCCGTGAGAATCGCCAGATCACCGATCGTGAGCGCGTCGGAGGGACTCTGCGGCTCGCGTCCGCCCAGGACGATGACCGCGCGGTAACGGGCGAGGTCGCTGCGCGTCAGGTGCGGATAAAACTGACGGTACTCCACGCGGTACCCGGCCGCATGCCACGGCGCGGCCGTGGTTTCGAGGACCAGCGGGTCCGCGAGCGTCAGGTCAACGAGGAGGAGCCGCCGCGCCTCCGACTGGCAGCCCGCGATGAATACCGCGAGCGTGAGGCCGAGCAACCTCACTGCCGCTGCTCAACGAGGCGATTGTATTTGCGGAGTGCCGCCCGCAGCCGGTCATGGGGCAGCGCGTAGACGCGCATGCCGTTGATGCCGGTCATTGTTTGTGCGGCAACCATCGCGTTGACGATCGCTTCCTCGGTGGCCTGGATCGTGGCTTCGAACAGTGGCGAGATCCGTTCATTCGGCATCAATGTCACGCTGACGTTCGCGTCCGGCTTCGCGGCGCCGGGATTGGCCGTCGAGAAGGCGACGAAAATGTCGCCGGAGGGATTCGCGCCGGTTCCTCCCAGCCGTCCCACGCCGAGCGAGGCTCGTTTGGCGACGCGCTTCAGCTGGTGCGGCAGGAGCGGTGCGTCGGTCGCGATCACGATGATGATCGAACCTCTCTCGGTAGAGATCGTGTCGCGAGTCGGTAGCAAGTCGGGGATCTCCTGGCCGACGGGTGCGCCGGCGATGGAGAGCCGGCCGCGGGAGCCGTAGTTGCATTGCACCAGCACACCGACCGTGTACCCCCCACGCTCGGCGGGGAGCCGCCGCGACGCTGTGCCGATGCCACCCTTGAAGGCGTTGCAGACCATCCCGGTGCCGCCGCCGACGTTACCCTCGGCGACCGGACCAGCGCGGGCGCTGTCGAGCGCCGCG
>Ga0193739_1000364_pt1 | contig 12749 bp, 11 predicted proteins | sample L2a2metaG_FD_144926 | JGI IMG/M metagenome (GOLD analysis project Ga0193739, IMG submission 144926) | Soil microbial communities from a riparian zone of the East river system, Colorado, United States - L2a2 | ecosystem: Environmental > Terrestrial > Soil > Riparian zone | place: USA: East River...
TTATTCAAAACGTGGTTTGGATAGAAAGTTTGCCGATAGTCTTTTTAATTTGCTCTTGCCGATTGTGGGGCAAGACGCTGACATAAAATTCGAGGATCAGGACGAATGCGCAATATGTAAGAAAAAATTCAAACTCGGCCTATCTAGATACATTCCATCTATAGGATGGGCAACACATAGCGAATTGTGCGAATCGTGTTATACACTTTTATCAAGTCATGAAAAGAACTATTGTTGCATCTGCCAAAAAAAACTAGGTCTTAGAAAGTATTCTGCAAGAATTAGTTGGAATCGCAATCTTATGTTGTGCAAAGAATGTTATCTTGTTCGAAAACCTCAAGTTCAAAATAAGGTTTCGGTAATAGGTGACAGTGGTGAATCGATTGATACTATGAAAAGTAAGACAAGTACCTCAATTCCCTCCAATCTTTTGAATAAATCAGTAATAATTGGAACTGATGATCCTTTACACATTCTTAAAATTAGGTTCGCCAAAGGCGAAATAAGTAAAGAAGATTATCAGGAGATGAAGAGGTTACTAAAAGATGAATGATATTCTTGGGTTATCAATTTATCAATATGCCGCTTATTCATAAAATGCAATTGGTCCGTTTGTTTTTTATTAGCAGATATTATAGCTTGTAAATGAATATTTTTCAAAGAATTGTTTTCTTACCGTAATTAGATTAAATATATATATTTTTTAAAATAATCGTATAATTTCAATAAAATTCTAAACTAAATTAAAATATTTTATTCTTATCTCAGAATAATATTTATAGTGGATACCTTTACAATGCGCTAATGAATCGTACTTTAATACTGGCAAGCTCACTAGTAGCTAGTTTCTTGCTTGCAAGCAGTATTGCTTTGGTTCCGTATTTTTCAGGGAACAATGCGGTGCATGCACAGGAAACAGAAGATCAAGGACAAGGAGAGGTCAAACACGTAACTTTAATTGCATCAGAAACAGAAGTGGAAGTCGCTCCTGATAACGCATTGCATCCAGGAGGTATCACGTACAATGCAATGGTATTCAATGGTACTATTCCAGGACCAGTTATATCAATAGATCAAGGTGATACACTAAACATCACATTAAAGAATGAAGGACAGACTATACACAGTCTTGACTTTCATGCAGGATTTGGTCCAAGTAAAGCAGTATCTGGCAGCGTGAAACCAGGTGAAGAAAAGACATGGTCACTTACTGGAGAATTCCCAGGTGTATTCATGTATCACTGTGGTGCTGATGGTCTCAACGGAGTATGGGAACACATTGCTAACGGAATGTATGGTGGAATAGTTGTTCACCCAACAGACGAAGAACCAGCAAAAGAATTCTATATGGTATTCAGCGAATTGTACAACAGCGCTGATCAAGGTCCATTCGTAGGTAGCAATGGAACAGGAGCATTTGACATTGGCAAATTCATATCAAAGAATCCAGACTTGGTACTGACAAACGGTATGGCTCACAAATATGTCCCAGCAGTTGGTGAAGTAAATAAACTAGAACTTAACAAGGACGCAGAAATATTCCAGGTAACCCCAGGTGAATTAACCCGTTGGTATATAGTTAATCCAGGACCGAACGACGGTGTATCATTCCACTTTATCAGCGGAATACTTAGCGTACGAGATGGTAGCAACACAGCAAACAACGGCTTTGGAACACAGGACATGAATGACGAAACATGGTGGATTCCTCCAGGTTCAGCATCAGTAATTGAATCAACATTCCCAGAAGCAGGTCTCTATGTGGGTGTTGACCACGCAATGGCAGATGTAGTAAAAGGTGGTGCATTTGCAGTAATGGCCTCGGAAAACTCAACTGCAACTGATCATCCAGAAGGAACATGTGTCCCAGCAAAAGGTGAAGGCGTAGTATGTGCAGAAGTAGAAGATACAGAAACAGCTGAAGGCGCTGAAAACCAAACTGAAGCAGAAGCAGGTGAAGACGCCGCTGGCGGAACTCAAACTGAAACTGAAGATGGAGACGGAGCAGGAGAAAATCAAACTGAAACTGAAGATGGAGACGGAGCAGGAGAAGGTGCAAACGATGAAAATGGAAATTAAGAAAATGGCCACGGTGAAAGCGAAATAACACAGCTAAGATGCTAAATACCAAAGGCAGTAACATGACTGGCGATACGGGTGGAAATTCCACCATGTGCAGCTAGTCATTAAATTCTTCTTTTTTCTCTTTTTTGTTATAAAATAACACAAAGACTACTGCTGTAGAGATCAATTACTTCAGAAAAATTTGCATTCTATTTGAAAATGAGATGTATCATTTGCTGACAACAATTAATAATACTCTGATTTTTTTAACAGATGATTTAATGTATCTGGAATCATTTCAAATAATACAAATGTAAATTATTTGACTTTGCTTACAAACTGAAAGGAATATAATGACTGTACATTTAAAATTCTAAGATACATGAAAAGCCTGATAACGCGAGTAGGAAACCATGAAATACTAAATGAAGGATATTTCAAGTATGTAATTAAAAAAGATGAATCTAAAGGGATGAGGGTTCCAGTTACAATTTATGCAGATGAGAATCTGGTTTCAAAAATGGCGTTAGATAGAACGATTGATCAGGCTGCAAATGTTGCTACATTAAGGGGTGTTGTGAAACACGTGGTGGTATTGCCCGATGGACATGAAGGTTATGGTTTTCCAGTGGGCGGCGTCGCAGGGATGGATTTGGAGGAAGGTGTGATAAGTCCTGGAGGAGTCGGATATGACATTAACTGTGGTGTTAGATTAATACGAACTAATTTGAGCGAACAAGAAGTAAGACCAAAGCTAAAAGATCTTGTAAATGAATTATTTCATGCAATTCCGTCTGGAGTAGGCAGCTCAAGTTCAAGAAAAGTCACAGGATCAGAACTAGACGAGCTACTTATTGAAGGGGTGAAGTGGACCATTCAAAAAGGATATGGCCGGGAATCTGATATTGACGTGTGTGAGGAAAATGGTTGTATGAAAGGTGCGGATCCTGTACAAGTCTCGGATCTTGCCCGGAAAAGAGGAGGGCCACAATTAGGCACGCTTGGTTCAGGCAATCATTTTCTTGAGGTACAAAAAGTAGAAAAAATTTTCGATGAAAAAGCAGCAGGAGCAATGGGAATTGAAGAGGGTCAAGTTACCATTTTGATACACTGTGGTTCCAGGGGATTTGGGCACCAGGTTTGCAGCGACTATTTGAAAATTTCTGAAAAAAAAATAAGGGAATCAGGAATGAAAATCATAGATAGAGAGTTAGCATGCGTTCCTAACAACTCTGAAGAAGGCGAGAACTATAGGAAAGCAATGTATTGCGCATTGAATTTTGCATGGTCGAACAGACAAATGATTACACACTGGACAAGAAATACCTTTGAAAAGGTACTGGGAATGACAGAAGGCGATGCTGGTATGAATTTAGTATATGATGTTTCACATAACATAGCTAAAGTGGAAAGGCACACTATAGATGGTGAAGGAACAAGGGATCTAGTGATACATAGAAAGGGAGCGACAAGGGCCTTTCCAGCAGGCGATAATCATATTCCAGACAAATATCGCAATATTGGTCAACCAGTTTTTATTCCAGGATCAATGGGGACAGCAAGTTGGATACTCCTCGGAAATTCAAAATCATTAGAATTAAGTTTTGGATCTACAGCCCACGGTGCGGGAAGAACAATGTCAAGATCTGCTGCTAGGCGAAACTATACAACAGATAGCGTAAGAAAGAATTTGGAGTCAAAAGGAGTCTACATAAAAGCACTTAGCAGAGAAGGAATGGTTGAAGAGACACCGGAGGCATACAAAGACGTAGATTCAGTTGTAGAGGTATCACACTCTCTGGGTATTGCAACAAAGGTTGCACGTTTAGTTCCAATTGGGGTGATTAAGGGATGAGTCAAGATGAAGATCCGGAACTTGCAATAATTAAGGCCCGAAAAATGAAACAATTGAAAGAGAAAGCCGCATTAAGTGAAAAAATTAAGGAAGATGAGATAAAAACGAACATGACAAAAATAGACGATAAAGAAATACTCCTAAAATACTTGTATGATAGAGGGGATGAAGTCCTCCGATTGGCGGACTCACAATTTCCAGTTCAGACAAGGATCATAGTGAAGAGAATTGTTGAATTGATCAAATCCGGTGAAATAGATTCCCTCATATCAGGAGGCGAATTGTTGGCAATATTCCGTTCTGTGGGACTACGCATTCGAGTTGATACTAATATTAGAATTGAAGACCATGGAAAGTACATCTCATTTGGAGAGAAATTAAAGGAAGGAATCTGAATATCTTATGATGTTTGAAATGGTGATTTTATTTAAAAACAATATTGCTAAATTCCAGAACTAATCAAACCAATGAATTGAAAAATAATGTTACCAGAAAAAAATCACTCAGCAGTTTTCAGTGGACCTAAGAATTTTGAAATTAAGGATCTGCCTATATCTAGTAAAGATAGTGATGTATTACTAAAGACTCTGTCATGTGCAGTTTGCGGATATGACGTTCGAGTGTTTAAAGAAGGCCATAAAAAAGTTCGACCTCCAATCGTTTTAGGACATGAGATATGTGCAAGGACCTTGAATAAACTAAATTTACCAAATAATCAGATAATTCCTGAGGATAGTAGAGTTATTGTTTCTCCACTAATACCATGTTTAAATTGTCATCATTGCAGCGCAGGCTATTTTAATTCTTGTAATAACCTTAACGAAATTGGATCAAGTATTAACGGTGGATTTGCTGACTACATAAATATTCCTCAAAATAATATACTAATTAATGGTATCATTCCTATTACAAATAACATCCGTGATGATGAAGCATCACTTATAGAACCTTTATCTTGCTGTCTGAACGCACACCTGAATTTCAATATTCCAATTAATGATGAATTTGTCATAATTATCGGAGATGGCCCGATTGGATTAATCCACCTGCAAATATCAAAACTGTATGGTGCGAAGACTATTGTTGTTGGCAAAATTCCATCAAGATTAAAAGAGGCAAAATCAATTGGTGCAGATGTTGCACTTTTGAATAATGATCCGGAGGAATCAATAAAAACAATATGGGACTATACATACGGAAAAGGGGGGAAATTGGTTATTGTGGCGACTAGCAATCCTGAAGCAATAGACCTGGCCCTAAAAGTAGCAGGAAAAAATTCAATTGTTAGTTTATTCGCAGGTGTATCCAAGAATAAAATTCTGCGAATTGATCCAAACTTACTTCATTATAATCAAATAGCTTTAAGTGGAAGCTTTAGTTCTACTCCCAAGATAATGAAAAAGGCCATGGATTTGGTGCATGAACAAAAGATTGATTTAAAGAGGCTGATTACTCATAGATTTTCACTATATGAAATTGACAAAGCATTTAATCTAACTGAGGCTTGCAACGGATTAAGGTCAGTAATAAATTCCTTTTAAGTTCAATTTACTGTTTTTGTCGTCTCTGGTACAAGCTCATATTTGGATTTGTATCCTCTCGGATTTATCATGAGTCCATTGTAATTAAAGGTTGACGAGTTGCCTACAATTACAGTTGTAATCATCCCTAACATATCATTGTAATCCAGCAAGTTCACTAATGTGGTAACTACTATTTTCTGACTCTCGCGGAATGCACCCTTGACAATCGCAACAGGTGTTTCTGGTTTTCGATATTTGAGAAAAATGTCTCTCGTATCCCTAAGCTGATGAATCCTCTTTTTGCTCGCAGGGTTGTAGATTACAGTTACATAATCCCCTAATGCAGCAGCCTCAACTCTCTTGACAATAATTTCCCATGGCACAAGTAGATCACTCATGCTTACTACTGCAAAATCAGTCATCAAAGGAGAGCCAACTAGTGCAGAACAAGAGTTTAAAGACGAAACGCCTGGAACACATTCAACATAAATTCCGTCATTATGTTTCCACTTCTTGTCAGCAAGAATTTCATAAATTAGACCTACCATCCCATAAATTCCAGGATCTCCTGATGAAACCAATGAGACTATTCTTCCCTTTTCAGCAAATTCAATAGCTTGATTGGCTCTATCAACTTCTTGAGTCATGGGATATCGATAAACTTCTTTACCCTGAATTAGATCTTCTATTAGTGAAACATAGGTTTCATATCCTACGATTATTTCGCTCTCTTCTATAACTTGTTTTGCCCTGAAGGTCATATGATCATGATGTCCTGGACCAACGCCTACCACATACAATCTTCCCCTAGTATTTTGCATATCTACATTACAGACTGTAGAATAATATAATATTATTTCTAATTTTGATAGTTTTAAAAGTGATCTTCCATATTTCTGAGCAGCTCATTTATCAGCTTACATAGAAAATCTTAAAATGGAATCAAAATTATTGTCATAATATGGCAGATTTGGATGAATTCACTAAATTACTATTGGACAAAATAATAAACAATGTAATCTCATGTCTACCGATGATAGAAAATATGTTCAAGGATCAAAATAAAGAGCTAGGCAAAGATATTGGAATTGTTAATAGGAAAGACTTTATTTTAGGAGCTGTTTGGTGCATAATCTTAGAGAAGTACATTATTACTTGCTATCTTCACACCGGTAAGACTATTAATTATGAAAATGGAATGGAAATAAGCAGATATGTTTTGGATAAAATTTCGAAATCAGATCTTTTAATGTCAATTAATAATGGCTAACCAAAGATCCCTATTGAATGGTGATTGATTTGAGTAACCTGTTGCAGTATGCTTGATGATATTATCTAGTCTCACTTTCATGAAAATTTAATTAACAGTATGCACAAATTCATTTTCTAATTTGGAAAAAAGTCTAGATAATCCAGAATTCTTCAAACTGGGTATCACCATAATTTATGCAATCGTAATTGCATTAAGTATTGATGCATCAAAGACCGTTTTTATTCCGTTTTATTCGATACCGGCGAACCTCATAAATGCGACGATTCTCTTTTATGGATACTTTATCATAATAACAGGTTGGATTGAATATTATTTCCATATGCAAAAATCTCAGGACATACAGAAGTCTGGATTGGGAGGATTTGTAATTGAGCTGGGAATACTGTTTCTGTTCTATTATATCATAATTGCAGGAAGTAATGAAAACGCGGGTTATTTGATTCCTGATGTTTATTTATTCATCACGCCTCTGATTTTTCTCCTTTTGACTCTAAAGGATATGTATAGAGTTAGTAACTACCAAAATGAAAATTTGCTCAAGTATAGGAATTTGTCCAGGAACTTTCTTTTTGTTTCTGTCATAATTTCATTATCCTATATTGCTGAGACATATGCAACCGGCTTTCAATCTTTTGGGGCCTTTGCATTCTATAGAGACTTGATATTTGCATTTTTGATTCTTACACTTTTTGTTATCTATAGGATAATGAAATGGCGCGAAATCAATAATGCTTCTACAACTTTCTGAGTGAGAATATTTAAGAATTAAGGTCGTAGAATTTTATAAATAAATGGGGCTCCATTATGACATGCGAGTATCAGAGCACCTCATTTTTCAGTTCTATTCACTAGTGTAGTTGTTGAAGTATACTGCTGACTTTAATCCAAAAATATTGAAATTTTAGGAATAATTCCTACTATTTTGATTTACTTCTATTTATAAAGAAGGACTTTACAAGCGTAATATGTACTATGGAGAAGGTTATCTTTACCGACATTGACGGGACATTACTAGATTCTCATCTTCCAGATATTAAGAAAATGAAAAAATTGGTAGAAAAAACTTTAGAAAGTGGTGCTCATTTGATTTTATGTTCTTCAAAAACAGAACCGGAACAAAATAAAATCAAATCTAATATGGATTTGCATGAACCATATATCGTAGAAAATGGAGGAGCGACAATAGTTCCTATGGATTATTTTAAGAAAAGTAAGATTATTAGTTCGATGATTTTTCAAAAAAATTACATTATCGAAACTGGCGGCCCGGCACAGAGAATCAGGTCTATTCTGAAAAAAATTAAAAATAAACATGATATAGATTTCAAAGGAGTATCCGACCTGTCGATATCCGAACTTTCAAAGATTACCAAACTACCTCGAGACTACACTAGCAGAATGATGAAAAGGAAATATAGTGAAACGATAGTTCAAATAGATAATAAAAATTTCCCCAAATTCGCAAGTATCGTTGAAAAAGAAGGGTTAAAAATAATACCTGGGGGTCAATATTTTGATATTACTCTAGGCAATGATAAGGGAACAGCTGTCAAAGTACTAATTGATATTTTTCGTAAAGAATATTCAAATAATGTTATTTTCTTTGGTATTGGAGACAGTAAAAACGATGAATCCATGCTAACTTTAATGGACTTTCCGATGTTAGTTCAGAAACCCAATCGTAGTTGGGAAAGTTTACAAATGAATGACTTACAGAAGATAAATGGTATAGGTCCAACGGGTTGGGAAATTGCACTTGACCTTGTACTCAAATATTAACTCATGCTATCTGAATCGTTTCGCAGAACTTTATTTTTGAAACCTGAGTTTGATCAAATTCTGTCCTCCTAGCTTCGTTACTTCAATCAGGTTTTCCCGTTCAAGTCTTTTTAATAGTCTCCACAAACTCGTTTTGGGCAGTATGAATTTATTCCTAATTTCTCCTTCAAATGCTGCTCCCTCCTTTTCAGAGATATAAAATAGTATTTCCTTCTCCTCTGGTTTCAAATTTCCTTTTTGTCTGATAATTTCAGTAACCAAGTTGTGCAGATCTGAATCCGTAGGGGATTCGTTACCTGTTTGTTCTTTGATAGGAGATTGTTTTTCAATAAAATTATTTTCTTTAAACGTATTGGTTGAAGTATCGGATTTCAAAGAATCTATTTTGATCGAAGATGATTGTATATGTGGATTAAATTTTCTTCTGTACTTCCGCATCATGAAAAATCCAACTGATACTGCAAGTGGAATTAACAGTAAATATACAGTAGAACTTGAATTCAGAAATAATTGTTCTTGTCTTGGAGGTTCTAGACTATTTAAAGCTAGAGTGGCATACTCTAGAGCCTTAACGTAATTTCCCTGGGAAAATTCAATATTTGATTTTGAAACAAATCCTGATGCTTGTGAAGTATCAACATTCATGCCTTGCAAGTCCTCTACTTTACGAGTGGCGTTACTCATCGTATCCTTGGAGATTTCAAATGACTCTGTGATTATTCCTGATAAATCGCTGGCATTATTTGCAAGACGTTCTGCATCAATAAAATTACTCTGATTTAATGCAGTCTTTGCGTTATGGAGAATGTCCTTGACATCGCCTAGATTTATTCCTGTGTGTTCACTTTCTGCTTTTGCCAGATCCAATTCTGCTGAATTTATAGATATTATTGCTTGTTCTCGTGTTCCTGCATAACCAATAACATAATCTATAGAAATTCTACCTTTATCGAATGATAATAAATTCTGTCCTCCTAATTTTCTAATTAATGATGGTGACTGTTCTCCTAAATTGGTTACTACTGCATCATTGGGTAATTTTACTGTAAATGGAAAAGCAGAATTTATAAGAAAGCTCCATTCTCTTTCCTGTTTGTTAACAAGATCCGGTGTTTGATAGGTAATTCTTATCTGTGATTCATTTTGTGAATTAATCTTTATTTCATTAGTTACAGAATTGAACGTATATACCAAATATTTCGATAGGTAGTTTCTCACCAAAATGTCGTTAATGTTGCCGCCAACTAATGGCAATGTAATTTCGTTAGTATTAGTTTTCAACCGAAGATCGTATTGTACAATTGAGTCCCCATTTGACAAAATACCAATAAATACAGAGTTAACTTGATACTGAATCTGGGAAAACCCTATATCAAAAATACTGCCAGACAAGAAAACAAATACCATTAAAACGATTAATAACACAACTAATCTCAATATAAAAACGACCTCAAATAAGAGAATGACTTATCGATTCTTGAATTACCACTATTGTGATCGTGGTATAATCCTAGCAGACCAGATAAATCGCAAATCATAAAAAGTTTAAGATTAGTATTCATATGATTAGTTAGGTTGTATTATTGATATTCAGATATTTTTTTAAATCACTTTTTGAGTACTGTTCGATCCATTTGAATTTTCTCTGAAGAGTACTTGTATAAATTTTTGTCCAATCCAAATCTACATATTCGCACCATGATTTGAAAACACGAGGATCTATATAGTTTCTTAATGAAGTACCGAGATTGTAATCCTTAGTTTCTTGTTGAAGTCGTAATTGGAATTCAAGCTTTTCAATTCTTTGTTCCTTCTTTAATTTCTGTAGCTCAGTTTTCCATTTTTTCTCTTTCAACTCAAGTTTTAGTTGTTTGATTTTATCTTTTTTGTTAGCTAATGACTGTTCAAATTTTTCCCATGCCTTTTTGCTTGCCGGATTCTTCGGGTCTATTCCTTTTTTGTGATTACAAGTTACAGCGGCTTGAAGATTTGCAATTTTTGCTAAGTATACTTTCTTAAATTCACTTTCACTCTTACTAAGTTTCAAATTTGGCGCAGATAGATGCTTCTTTACTACTGCAGTAGCTATGTAAGTTCTAAAAACCTTTGCAGTCAAATTAGGGAGATTCTCATTATCAATTGATCTGAGGAATTTATTTACTTTAGACGATGTGATGTCTTCAAAGATTTCATCAGTTCGATCCTTTCTCTTCATGAAGAACAGCAAATTCTCATAAAGCGCTTTTGTATCAGGACTGGATATTTCCAACGTCTTTTGCCAAGGAACACTATCTTTGCCGAGGAAATTGAATTCTATTAGAACCTTGTCATTAATTTTTGGAAACTTGAGATGTTCGACTCTGAGAGTAGACGCACCAATAGTGTCTGCTTCGTCAGGATCTTTTTCATCACCAACTCTCATGGCCAATTTATATATGAGATAGCAAACTGTGGCAACCTTTCTACTTGTTGTATCCTTAGCGTATAACATCTGATTAATAATCTCCTTTTCAATAGCAAAAACGTAATGTTCTAGTTTCTTTGCTGTGTCATATTTTGCCTTATCATTGTCTTGTCGTAAGTAGGATGAATCATGCAACCAGACATACTTTCTCTTTCCAGTTAGATTTTCTATCCATGAAGCTAACCATGTTGAATAATGGTCATGAACAATAGCCTTCCACGGTCCTTCGGGTACAGATGCATTCTCCCCTAGATTGAGTGTTACATCATTGGGAGTAACTCTAGGCTTCCATTTTCCTCTTAATGGATGAAGGCCCCTTCCCATAAATATTCCAGGAGGTTCAACAAGCCAATTGGCAACGTCAACTTCGATTCCATCTATTTTCGCTTTTCCATAAATCGATTTCAGCTTTTCCTTTTCTATTTTTTTCCCCTGGCTAATTCTTCTTTTTTCTTCTCTTGGAAGTGATTTTATTCTTATTTTTTCATCTTCCTTAATCTTTAATTCCTTGTCAACCAAATTAAATGCCTCAGTCATGTCAATTTCATCAATTTTTTGAACCGATCTAAATCGTTCGGGGAGTAATTTCTTGAAATCAGCAATAAAATTTGATTGAAAAACAGGATCCTTAACATAATGGGTGTCCTTCTTTTTTGCCCATGCATAAATGGGTTCTTCTTGTTCACGATTTAAGAAAAGGATTTCTCCTAGAATTTTGATATTTATTCCACGCTGAACATATTCTGGTGGGAAGGCGACACCATTATGTTCCAATTCTGTCCATTTATTTGAAGTCGCAACTTTAGAGGATATTGTCAACTACATTCAAAATGTCTAATTAACTATTCTTAAACCTTATCCGCTTGAAATATCTATCACAAGTTTTCAATATTGCACAATTGATTTATTTATTCTGCTGGAAAAAGAAATAACATGAACTCAACTCAACTGGTAAATTTTCCTGCAAAGCTTACCTACAAGATAAGTGATGTCTCTGAAATTAGGCCAATGATTGATGAATTTATTGATCATTATAGAAAGTCCGAATCAGAAGAGTTCAGTTGTAGAATATTACTACCACGTCGTTTGAAATCCGAGAATCATGTGAAAAGATTAGGTGCCATCATATATGCTGAGATAATGCTTTCACTGAAAAAAAACAAGTTAATTGCCAATTTGAGAGATATAAGATATATCCACGATGCCAATAATTATGGATGGTTGCTGTTGAATCCAAAAATAGCAGAAAAATTGTAGATAAGGCAAGGATTTTGGTTACTGACTAGTATTTTTGAATTTATTCATCACAAACGGGACTTCAAGTTTTAAGGCGTTGCTCATAGTTATTGAAATAATTAACCCTACTAGTAACCCTCCAATTAAATCACCCACATAATTTAATCCTAGAAATAAATTTGACATCATGAGCATCGGTGGCAGTATCCAGAGAAGATAAGCATATCTCTTTCTCTTTAATCGCAAGATAGTTGCAACAATGTAAGCAAATGCAGTTATGACGGCTGTGTGATTTGAGGGGTAAGAGAAATTGCGGGCCTCCGTCAATAAGCTATCACTTTCAAGTTGAAAACCCTCTGGAAGGTTGGGTATCCTTTGCGATTCCGGTGGTTTTGGCTGAGCAATTAGTGGTTTCATATAAGAAACCAATATGGCTATTGTCATGATTGTTATCATCAATATCATTCCCATTTTTCTCGTTCTTCTAATTATGGTAAAAACTATGGCCACAAAAATCAGGTTTATCACCTCTCCAAAAGATGAAATGATTACGAA
>Ga0193739_1000365_pt1 | contig 12741 bp, 9 predicted proteins | sample L2a2metaG_FD_144926 | JGI IMG/M metagenome (GOLD analysis project Ga0193739, IMG submission 144926) | Soil microbial communities from a riparian zone of the East river system, Colorado, United States - L2a2 | ecosystem: Environmental > Terrestrial > Soil > Riparian zone | place: USA: East River...
AGGAGGTAATTGTAGTTGGGGGAGGAAACTCAGCCGGCCAAGCTGGTGTGTTTTTAGCACAGACAACAAAACGTGTACACATGCTGGTAAGATCTAACAGCTTGGCTGAGAGTATGTCACGCTATCTGATTCGTAGGATAGAGAACAGCCCCACAATCGTACTTCGACCACAAACAGAGATTGTTGCCCTAGAAGGAGGTGATCATCTCGATTCCGTTTACTGGCGAAACAATGCAATAGGACATACTGAGAAGCACGAAATAAGCCACGTATTCATCATGACGGGTGCCGATCCGAACACCGATTGGCTCAATGGCTGTATGACACTCGACCCAAAAGGCTTCATAAAGACGGGCCCTGATCTATCGTCAGAAAATCTGAGTTCTGTAGGATGGCCTATTTTGCGTCAACCATACTTGCTTGAAACCAGTTTACCGGGTGTTTTCGCGGTAGGCGATGTACGGGGTGGCAGTGTCAAACGTGTTGCATCGGCTGTGGGCGAAGGATCAATCGCAATTTCATTTGTCCATGAGGTACTAAAGGAATAGGAAAAATGGCTGGAGACAACTTAGACTGGATGAATGATTATAATGCTTCAGCGATAATGTCCTGGGATTGTCCTCTTTGTCTTCTTCTATCTTCTATAGTATCAGATACACTGACACGACTTTTGAGATCCTTGGTCCGAAATTTTACACCTGCTTTCTTTGGCTCTTGTAATTTTTCAATAGTGCTTGCACTCATGCCGAGGTCACTTTTTACCTTTACTTCTTTTTTCCTTTTCCTTCAACAGCCGCCTACCCCTGAACGACAGAAATTGAAACCTCAAACAAGCCCAAAAAAACAGACTTCTTTACTGAAGATTCAAAAGTCGATAGCAGATGTTTCGAAGAAGATAGAAAAGCAGACAACTCAGATTAACAAGATAGGTCAAAACCTTCAATCCGTACAGAAGCAAGTAAGAGCAGTAGAAAGACAAACAGAAATAGTTAGTCAGATACGTTCCCAAGTAAGTCAAATTCAAGGACAATTAGCTCAGGTTCAGAAGAATATTCAAAAAAGACCCTCTGTTATCTTTAGAAAGGTGTAGATAGGCATTGTTTCCGTGGTGGAAACTGCTACTAACAAAACCCTAGGCTTTGTTAAGAATGCATCTCAGGATGCTAATGGATTCCCAAATTTCATTTTTTAATATTTGAGATGTACCTGCTTAAGATAAGAATTTATATTCTTCGAAAAGTGTATCCTTTTCATTAAGCCTCAATGTCTTAAGGCAAATCTACAGTATGGATTTCATCTTCACATGTTTGGCACATAAACCTATTACAATCATCACACCATTGTACTTCAGTTGTACTATTACATGAATCGCATTTTGGTTCTCGACCTCTTGAGATTGCTCTTAGTATTGATAATGTTAAACCTGGCCTCCTTGTAGGTGAAAGAAACGTAGCTAGGTCTGTTACGGTTACTATCCCTACTATCAGATTATTTTCGTCGATTATTGGAAGCTTACGGATTTCGTTTTTCAACATGATTTCTGCTGCTCCATCTATTGTGGTTGTAGTCTCTGCTGTTATAAGTGGACGTGAAGCTAAACTTTCAAGTAATGTATCACGAAAATACCTTCTTATTAGATCCCTTTCTGTCACTATTCCAAATGGTCTACCGTCTTTAGTTACAATAACACTCCCCACTTTCTTTTCACTCATCAGAGCTGCTGCATCAGCCGCAATTTTTGAAATATCTAGTGAAGCAACATTGTGAGACATTATTTTTTCTATCTTAGCAGTACTTTTTTCTACAAATGATTGCAAGGCTTCTGACTTCGCTAGTTCGTCAGTTATCCCTTGAACTTCATTGGGAGACATATTAACCTGTTGAGCTATGTTTCTGATAGAAAGATCTGAATAACGATACAGGGAAGTTACTACCTGTTTCTTTCTTAATGTTTTTTCTTCCTCGTCTGGAAGAGTGTTTCTATTATACAATTTATTACTTGAGACTGTAAGTCAACGAGATACATAAAGCATCTGGTTCACTCAATCTTTACCACATATTGATTCATTGTGTATAGAATAATGAGTAACCCTTAGCATCTAAAGAATTACCTTTACATTCTCCATTTTTATTTTAGGTTTAGCTATTGCTGTACAATATAACAGTTAATAGCAGAGGATGTTCCTGGGCCTTATAGGTTGTTTGTCTAGTTCTAAACTCACACTCAGCATCAGTTGAGTCCAACTAGCTTATTCAGATTCAATATTGACCAGTCCGAACGTCTGTGCCAGTTACTAGGTATTGACGCGATCATAATCTGAATGTTATTTTTTCTTGCGTAATCAATGGCCTCTGATTGAATATTTCAAGTATTAGTAACTAACCAAAATTGGAAATTTTCTTTTACATAGTGATATCGGCACGTTAAATTAACAATAAGGAGAGTAGTTAATAGCGGTTAACGTATTCTTAGTCAATAACCATATCTCGAAAGCGATGGACTTAAGCAATCAACGATATGACTAATTAGTACTATACGAAAGACGTTAACGCGATTGATATACATGTCACTACATGACATAAAAAAAATTAGTTGCTCCGCCGCATTAGTCAGTCTCTGGATAATGCAATTCAATCAACGGAGTTAGATGATCGATAATAAATGACGATCAAGACTAAATCCATCTACTGCCTGACTGACTTTGTCTAACTCTCTCCCTGTGACACGGGGAATAGTGGTCCGTAGAATACTTAAATATAATACGACACAGCTAGCGATATGTTTCAGTTGCAAGTCGCGTACATTCTGCGGCAAGCAAAATCAACGCTTGCACGGAAGTAAAACATGGCGACCATGACTGATCCTTTGACCGCTGCGCGGGCTCTTCGGACAACCATTAGAACCGTCCGTCATGAGACAGAAGGTGCCCGGTGCTTGCCAGCATCTATAGTCGACAAACTCATCGAAGCGGGTTTGTGTAGGTTGACCGTGCCGGAGAGCCTCGGTGGACACGAGGCCGAGCCATTAGTCGGTTTCGACGTCTACGAGGAGCTCGCTTCGGGCGACGCTTCCGTTGCCTGGATTGCCTGGAACAATGCTCTGCCGGGTCTCTTGAGCCGCTATCTCTCGAATGCTGTTCGGGCGGAGCTCTTCGCCGACACCCATCGGCTCTTCGCCAACTCGACTCGCCCGTCGGGCCGAGCGGTGATGCAACCAGGCGGCTATCGAGTGTCGGGCAGGTGGTCGCTGGTATCAGGCTGTGAACTGGCGGACTGGATTCCGTTGATGTGCATCGTTATCACCCATGAGGGGGAGCAAAGAATGCTGGCGGCGGGCGTACCCGAAATGAGAATGGCGTACACGCCAAAGGGGTCGTACAAGATTTTGGACACATGGCACGCCGGTGGACTGCGGGGCACCGGTAGCCATGATGTCGTTGTGGATGACATCTTCGTTCCCGCGGAGCTGACCTTCTCTCTCGAGGACATGGATCACATCGATCGGCCGCTATACCGGATGCCATTTGCGGCGACGCTTGGCGCATGGTGTGCGGCGATCTGTTTAGGGATTGCCCGTGCAGCAACCGACACATTGTTCGACTTGGGCTGTTCAAAGGTGTCGGTGGATCCAGGGCCGGGACTTCGCGATCGGCCGGCGGTTCAGGCGATGGTGGCGTCCTCGACAGCAGCCTTGGAGGCTGCACGTCTGCTCCTGCGTGACGCACTCAGTGATCTCTGGAACGCTTGCAGTAGAGGGAAGCCGGTCTCGGATATCCAACGCGCTCGCATGTGGGGCAGCATAGTACACGCCGCGCAGACCGCAAAGACCACGGTTACAGCCATGTACGAGGCGGCGGGCGCATCCGCGTTGTATATTGACTGTCCCATCGAGCAGGCTCACCGCGACATCCACGCTGTATTGCAACACGTTGTCTTGCAGCGTTTTTGGCTGGAGCAGGCTGGACGGATAAGGCTTGGACTCGAACCGACTCATCCACTCTTCTAAGTAAAAGGAATGAGAGATAGCAGCAGAAGCAGCAAGTATAATTAAAAATCAACCCCTTTCGTTTTCCAATGTTAACAACAACAAGAAGAACAAAAACAAAAAGACTACCAAGTGGAAAAATACCAAGTGCAGCAGTAGATATCACAATGATGGCCTCTATTGTTCTTGCAGTATGGCAAATACCCACAGCAACAGCTTCTTCTTTAGAAGTAATAAGGGTCAGTCGTGAAATATCTGCACCAGTTGATCAAGTCTGGGGTATTGTTTCGAACATATTATTCATAATATTCACAGGAATATCAAATTATGTTATTTACCACTTTTCAGCTCTAAGCCATTCATTTGCTGACTAGATATTCACTACATTTTGTTGAATTTGCGATAAAGTGCTATCACGTTATTACATGATCTGCATCTATATTCTCCTAATTCAGTAATTACAAGGTGCAGAAAACATCCTCAGTAGTTTGACAGTATTCACATTCAGAAGGGTATGGTATTATTATGCTAAAGTTAGTGTGCCTTATTCATAATCATTCGTCGTTGTCATTCTCATTCTGTTTCCCCTCATTATCATCGCTATCTCTTTGAGAAATTATGATTGCCACAGCATTTGGAAAATTTATATTTTTCAATAGTATTTTATGATTTGTTGTTCAGATCTTCTTTCTGGTATACCCTTATGGACAGAACACAGTCTGAAATAGTTAATAATATATTAATTATTCATAAAGAAAATACTAAACAATTAATGAAAGGTATTTTTTTGTAGGGAGTTTGAAGGATGCCTAAAATACTATCGGTTAATGTTTCTCTCCCTAGAGAAATAGATTTTGAAGGTCAAAAAGTAACAACAGGAATTTTCAAGGAGCCTGTGGAAAGACGCGTAACATTGAAAACATTAAATCTTGAGGGGGACAGACAGGCAGATTTGACAGTACACGGTGGACCAGATAAAGCAGTGTATGCATATCCCGTGGAACACTATGAATACTGGCGCAATGTATTTCCAACTATAAAGATGCTGGATGGTATGTTCGGCGAAAATTTTACCACAGAAGGTCTAATGGAAGATGAAGTTTGTATAGGCGATGTTTTTCAAATAGGATCATCAAGAGTTATTGCAACACAACCAAGAATGCCATGTTACAAACTTGGGGTTAAATTTGGACGCATGGATGTTCTCAAAAAATTTCTGGCAAGTGGTCGGTCAGGAATCTACTTTAAAGTCTCAAAGGAAGGCGAAGTTGGGGCAGGAGATGCAATAGAACATATAGAAAAAGACCCCAACCGAATTACCATTAGTGATATTGTAAGATTGTACGCAAAGGACAAGAAGGATATAGAAAGTATGAGTCGAGCAGTCAAGGTGGATGCCTTGCCTGAAGGATGGAAACACTATTTTTTTGAACAAATCAAACTAGTGGAAAAAAATAAAGGTAAAAATTAGCACAAATGAATGGAAAGGAAATAATGGGATTGTCCAAATATATAGCAGGAGGAGGAAGAAGGAAATAAGACATAATGAACGAAAGACACAACCAGAACACAAACAAGCGACGAAACAAGAACACTTAAGTCTTAGAAGTAAACCTTTTTTACATCAACTTTGGCCATCATTGAAAATTTAGGTAATCAATACATCCATTCACATCAAACTATTTTTATTTTCTCCTATCAATTTGGTAACGTTATCTTAAAAGATTTAATATTAGATAATAATATTTTCCTGACATGACTAGTGCACAGGTGCTTCAATGAGCTTCAAATCAAGGCACGTCGGCATCTCTATCAATCACCCAGCTGACGAGGTATATGAGTTCGCATCAAATCCTGAAAACCTTCCAAAATGGGCTGCTGGGATAAGTGGCTCTGTAAAGAATGTCAACGGTGACTGGATCGCCGAATCTCCTATGGGAAGGGTCAAGGTCAAGTTCGCAGATAAGAACAGGTTCGGTATCCTGGACCATGATGTCACTCTGCCGTCTGGCGAAACCTTCTATAACCCTATGCGTGTATTCCCAAACAAAGATGGAAGCGAATTGATCTTTACCCTTTACCAGAGGCCAGGAATGTCTGATAAGGATTTTAGAAATGATGAGGAGCAGATCAAAGCGGACCTGGAGAAACTGAAAGCCCTGATTGAAAAGGAAGTTTCATGAACAGCCTAAAGAAAATATTAGAAGAAGGGCAGGGAATAAAACCAGTGGCTGCGAGTTTCAAATGGAATCGATAAGCTTATTTTATTAGTACACATCTTAAACAATGAATTATTCTTTTAAATCTTCCACTTAATCACGACCAAAAATATACATCCTATTATGGCCTGTTTCACTGTTAAATATTCCATAGAACGTTCAATAACCAGTTCCAATTATGATTTTCATTTTTGATATACTTTTGTTAAATAAATAATAGAAGGATCTTTGTTGCGACGGACTTATTATTCCAGAGGCAGACGGTTGGCTGGGGAGGAATATTCGTGTCCGATCATCACATTTAACAAGTTTGATTAACCTTCTAGTCATGAAATAGTCATAGTAACTCTTAATATCATTACCATAGATATAGTCCATAGTCAAGTAGTAATCGGGTTCACTTCCTGATTTTGAATTTACCGCAGGAGACCAGAGAATAGCAGAATAGTGATTAAGGTCCCTGCGGTATTTTTCCGCCCTGAATCCAGTTATATATAGTAATGAGAGTATTTAGGGATGGTAGTAGTGATCTACGTGATCTTTATACCATTTGGTTTTAAACTCTGCAACTTGCAGGAAGCAGATGAATTTTCAACTTAGTATCCTGCCACTTGTGTAGGATTTTGGGGATATTGTAAATACTACCTGCTTGTAATATCATAGAAATTGTGGCCACCGATAAGACAGGATCTGTACATCATTAAATTGTTAATTCGACTCTTTTCTGTGTATCATTGCACGGTATTGTCCTTTCGTATTATCTATTTTTACGGTTGTCACAAAGTTCGAAATGACAAGTGCATTAAGAATGTTTGGTGAGTTTCCAGTCTAAAACTTACACTGTATGGTCTCACAATATTCCAATTCCTCAAGCGTTTTTTTCTCGCCTTGTGCTATCAATTCCTTAATTGTTCTAGGAGAAAAGTCCGCATTTTGCAATATGGAGGGTGATTCCAGCTCAGACCTAACTATCCTTGTAACAGATTTTATGACCGCACCATAATTTTCTATTAATGAATTATACTCTTTCTTTATCTTTGCTACTTCTTTAGCATCGAGCTTTGATTGATCAACAAATTGATCAAAGACCCCATAAAGCCTTTCTATTAGATGGATTTGTCTTGTAATAAGTTTTGACATTTTGATGTTCTCCATATTCTTATCACAAAAGAGTATGTCTTTAGCCCTACTTTCGACTTCTGCGATATTGGAAGGAAGTCTGTGAACGTTTCGGGTATAATTCTCTACAATAAATATATTCTTATCATTTCTCGGAGATGCAGAAAGAACCTCTCTTACAGGTGTATTGCTAAGTAAACTACCATCCCATCCATAAACTCCCTCTTCAACCTCAACCCATGGAAATCCGTAAATTGGATATCCTGAGCTAGCTAGAATATGTTTTGCTTTGATTTCCATTTTGGTGTTGTCGAATATAAGCGGTCGAGATGTCATAACATTTACTGCGGTTATTATGAGACGACGAACCTCTGGCAGATCTTCGTGAGTCGCAGCTAGATTGAGCTTTTTATAATTTATGTATTTATCAAGTGTCTTTGCAAGTGGTGAATGGTCATATAGATAAGTCCAATTCCGTGGGTCAGTAAAATATGGTTGTTGCTTAACATTTTCATTTTCTGCATATAATAGATTTTGTTTAGTAGGGAATAGCCTCCACCATCTCGGAATAAACATTTTTGGTACTCCAAATGCTGCGGCATTGATTGAAGCAGAAGATATTTGCTTGGGGACATATCTACGTATGTTACTATTATAATCAAAGATATGAATATCAGGAATAATCTTGTAACTGCTTTCTGCAATTTCTAACCAAAATTCTTCGAGCTCTTTCTCAGGATGATCACTCTTGCTTCCAACAATAATCGCCGCATTAATGGCTCCTATCGATGTGCCAGCAGCAATATCTATCCTTATTTCCTTTTTTACTAGAGCTTTGAATACACCACATGCAAACGCTCCTAGAGAACCTCCACCTTGTAATACAAGTACGTTTTCGGTCGGTCTTGGTTCTCTGTGACGAGGATGGCTTTTTTCGTTCGTTTTGAAACTCATTATTACTGTAAATTTCTTAGTATTCTTAGGAATTTACACCTTTCATTTGGTTTCTAACACAAATGGATTTATAATCACACGAAAGAAAAGCATCTCCGATCGTACTGCTTTCAGTTCTGGTCAAACATCCATAAAAGTTGAAATATAAGATGTATTTGTCAACGTGACATGGCAAGGTTCGTAGAAATGGATGAACTAGTCACAATTTCAGATCAAATGGAAGAAGATATAGGCCCTGTTATTTTTGTCAATAAATTCAACGTAAACCCAGTGGATGTTGATGAATTTCTAAAGAGATGGGCTGCCGACGCCACAGCATTTAAGCAGCAACCTGGATTCATTTCGGCTCAATTACACAGGGGTATTGCGGGCAGCGGTACATTCATCAACTATGCCGTCTGGGAGTCCACTGCGCACCTCAAAAGGGCTGTAAACAACGTCAGCGTACAAGCCAGACTATCTGAGTATCCTGCTAGTATTGTGATTTCTCCTCACATCTTCAAGAAAGTTGCAGTGCCTGGAATCTGTGTGGGCTGAATCCTTATTGTTGACATGATGTTCTTCAGTCTGTTGTAACGAGTTTCATTAACAATGTGATAACATCTAACTAATAAATTGGGATTATATATGACACTATTTGTATCTGGTTAACCGAAATTATTTTTTATATATGGTCAATTAATATTCTACCTGAGGTGACATCCCAAGAAGAGTACTATGAATATTTTGTTTGTTATTATGAAAGATCGGCAGGTGACTTTGCTAAAATGTTATACGACACACTTACAAAAGATTGTAAGTCCAAGGTTTATGTGAACCATTTAGTTCGTAATCTAATGGTTGGACGCTTTTGACCAATTATAGATGATGTAATTAAAAAATGCAGAGTATTTATTCTCATAAACACTATAGGTACTGAATGGTCATGAAACGTCCCTAAAAACACAAAACAAATGAACTACCTGTTAATAAAAGTAAGATTAACGAATAGATTTGGCAGACCCAGACCTTCAGAACCATATAGACAAGGTCTTTGAACAGTATAAAAATAGATTTCGAGATTTTGAGATATTATTAACTGTTATAATCGGATCTGGCATAGTAGTTCTGGCTGTCCCACTTGGTCAATATTATTTCATGTATATCGAGTTACAGGATAATATTCAGAAACCAGTTGACATTTTAGATGAAATATTTCGAAAATCATTATCTCCAGCAGGCAATATGACTGGCATTGTTGGAGAATTGAATGCTAGTAGCTCTCAAATAAATAATACAAAACAAAATAAAACCTCTGAGATTGCAACTTCTGTCGCATCTATCAATTTCAGTCTATCAAATTTAGCAAATAATCTCTCTGTGATACAAAACATACAGCAAGATCCTTCAATAGGACCATTGATAGAAACGATTAACTCGACTAAAAATACTACGAATCAACTGACTGCAAATTTTTCAGGCGAAGTCACTAAACCTAGTACAATTTCTCAAAATGCAAATCAGTCACTTACCTCAGTCCTTAGCAATGTAAGTGCTATTTCTAACGATATTAAGCAGATAATCATCATTCCTAATCTGATGGATGCGATTAAACGATTTAATACATCAAGAAATGAGATCAATGATTTCGTTGAGTCTTGGAAGAGTTTAGAAACTCCATTTGGTGAGCTGCCGATTGGACTTACTAACTTACTCGCAATCCTTCCCATCGGATTAGTCATAGGTTATGTAATATGCATCTTGAGTTTAGATCATGCCATACGTGCAAGAGAACGATTGCATAATCTTTATTTTCAATATTACACTACAGAAATCAAAGATTATGATAAGGAAATTACCACCTTGGCGCCTTTATGGTTAGATCCGGTCAACAAAAGTAGAGTAAAGAAAATAGGACAATTCCTAGTACTGGTAATACCTATAATTCTGATATTCAGTCTTTCAGTATATTTGATTCTTAATATCTGGTTCATATTGGAACCACATCTTATTTCTGTGGGCGAGGCGTATACTGACAGCGTTGACTTGCTAAAGTCCTTGCTCACTCGTAATTCGGTTGAATTCAATGAATCTGATCTTGTAATTGGCGAGCTACCGTTGTTTTTTAATTCCTCCGGTTCATTTTATAAAGATATATATTCGAATTTATATGCAATCGTAATTCCTTTTTTCCTTGTTATTGTAGTTGTATTGCACTCATATTTCAGATATTCCAAACCCCAGAGGCGTCCACATATTTGAGGGTCATATCCTGTCTTGGTTAAGATCCGTGTATGGTATAATAGATGGATTTTCTTTTAGCGTGTCTTAGCCAGTCCATAAATAGGTGATAGCAGTGGTAGCTGGATGGTATCAGAGATCGTTAGCTGGTAACAAGTCATAAAAGCTTAAGACTTGGATCTGGTCATATTATATTTAGAAAGAATCATTGCATGTTGACAAGGCAAGAAAAAGAAAAACTAGTAGTTGATCTACATAACCAAGGCAAGACTATTCGTGATATATCAAAAGACCTTAGAATGTCATTTAGAGATATTGGATCAATTTTGAAAAAAAACATCTGGAGAGAATGAAGAAAAACAATCGCTATCTCCATCTACCAAGGCCTACCTTCTTTTTTCCAAATCAAAGACACCACTCCAAGTAGCCGTTGCACTAGATTTCACGGAGTCGGAGACAGCAAAATTTTATGAAGCCATTGTTGACTGGAATGGCACTATACATGGAACAATTTAGGATTTTGACTATTTCTTCGTCAGCCAGAGCTGAAAGAATTTAGCTTGCGGCTGCTGATTATCATGTTAGTCCAAATATGTAGGGATAAATCCTACATTATAAACATATAACCAAAGGCTTTTTTAGCACCTTTCGAGACTAGAGTTGCTTTACATTGAGAAAAAAATCTAAATATTCTATATTGATTTATCTTTGGTTCTTCCGCCTGGCAGCCAGTATTTAGAAAATAGGTCCAGCCAGTATCCAGTCGCCTCTGCAACATTTCTCGCAGCTTCTACATAAAGATCAGTCCAAGACTTGGTGGCTTCCCGCCAGAAATTGGCATAGGATTCGTCTAAGCTTTGTGACAATGGTGATTCAGCATCTGTTCTTTTGTCTTCAATTTCTATTACTTCCTCTTGTGATGGCTCCTTGCTCCCTTCCACTATTTGTTCTTCTTTTGAATCCCTCAAATTTGCTGCTCTTTCTTCTAGGTTCGGGGGACTAGCATTGGAAACAGTAGTCGCTTTAGGTGGAGGGGAATTTACGTCCACTTCAGAAATCTTTGTTACTTTCATTTTCGTAGGATCGATAGGCTTTTCCTTTTCGACACTTGTTAACACCTCTATTGGATGCTCCCCTTCCTTTATGGCGGCTGATTTTTCCATTTCCACCATTGAATCATACTTGGAAGAGTCGAATACCTCCGTAAAAGTTGTTTCATCTTTATTGTCGTTACCAGTCTTATCCTTTTGTGAGGCTCGTTCTTTTATAATAGGATTGGAAACTTTGACTGAAGACTCTTTAGGAGTTTTGCTCTTCTCCCCTTCTCTGCGCTTCTCTCGATCGACAATGCTTCGTATGGCCATATCTTGATATGATTTTTCATCTCGCTTTGCTGCCGCTGGTGCTGCTGCCGCTGGTGCTGCTGCCGCTGGTGCTGCTGCCGCTGGTGCTGCTGCCGCTGGTCTGCTCCTATTGGTGGTGCCGAAGCATCGGCTTTGTCTAGTTTACAGTCACAAAGTGTGTACTTGCATCCGTCACCATTATGGAACCTTCCAATATCATGTTTGCAATACCAACATGCCATTCATGAGCCACTTAACATTGTTTAATGCATTCCTCTAAATGAAGATCTATAGATTCAAGAGCTGATCGTTCAACGGTGGCAAAGACCTGAATGATAGAGTTCACAGATATTATTCCAAATCCGAATATAGCCGCTGTCAAAAATGCTGTACTAAATACAGTACCTTTCTTCATTGAAGGCATAAGATATTGATGGTAAATAAGTATTAAGGCCAGTGATTATTATCAAGGACTATCTTAGTTTGTTATCGCCTATTATGGTCATAGCTGACTGACTGAAACTTTGCTAGCAGATATCAAATGAGGATAAGTTGCAAGTATGATGTCACCTAAGCCTTCAACTTTTCTTATCGGCATATGGTTTGGCATTGACATATAGATATAATCAGAGAGATTTGGGGGTAATGTTACCATTAGCATCTACTGATTGGGGAGTGCCTTTCAGACCTTCTAGTAAAAAATGAGTAAATATACTGTGGCCTCTAGGAATAATATATACAAACCTTCTTACAACTTAAATCCATATAAATATACGATGAGTGATAAAAAAGAGATTCAGAAGCCAGGACTTGACACCGAAGAAGCAAAAGAACTAGAGTTAGACGAACAACCAAAACCTACAAGAAAGGTAAGTCATCCGTCTACTCCCATCTCAAATAA